>Ga0208134_1002361_pt1 | contig 10229 bp, 12 predicted proteins | sample VirMetDEL_Mar_31_FD_184515 | JGI IMG/M metagenome (GOLD analysis project Ga0208134, IMG submission 184515) | Aqueous microbial communities from the Delaware River and Bay under freshwater to marine salinity gradient to study organic matter... | ecosystem: Environmental > Aquatic > Marine >...
ATCAAGGCGTACAAGTAGGTCAAATAATATATAATATGGCCGCTATTAATACAACAACATGGTTAGGACCTGAAGCAGCGGTAGTTACAGCTATTGACAGCGATACAGTATTATCATTATCTGAAAATATATTCCCTGTGACAGGAGCACCATCAATTACACAAGACTACAACATTTACGATGCTAACAAAGCTCAACCAAAAGGATTTATGATTCAAATTGGCTCAGCAGCAGACGGAAGTAGCGCGGCTGGAGTATATGTTAAAACTATTGATGGGCAAGATATATTCTTAGAAGGCGTACAACCAGGAACAGTTTTACCTTTAGTAGTACAAAGAGTTATGAAAGGCGCTGCAGCTACAGCAGGTAAACCAAACACACTTACAGACGCAGAAAACATATTTGCATATAGTTAATAATTAAAATAAAAAAAATGGGACACCCAATACACAAACACATGAACGGTGGAATGAGCAGAGCATCATCAGCCGAAAAGTATGACGCAAAAGAAGCATACAACAAAGATTTAAGTAGCAAAGCTAGAATGCATTATTTAGAAAATGATATTGCAGATAAAAAAGGTATGTCAAGACAAGCATCTCCATTAAATGATTTTAAAGGTGGTTACCACAAAGTACAGCACGCTAAAGGAGAAGCTCACAAATCACCAGCTAACAATATTACTTACGGTGATAAATCAGGACCAACTGGTTACATAGGAGAAGAAAGAAAAGATCTTATGAAATACAATCCAGTAGATGATAGAGCTGGAATGTCAAGACAAAAGTATGGTGGTAATAAAGGAGACGAAAGAAGATCTGCTACAAAAGATTACGATGGTATGTCTAGATATGGTGGTAACAAAGGTGATATAAAAAGATCAGCTAAGAAAGACTACTAATGGCTTTTAAGTTACCAGGTTCTCCACTTAACTTTATGGGTATAAATCCAGATCACAAAGGATATTGTACACCTATGACAAAATCTACTTGTACACCTCGTAGAAAAGCACTGGCAAAAAGATTAAAGCCAGGTGGAGATTTATATAAAGGAAAGAAAAAATAACATGGCGTACACGCAACATTTTGGATTATCTAGAAACTCCCCTCTAAACGAGAGACAATCAATAATGCAAGATGCTAATATAGATACTGATCCTAGCAAAGCTAGTACTATTATTAATCAAAACAATATAAAAAGTAAAAAAACAATTACACCTGGTATTAACATTGTTGGTTCTGCAAAAAAAGAACTGCTGAAAAAAGGTTTAAAAACAGGTGTGTTAGGAAAAAACCTAGCAAGAGGTGCTAAATTTGCAAGCAGAATAAATCCTGTTGCTTTATTTGCCGAAGCTTTTTTATCGCCTATGAAAGCTTACGGTGGAGGACAAAAACAACGCTTTGAATTTGATGATTTTCAAGAAGATCTTAAAAAAGAAAAAAGACTCAACAGAATACAAGGCATGACTAAAAAACAAATATCTGAAAGCGATGCTATGTATAATTTAAAAAATAAACCAGTTTACGGTAAACCTCCTTCACAATTAAAACAAGGTAGATAATTATGGCGTTTAAACTAAAACCACCATTTAAAGAACACTCTCCTATATATGAAAGAGAATTAGAAGAAGGTTGTATGGGTAAAGGAAATAAAAACGGTACTATTTTAATAGCGCCAGACTTACCTAAAGATGCTGAGCTTAGTGTTATTGATCATGAAGAAGTTCATATTGATCAAGTTAAACGTGGTGATTTAGATTATGATGATAAAAATGTTTATTGGAAAGGTAAATCATACGCAAGATCAAAGATGAAAGAAGGTAATCCTAACTTACCTTGGGAAAAAGAAGCGTACAGTAAAACAGATCCATACGATAAATATTAATGAAAAAGAAATTTCACGAAACAAAAGTCGGACAGTTTTTATCTAAAACTGCACCAGGCATACTAGGTACTGTTGGTGAAGTATTACCAAACAATGGTGTATTAGGTTTAGTAAAAAACTTAATACATAAAGATCCTGCGTTACCAGCAGAGGATAAAGAGAAGGCATTAAAATTATTAGAACAAGATATGGTTGAAATGCAAGAAGTATCAAAGCGCTGGGAAAGCGATATGAAAAGCGATTCATGGCTTAGTAAAAACACTCGCCCATTATCTTTGATATTTTTATCTGTAATGACTATTGCTTTTATATGGGTTGATAGTCATGAAAGTATATCTTTTACGGTAGAACAAGAGTGGATAGGGTTATTAAAAACTTTAACTACAACAGTTTACGTAGCGTACTTTGGTTCACGAGGGGCGGAAAAATTCAAAACTATAAGTAATAATAATAATAAGTAAAACAAATAATAACAATTTAAATTAAATCAAATGAGTAAAGATTCAAAAATTACAGACAAAGAGATAGAAACAATCAAAGAGCAACAACAAAAAATTCAAACAGTTGTTTATGACTTAGGAGCATTAGAAGCTAAGAAATTTGAAATTTCTGTAGCGTTAAAAGATTTTAACGATGCTTTAAACGAAACTAAAAAAGAGTTAGAAGAAAAGTACGGACAAGTTAATATTAACTTACAAGACGGATCTTACGAAGAAATTGTACCAGAAGTAGAAGCTGAAGAAGTAAAGTAAGATGAACTCTGTTATAAGAAAGATAAGTATAGGCGCGGACTATAAAAACGAAGCTATGCATTATTCTGTAGGACAATCAGTTTATGGTGGTCATACAATTAACAACATAACTTTAGACGAAGCTGATAACTCTTATAATATTTATATAAAAAAACAAGACGAGGTAATGCCATGGAAAAAATTTAATTCTAACATGGCTATCTCTGTTGAGTATGATTTAGAATATTAATGAATAGCATATATGACTTTATTGTAACTCCTAAAAACAAGAGATATAATAATGAGAAAAAAATTGGTGACAAAGTTTTAATCGTTAATACTAGTATTGAAGATCATAAGTTAGTCAGCAAAAAAGCTGTTATTGTGTCAGTGCCATTAGCGTTTAAAACTATATTAAAAGCTGGAGATGAAATCATGGTCCATCATAATATTTTTAGAAGATGGTATGATGTTCGTGGTGAACAAAGAAATAGTGGTCAATATTTTAAAGAAGATTTATATTTTTGCAAACCAGATCAATTATATTTATATAAAAAAGATAATAAATGGTTTTCAATTGGCCAAAGATGCTTTATAAAACCTATAAAAAATATTGATAATTTAACGCTTGATATTGAACAAAAACATATTGGTATACTAAAAATAGGTAATAGTTCATTAGAAGCGCTAGGAATTAACGAGGGAGATCTTGTAGGCTTTAAAGCTAACAGAGAATGGGAGTTTATTATAGACGAACAACGTCTTTATTGTATGAAATCAAATGATATTATTATAAAATATGAATACCAAGGAAACGAAGAAGAATATAATCCTAGCTGGGCACGTAGCTGTTGAAGAACTTATAAAAGTTGCTAAAGAAGCTATTGTAGATTCAGATGATGATATATCAGCTGACAGACTTAAAAATGCTGCCGCTACAAAAAAACTAGCTATATTTGACGCTTTTGAAATACTTAATCGTATTAATGAGGAACAAAGTATGCTAGAAGAAAAACCTAAAGAAGTTAAAAAAGAAACTACGTTTCGTGGTTTTGCTGAAGGAAGATCTAAATAATGTACGAGCAAACTTTATATAAAGTATTACCTGATTATATTAAACCTAAAATTCTTAAACGAATGAATAGGTATAATAAATGGGAGTATGGATATAATGATGATCATGATATGATTGTTATATCTAAAACTGGACAAATTGGAGAAGTTTATGAAATACAAAATCTTAAAATAGCTTTACCATTAGCAAACAATGTTTATAAGTTTGAAGAAAAAAGATGGACTAGATTTGATTATCCTAAAGTATTAAGTAGAATAAAAACAGTATTTGATTGGAGAGAATATCCAGATGATTTTAAAGAAACTTGGTACGACTATATTGATCTTGAGTTTAAGAGACGTGAAGAAGGTTTTTGGTATATAAACAAAGATAAACCTATATTTATAACTGGTACTCACTACATGTATTTACAATGGTCAAAAATTGATGTTGGCCAACCAGATTTTAGAGAATCAAATAGATTATTTTTTATATTTTGGGAAGCTTGCAGGGCAGATGACAGGTGTTACGGTATGTGTTATTTAAAAAATAGACGATCTGGTTTTTCATTTATGGCTTCTGGCGAAACTGTTAACATGGCTACAATGTCTACTGATGCTAGATTTGGTATATTATCAAAGTCAGGTGCTGATGCTAAAAAAATGTTTACAGATAAAGTAGTACCAATATCAGTTAACTATCCTTTCTTTTTCAAACCTATACAAGACGGTATGGATCGACCTAAAACAGAACTAGCATATCGCGTGCCAGCTTCTAAATTTACAAGAAGGTCTATAGTATCTACAGATAAACCAGAAGATCTTGCTGGACTTGATACAACTATTGATTGGAAAAACACAGGAGATAACGCTTATGATGGTGAAAAACTAAGATTATTAGTACATGATGAAAGTGGTAAATGGGAAAGACCTAATGATATACAAAACAACTGGCGTGTTACTAAAACAACATTAAGACTAGGTTCTAGAATTATAGGTAAATGCATGATGGGATCAACATCAAACGCTTTAGATAAAGGTGGTAGAAACTTTAAAAAATTATATGATGACTCAGATGTTACAAAAAGAAATGCCAATGGACAAACTCGTTCAGGACTCTATTCTTTGTTCATACCTATGGAATGGAACTACGAGGGATACATTGATTCTTACGGCTATCCTGTCTTCGACACTCCACAAAAGAAAGTGTTTGGACCTCATGGAACGCCAATTAGACTCGGGGTTATCGAGTATTGGGAGAATGAGGTAGAAGGTTTAAAAGAAGATCAAGACGGGTTAAATGAATTTTATAGACAGTTTCCTCGCACAACTAAACATGCTTTTAGAGACGAGTCTAAAATGTCTTTATTTAATCTAACTAAGATTTATCAACAAATAGATTATAATGAAGAAGCAACAGCTGCCTCTGTAGTTACAAGAGGTAATTTTCAATGGGAAAGAGGTATTAAAGATACTAGAGTTATATTTTCACCTAGCAAACAAGGTAGGTTTTATATAACATGGACTCCTCCTATTAATTTACAAAATAGATTTATAATTAAAAATGGTATTAAATATCCAGGCAATGAGCATATGGGTGCTTTTGGTTGTGATAGTTATGATATATCAGGGACAGTAGATGGTAGAGGTTCTAACGGATCTTTACATGGGTTAACTAAGTTCAGTATGGAAAATGCTCCTGCTGATCATTTTTTCTTAGAGTATATCGCTCGCCCACAAACTGCTGAAATATTTTTTGAAGATGTACTTATGGCATGTATATTTTATGGTATGCCAATATTAGCAGAAAATAATAAACCTAGATTATTATATCATTTTAAAAGAAGAGGTTATAGAGGATTTAGCATTAACAGGCCAGATAAGCTTTATGCTAAATTATCAGTAACAGAAAGAGAGATTGGTGGAATACCTAACTCTAGTCAAGATATCATACAAGCGCACGCTGCTGCTATTGAAACGTATATTGAAAATGCTGTAGGGTTTGATGGAGAAAACTATGGAGATGTTTATTTTCAAAGAACATTAGAAGATTGGGCTCAGTTTGATATAACAAGAAGAACAAAGTTTGACGCATCTATTAGTTCAGGACTCGCTATAATGGCTTGTAATAAAAGTAGATATGCTCCAGTAAATAGAATAAAGAGACAACCAGTAGATATTGGTATAAAGAAATATGATAATAAAGGTTTATTATCTAAAATAATCAAGTAAATGAATACATACGCAAATCCAAATAGTGCCTTTCCAAGCCAAACTGTGCCAGACGCTGAAAAATCTTCCTTAGAATATGGAAGAAAGGTTGCGCAAGCTATTGAAAGCGAATGGTGGAGACAAGGTGGTAACGGAACTAGATTTGCTACTACTTATAATAGATTTCATAGTTTAAGATTATATGCAAGAGGAGAACAACCAGTTCAAAAATACAAAGACGAATTAGCTATCAATGGTGATATGTCTTATTTAAATTTAGACTGGAAACCAGTTCCTGTTGTGTCTAAGTTTGTAGATATAGTTGCAAACGGTATGAATAATAAGCTTTATGAAATAAAAGCTTTTGCTCAAGATCCAGTATCATTAAAGAAAAGAACTGATTATGCTAACTCTATATTGCAAGACATGAGAGCAAAGCCATACTTAACAAACATGAAAAATACGTTAGGTATAAATCAATTTAATGCAGAAGATCCTAACACTATACCTGAGTCAGAAGACGAACTTGATTTACATATGCAACTTAGCTATAAACAATCAATTGAAATAGCTGAAGAAGAAGTAATAAACAGTACTTTAAAAAAGAACAGATTTGATAATATAAGAAAAAGATTTAATTATGATCTTGTAACTATAGGTATCGGAGCTGCTAAAGCTAATTGGAACAAAGCAAACGGAGTAACATTAGACTATGTTGATCCTTCTGATTTAATATATTCTTATACAGAAGACCCAAACTTTGAAGATATATACTACGTTGGTGAAGTTAAAAATTTAACTATACCAGAAATAGCAAAACAATTTCCTCAACTAACAGAAGAAGAACTAAAAAGCATCCAACAAACTAGAGGTTATCAAAGAGAACAATTATACGGTTGGAATGGTTATGATCAAAATACTGTACAGGTTTTATTTTTTGAATACAAAACTTATAATGAACAAGTATTTAAAATAAAAGAAACAGAGCAAGGTTTAGAAAAAGCATTAGAAAAACCAGATACATTTAATCCTCCTAAAAATGATAGTTTTAGTAGAGTAAGTAGAAAAATAGAAGTACTATACAAAGGTGTTAAGATATTAGGTAATAATGAACTTATAGAGTGGAAACTAGCAGAAAACATGACAAGACCTTTTGCTGATACTACTAAAGTTGAAATGAGTTATACTATATGTGCGCCAAGAATGTACAAAGGTAAAATAGAATCATTAGTTAGTAAGATAACAGGTTTTGCAGATATGATTCAATTAACACATTTAAAGCTACAACAAGTTATGTCTAGAATAGTGCCAGACGGTGTGTTCTTAGATATGGATGGTTTAGCTGAGGTTGATTTAGGTAATGGCACAAACTATAACCCAGCAGAAGCATTGAACATGTATTTTCAAACAGGTTCTATTGTTGGTAGATCACTTACTCAAGAAGGCCAAATGAACGCTGGTAAAGTTCCAATACAAGAACTAGCAACTTCTAGCGGTCAAGCAAAAATAGGTAGTTTAATACAAACTTATCAGTATTACTTACAAATGATACGTGATGTAACCGGGCTTAATGAAGCTCGTGATGGTAGTGCTCCAGAAAAAGATACTTTAGTTGGATTACAAAAAATGGCAGTTAATGCTTCTAATACAGCTACAAGACATTTAATGCAAGGTAGCTTGTGGTTAACACTTAGAACATGTGAAAATATTTCTTTAAAAATAGCTGATTCACTAAACTTTCCACTTACTTTAAATTCATTAAAAAATTCTATATCTACTTATAACGTAGCTACTTTGTCTGAAATACAGAATTTAAATAACCATGACTTTGGTATATTTTTAGAGCTTGAACCAGACGAAGAAGAAAAAGCAGTGTTAGAGCAAAACATACAAATGTCTATACAGCAAGGTGGTATTGATTTAGAAGACGCTATTGATATTAGAAGAATAAAAAATCTTAAACTTGCTAATGATGTTTTAAAACAAAAACGCAAAAAGAAACAAAAAGAAGATCAAGCTAACCAACAAGCTATGATCAAATCTCAAGCTGATGCTAACGCAGAGGCTTCTGAAAGAGCTGCACAAGCAGAAATGCAAAAAGCGCAAGCGTTAACAGAAAGCACAGTTCAATTAGAACAAGCTAAATCTCAAATGGAGATACAAAGATTACAAACAGCTTCTCAAATCAAACAACAAGAGATGCAAATACAGTTTGAATACGATATGCAATTAAAGCAAGCTGAATTACAAGCTATGAAAGAAAAAGAAGCTTTAATAGAAGATCGCAAAGACAAAAGAATCAAAATGGAAGGTAACCAACAAAGTCAAATGATTGATCAAAGAAACAATGATTTGATGCCTATAGATTTTGAAAAACAAGGTACAGTATAAGTATCAATTAATTAATTTTATATTATCATATTATGTCAGAAACAAAAGAAACAAAGCCTGAGGTGACTAAACCAGTTGCTTCAGAAGGCGGGGAAATGAAAATGAAATCAAAACCTAAGCCAAAACAATTTAAAGCTACAAAAGAAGAACCAGTCAAGATTGATCTTTCAAAAGTAGATACTTCGCTAGAAGCTAACGCTAAAGTTGAAGCACCTATAAAAGTAGACTTAACAGAGAAAAAAGAAACAGATGCCATTCAAATCGGAGAAACAGAGACGGTGGATGTGGGCGAACAAGCCGGAGATGGCAAGATCGTGGACATTGGAGGAACAACAACCGTTGAAAAGCCCAGCTCGCCTATTGAAGAAGTTACCGAGGTGGAAAAAAAGCAAGTACAAGAACCAGTAGTACAACCTAAACAAGTACAGTTACCTGAAAACATAGAAAAGTTAATTGACTTTATGAAAGATACAGGTGGTACAGTTCAAGACTATGCTAGGTTAAATGCAGATTATTCAAATGTTAATGAAGATGCATTACTAAAAGAATATTATAAAAAAGCTAAACCACATTTAGACGCAGAAGAAGTTGATTTTGTGCTAGAAGAAGCGTTTAGTTTTGACACAGATATTGATGAAGAGCGAGACATCAAAAAGAAAAAACTCGCTAAGAAGGAAGCTGTTGTAGAAGCACGTGAATTTTTAGAAGACTTGAAAAAAAAATATTACGACGAGATCAAGATGAGACCGGGCGTAAATCAAGAACAACAAAAAGCCATGGATTTTTTCAACCGTTACAACGACGAACAACAATTAGCTACGCAAAAGCATGAGCAATTTATTGACAACACTAAACAGTTTTTTACCGATGATTTCAAAGGTTTTGATTTCGAAGTTGGTGAAAAAAGATTTAGATACGGTGTCAAAGATCCAAATGCGGTTGCAGAAAATCAGTCAAATTTAAATAACTTTGTCGGGAAGTTCCTAGACACAGAAGGTAATGTTAAAGATACGAAAGGTTATCACAAAGCTATGTACGCTGCTCAAAATATAGACAAAATAGTAAATCATTTTTACGAGCAAGGGAAAACAGATGGTATTAAAAATGTAGTTGAAGGATCTAAAAATCCATCAACAGCAGTACGTCAAGAAGGCACACAAGACATATTTATCGGTGGACTTAAAGTTCGAGCTATAGACGGGGTAAGTAGTTCAAAACTGAAAATTAAAAAAAGTAAATTTAACAATTAAAAACTAAAAAAAAATGGGTGTATTAAGTCCTCAATTGGGAAGTATAGTACCTTCATCCGTACAAGCAACTTTAACAAGTAACTACTTGAATTTTGCTAACGGAGGTGGAAACGACTTCGCACAACAATATCTACCAGAAATTTATGAAGCTGAGGTAGAGCGTTATGGAAACAGAACGTTAGCTGGCTTTTTAAGAATGGTTGGCGCTGAGATGCCAATGATGTCTGATCAAGTAGTTTGGTCAGAACAAAACAGATTACATATTTCTTACGAAAACGTACAATGTCAAGTTGTAGGTGGAGCACAAGTAGGTAACAGATTAACAATTCCTGTAACAGCTGGAGCAAACACAAATATTAGAAATGTAATATTTCCAAATATGACAGTTGTAATTATGGATCCTGCAAACCCTGCTTTTACAGTAAAAGCTATTGTTACTCAATCAGGAGCTACTGGTCTTGGTGGTCTTGCTGCAGGTGTTTTTGATGTAATTCCTTACACAAGGGTTAACGTTAACACGACAGCTGCTGTATTAACTGGATTAAAAGTTTTTGTATATGGTTCTGAATTTGAAAAAGGATCTACATTAGGAAATCCAGCACAAGGACAAGGTCAATCTATTGAGCCTCAATTATCAGTATTTTCTAACAAACCAATCATTATCAGAAACAGATACGCTGTAAGTGGATCTGACACTGCTCAAATCGGT
>Ga0208134_1002364_pt1 | contig 10222 bp, 20 predicted proteins | sample VirMetDEL_Mar_31_FD_184515 | JGI IMG/M metagenome (GOLD analysis project Ga0208134, IMG submission 184515) | Aqueous microbial communities from the Delaware River and Bay under freshwater to marine salinity gradient to study organic matter... | ecosystem: Environmental > Aquatic > Marine >...
GGGAGTTAATGCACTTACTCCAGAACAAGAAGAAAGAATACGACACCAACAAGCAATGGTATCAAGAGGACAAACTGGTAGCTTGTTAGGTCAGGGTGGCTATCAAGGTATTGGTGGCCCATACATATCAAGAGCAGGACAATAAGGGAAAACTATGGCAAATAAACCAGGAATAAATAATTTATTTAATATCTTTGAAGGCATAAACGCCTTTGGAGCAGGTCCAGATGCAAGAACTAAAAGCCTATTAGATGCAGAATTTATAACACCAGAAACTGTAAAAGCAGCTAACAGAAGGTCTATAGGCACAGGTATTGTAACTGGATTAGCTAATTACCTTGCTATGCCAAAAAATAAAGGCTATGGAAGTGCTGTACCTTATCTTGCCCAATCTTATTTACAAGCTAATAAAGCTGCACAAGCTCCATTTCAAGGAGTAGCAGATAAATATTTAATGGACGAAAAATTAAAAGATACAAAAAGAAATCAAACATTAAGGGATGAGTTGTTAAAAGACCCATCTATAGCAAATGACCCATTAAAACGAGCTGCTGCAATACAAAATCCTGTAGAAACTTTTAAAGCAAGTCAAACACAAGCTAAAGCAGTTCCTTACAATATTCAAGAGTTAAATTCTGAAATAGCAGCATTAAAACAAAATCCTAAATTTGCAGATTTAACTGATGTTGAAATAAGAAACCAAGCGTTTAAGAATATTAAACTTCGAGAATTGCCACCAGTACCAAAAATAGAAAGTGCGTATGATTCTGAATTAGGTAAAGGATTAGCACAAGATGATAAAGAGTTTGTAAAACAATCACAAAGACTACCATCACAAATAATGAAAATGGATGAAACAGTATCTATAATTAGAAACCCAAAAACAAATGTTGGTGCATTTGCAGATATGCAAACTAAAATTGATGCAGTCAAACAAAAATTCTTAAATGTTAATGGAGGATTAAAAGAATCTGTAAGTGCGACACAATTACTTGATACCCTTTTAGGTTCAGAAGTATTCCCAATGATTAAAGCATTAGGAATTGGTGCTAGAGGTCTTGATACACCAGCAGAAAGAGAATTTTTAAGACAGGTTATGACTGGTACTATTGGATTAAATAGAGATACATTAACAAAAATGACTATGATACGCAGAAGACAGTTTGCAAAAATGGCTAAAGATTATAATCAACAGCTTAAATCTGGTGGATTAGATAGAGTTAAAAAAATTAGAAAATTGTTACCTGTAGATATACCAACAGGACAAAATACTCCTCGTATTGCAGAAGGTTATGATGAAAAATTAAAAAGAAAATTTAATATTTATGCTGATGGCAGTTCTTTTTATTTAAGTCAAGATGGAAAGGTTACAGATAGCAAAGTTACAGGATTTAATTGGCTTGATTATAATTACGATTACTAGGATAAAACATGGCAGATAAAGACAGATTTAGAATTGTAGCACCAGAAGTTACTGTAACTCCAGACAACACAGAAGATAGATTTTCAATAATAAACCCTATGCAAAAGGATGTTGTAGACCCTAATGCAGATATTGATTTTTCAGCAAATAAAATGATGGAAAATTTATTGCCTAGCTTAAAACAAGAAGCAATAGATATAGGTTCTGCACTTATGAGTCCTATGGAAACAGGCGAAAGTTTATTAAATCTTATTATAGGTGGTGTTCAAAAGTTAGACCCTTCTGGTTATACTGGTGATGATAAAATTAAATACGCTAACGCTATAGGTGAATATTACGCAAATAAATATGGAAGTTTAAATGCTTTTAAAAGAGAGCTACAAAATAACCCTGCTTCAGTGCTGGGTGATGCCTCTATGTTTATTACTGGTGGAGCAACTGCCGCAGCAAAAGGTGTTGGTCTAGTTAATAAACTTGCAAAAACAGAAACTTTAGGAAAAGTTGCTGATGTTGCAGGTGATGTAGCAAAAGTCGGTGCTTCTATTGACCCTTTTAATATAGCGTTAAATACTTCATTAACTGGAGCAGGTCAAGGCATTAGATTATTAGGAGCAGGTGAAGATGTTGCATCTAATTTGTACGAAAGTGCTTTAAAGCCATCTATGACACTTCCACAAAATCAAAGAAAGGCTATAGTAAAAACTGCATTAGATAACAAATTAGGCATTAATTCTAGTGGAATAGATAAGTTGCAAAGTCGTGTTGCTGGTTTAAATGCAAGAGTAGATAAATTAATAGATACAGCAACTGATGCAGATAAAGGTATTCCATCAGATGTTATATTTAAAAATTTACAAGATTTAAAAAAAGATGTTGGTGGATTTAGAATTGACGCTGCTGACGATTTAAAAGAAATTGCAATAATTGAACAAAAATTTCAAAAATGGATAAAAAAAATAGGAAAAGATAAAACAGTTACAGCAAAAGATTTGCAAGAATTTAAAATTGATATTAGCTCTAAAATTAATTGGAAATCCAAAAATTTAAGAGGAACTCCAACAGAAGAAAAATTATTTAAAAATTTACGCAAAAGTGCAAAAGAAGGCATTGCAGACGCAATACCAGAAATATCTCCATTAAATAAAGAATTAAGTGATTTGTTAAATTTAGAGCCTTATTTAATACGAGGAGCAGATAGAATAGGAAATAGAGATTTTATGGGAATTGGACCTGGCATAAAATCATCTGGTGGTAGAGCTATTGCTGGTGATGCAGGAGCAGCAGCAGGAGTTCTTTCAGGTATCTTTGATATGCCAAGAGTAAAATCTGGACTAGGAATAGCATTTAATGAGTACAGAAATAATCCAATATCTGCATTATTAGACAATAAAGCTACTAGACCATTAATAACAAATCTTTTAGGCACAGTTGGTGATGCAAACTATGACAATAGTTTACTACCTTTTAAAGAAATTAAAAATTTGTATGGCAATTAAATGACCGATATTAACCCAGTAGAGTTTGGCAAAATGAAAGAGCAGATTGAGCAATTACAAAAAGGCCAAGACGAACTCCAAAAAGACATGAAAGAAATGTTGGCTTTAGCTAATAAATCTAAAGGGGGTTTTTGGATTGCTATTTCATGTGCTGCTTTTTTTGGAAGTTTAATATCTGTAGTTATTAGAAATTGGATGCAATAATGAATAACAAACAAAAATCTTTTAATAAACTTTTTGGTAAGCCAGTTATTGTTACTCTTGCTGTATTAGCAGCACTACCTATTACACCTATTATTTTATGTTTAATTTATGGATGGAGTAACTAATGTTAGCAGCACTTATATCGCCAGTAGCGGCATTGCTAGACAAGTTTATACCTGATGCAGACACTAAAAATAAACTAGCACATGAGATAGCTACACTTGCAGAAAGACAAGCACATGAAATTGCTTTAGCTCAAATAGCAGTAAACAAAGAAGATGCTAAAGGTGCATGGTTTCAAGCAGGTTGGCGACCAGCAGTAGGTTGGGTTTGTGTTGCAGGGTTTGCTATAAACTTTCTTATATCACCATTAGCTGCACCTTTTGGAGTAATAATACCTCAAGCTGATACAGCTACTATGTTACCTGTGTTAATGGGTATGCTAGGTTTAGGAGGTTTAAGGAGCTACGAAAAGAAAAATGGTTTAAATAAATGATAATGGCAAGTCCTAATTTTAGTATGGATGAATTAACTCATTCAGACACAGCAGCAAGACATGGTATAGATAATACACCTAATGAAAACGAAAAAGATAATCTTTATAAACTAGCAATGGAGTTAGAAAATGTTAGAAAACTTCTTAATAATAAGCCTATTTATGTTAGCAGTGGCTATCGTTGTTTGGCTCTTAATAAATTACTTGGTAGTAAAAAAACATCTTCTCACATTAAAGGATTGGCTGCAGACTTTACTTGTCGTCAGTATGGAACTCCTAACGAAATTGTATTCGCTCTTATTAATTCCGATATTCCTTATGACCAAGTTATCTTGGAATTTAATAGATGGGTGCATCTCTCTTTTTGCGAAGATGAAAAAACACCTCGCAGACAGGCTTTAGTTATCAATAAAGAAGGTGCAATGATATACTCTAATTAGTATGAAAATACTTATATTAGATATAGAAACTTCGCCAAATTTAGTTTGGACTTTTGGTTTGTTTCAACAAAACATTAGCATAAATCAAATTGTAGAGCCATCTACAGTTATGTGTTGGGCAGCTAAATGGCTAGATAAAAAGAAAGTTTATTTTTCTAGCATATACGACACAACTCCTAGTAAGATGATTAAAGAAATACACAAGTTAGTAGATGAAGCTGATGCTATTATTACTTACAATGGCAAAAGATTTGATATGCCAATTTTGAATAAAGAATTTTTATTGTTAGGTTTTGATTTACCTAGTCCATACAAAGATATAGATTTATTAAATACTGCTAGACAAAATTTTAAATTTGCCAGTAATAAACTTGATTATATTAGTCAGGAGCTTGGAATTGGAATGAAGCAAAAACATTCAGGCTTTGATCTGTGGTTAAAATGTCTTTCAAAAGACCCAAAATCTTGGAAGATAATGAAAAAATACAATATTCAAGATGTTAAATTAACTGAAAAATTATATAAAAAATTACAAGGTTGGATAAAAATACATCCTAATCACAACCTAGAAACAGAAGATATGTGTTGCCCTAATTGTGGCAGTTTCCATTTACAAAAACGAGGAGTACAAATATCTCTGACAAACAAATACCAAAGATACCAATGTGTGCAATGCCACAAGTGGTCAAAAGGAAAAAAACCTATAGAAAAAATAAAGTCAGACTCAACTATACCCATATAAGGAAAATGGAAATGGACATACAATTAATAGCTTTGCATATGTTAGACAAGACTATTGATAATGTTGATATAGTGCATGGCGAAGATACTATGGTAATACATTTAGATGATGGTAGCAGCGTTGAATTAATAATAGATAGTGCGTATATGAATGTACAAGACCTTGATGACTAACCAAGACCTATTCACAACAGAAACAATTAAAGAACGCAACATGAAGCCTGTGACACTTCCAGACGGCACAAAAACAGATACTTGGAGCAAAGAATATATGCTGTACTGCGAAGCATTAGATTTGTCCAGAAAACCTATAGAAAAGCGTAGGGAATGGCTAAACAGATTAAAAAATAAAGACAGGGTTGAGGGGTTAAAAACTTGGCTACGACTAATATGGAAAAATAAATAATGGGACTACTAGATTTATTACAACAAGGCTATCAAAATTACAAACAATCTGACACGCCATTTGCTACATTATTGCGTAATGAACCACAAAATATTATTCCATCAGTAACTAGAAATTTAGAACAACAACTTTCATTGCTGCAAACACCAGAAGGAGCATTAGATTTAATAAATCCTGTATCAAAAATAGGAGGATTATTGGGTTCAATCAATATAGGAAATAAAAGTTTTTCTCAATTTTCTCCAGAAGCAGTTATGGCATTTAAACAAGCTAATGAAATACCAAAACCACAAAGAATAAGTAGTAGATCAATTCCTGATAAAATAATTAAAGAAAGAAACGCATTATTAGATAGAAAAATTACAAATTCTGAATATTACGCTAAACAAAATAAACTTTATCCTTTTACTTATTTTAAAGAAGTGCCTGAACTAACAAATGTATTTGATATTGGAAAAGCATTAAAACACTCAAAGTTACCTTCTGAAGAAGCAATAAAAGGACAAGTAAAAGGTGGTAGAGCTATTTTAGGATTAGGTGCAAGTATTGATGATGGAACAAAGATAACATCAAGATTAGATATTGATGCTTACGATATATATAATGTATGGTCAGCTAGTATAAGAGGTGCTACAAAGGCAGGTAAAGATACAACTGTTTATGGACAAGCAGCACACTTAATAGGCAAAGGTAAAGATAAAGTAAAACTTAAAGGCTCGGCACAAAAATCATTAAAAATAGCAGAAGGTGGTCAAAAAAGTCCATTTGCTGTAATGGATGGGTATTGGAAAGCAAACTCACCAGAAAATATAAGAGAATTAGCAGTAAAATATATGGACAATCCTGAATGGGTACAAGTTGCTTTTAATCCAACAAAATCAGGTCATTTTATGGATAAAATAAAAGGTATACCAGTAACTGAAGCAGATGAAGTTATACAAATTGGTCCTTTAGTTTTGGCAAAAAATGTAAAATACGATCTGAACCTTCAACCATTTAGTAAATAAAAGAATATTATGACACTAGAAAAACTACAAAAAATAATAGAACAACAAACTTCTGGTTTGCAATTAAAAATGCCTGTAAGAGAAACTAATCCTAATTATAATTATGACGATATGGGTCGACCAATTATTCCAGAAATTAGGGAGCATATACCTAATCGAGCATTAAAGATTGGAGCAGATGCTTTGTCTAAAACTAGAGATTTTTACAACACAGGAAATGGTTTTATAGGTGAGTTATTAATAGGTAGTGGTGGGGATGCTTTAGAAAGTATGGCTTATGGTTACAAACCAAAAACAGAAAATTTAGTAGATTTAGGTTTGCTTGGTGTTACTCCTTTTTTAGCTGGTGTTAAAGGACTTTCATCAGCTGCAACTATTGCAAACAAGAAATCAAATTTTATTCCTAAAAATTATAACAAATTAGATCAAGACTTACTTTTTAACAATAGAATAGATAATAACTTTGTTCCATTAGAAATGAATTATAAAAATTTACCAGGCACTTTAGATGGTAGAAGAATAGATACAGACATAGCAAGAGAGCTAATGCCAGAATATAACTCTGGTAGTATTTTAGAAAGGATGCTTGGTTTAGGAGGAAATCGTTATAGATCTGGTGATGTACATCAAGGAGCTAGTAATTTTAGCTCTCGTCTTTTTAACGAATTATTAAAAAACCCTATTCCAAAAGGAATTAGTGATAAGGTTACATTTACTGGTGGTGGAGCTGGTTCTGGAAAAACAAGCAGTTTAACAAAATTAATTGACCCTTCTTCTAAAGTAATTCGTGATACAACTTTATCTAATTATCCAAAAGCAATAAATCAAATTGACAATGCTATAAAATCTCATACTGGCAAAACACCTGTAGATATTTTTTATGTAAACAAAAGTCCAATAGATTCTTTTAAAAATATTATAAAAAGAACTTCACAACAAGTAAAAGAATTTGGTAGTGGCAGAATTGTAAACATTGATGAAGCAAAAAGAACTCACACAGACTCTTTAAAAACAATTAAAAAATTAAAAAAACATTATAAAAATAATGATTTAGTTAATATTAAAATTGTTGATAATAATAATAAAACTCCTAAAATATCATCATTAAATAAACTTCCTAAACCAATAAAGCCTGAAATTCTTGAAAATAAGTTTATAGATATATTAATGGAAGCAAAAAAAAATAATAAAATTGATCAAGATATTTATACAAAAATGCTAAATGGAAGAACTGACCCTTTAGTTATAAAGCCAACTATAGGTGAAACAGTTGGCGATATAATATATGGATATTAAAGTAAGTTTAATTTAGGCAATACCAATCTAACAAATCTTTCTCCTAGTACATATAGAACTATTACCCATATTGCTGCTGCTTCTACATTCATAACATCTCCTTTATATATTTATTATAACATCAATTATTAATCCCAGAAGTTACCTTCTGCTAAATAGTAATCATATTCTTTACCACCATTCATCCAAGCAAAATTTACAATACCTGTTAGTTTGTAAACTCTGCTATTCATAGCAGTCATGTAGCATGGGTCAGGGTTTTTGTAGCCAGACTTTTTATAATGTCCAAAGTCATTATATTTTTCAGCTACTCGTTTAGTAATTTTGTGAACTTTCTTACCAATTCTAAACAGTCCATAATCTTTATTTGCATATTTAGCCATTTCTATCTCCTTTATTAATTATTTTTAAACTAACCAATTTATCTTCTCCTGTGAGTATTATTTTATCAAGAGTTTTACGAACATTTCTTACAGCTTCTTGCTGATCTGTTATGTGAACGAAGTTATTTAAGTATGCTTTATTTTTTACAACAGCATAATAAACAGGTGCATTAGGTGCAATTTGTTGTAACTTTTCTTCTTCATTTTCTAATTGAGTAACATAATTATTAGCTTGTTTCTCATCATCAAAAGTCCACATTAATCTAGTATCACCTATCTCATTTGTTTCTATTACTGTCCATAATATAGTTTCTTTCATTTTAATTCTCCTTTGTTTAAATTATCTTACACAAGAAGTATACTATAAAAACAAGACTTTTTACAAATTATTTTAAATATATATTAAGCACCAATTCTACGACTAGCTATAGTTAAGAGATTATCCATTGCATCATTTAATTTTACTTCATAAAAAATAGGTTTTTTTTCATTTAGGTATCTAGCATAAATAGCTTGTCTTTGATCTTTAGGCAAAGAATCAATTATTGCATCAAGCGTTTTAACATTTTGTGTATCTGCTGCATTAACCATATCATCAAAAACATTAGCAGAATAACCACCAGTTGATAGATAACTTACTTTACTAGGATAGCCTAGCTTATGATTATCTACCTTGTGCCAACGAACCCAGTCATAAATAATATCATTTAATCTGCTGATCCTCATTCGTTTCCAGAATCATAAACAACAAAAGAATTTCTATGATTTGATGTAGAAATAGGATGGCTAACATTTAAACTATCTTCAACTTTGCGTGTAGTCTTTTTTAATACTTTAAATTTTAAAGAAGATTTTGGGTGGTATAGTTCAGCTAATAAACATATAGGTTCTTTGTAATAAACTGTTTGTTTATTTTTGCCACCACATTGTCTAGTCAATATTGATTTAGATAAAAGCCTTCTTATTACATGAGTAACAGAATCTTTGTTCATATTAATTTTTTCACAAACTTCTGTTGTAGTTAATCTTTCTTTATCAAATAATTTTTCTACCATATTAGATAATTCTTTTATTTGAATTTTAGTTCCATCATTAAATGTATACCAATGCAAATTAGATTGTTCTTTTAAGGTTTGGTATTTCATTTAAAATCTCCCTTTGTAATTACCCTGCCACTAGATTCATGAATGATATGAAAACTATCTTTGTTATAAATTATACTGTAATGATAGCCTTCAAAAATCCATTTATGTTCTTTCCATTCTTCCTTATTTTTCTTTAGGACCTCTTTCCCTTTTGTCATTACATACTCCAATTAAATATTTGTCATGCCCACAGTACCATTTTTTAAAATAAAACTTACCTTCCTTTTTTTTACACACATGGCACAAATGAGGTTTTCTTAAATCAATCTTCGTCATGCAGTTCGTCTAAATGTTTATCAATTAAAATTTCTTCCATAGTTTTTAATGTTTCTACATCATTTTCAACATGGGCAATTAAATGATCTAAATACCATTGTGCTTTTTTAAGGTCATTAACGCCATCTTTGTTTTTCCAACGCCACAAATATTTTATAATGTTTCCTGTATCAGTTGCTTCTACTCCAACTAAATCTTCAACCATTCCCTCAATGCAATCTATGCACTCTAAACCTTTAGATGATTTATAATGCTTTGGGTTTACTAAATAATCAGTCATAAATTTTCTCCATTTATACAAGTTTCATGTTGCTTTTTTACAAACACTTTACTGTTTGGTGTAGCACTTTCAAACAATTGGCCTTTAGCGTTACAAACATAATTCAAATGATTAGTATTATATATTACATAAATATCCCATATTTTAAAACAAACAACAAGCGTAAGTATATAAACCACTAACCCTTTTGTAATAATATTTTGAATCCATTTAAGCATTTTACTTATACTCCTTTAATGTATTTGACATCTTGTTTCTTGATACAATTATAAAAGTTACATTTTATTAATTATAAATAAGGAACTATTATGTGGACAACACCAGCTGCAACAGAAATGCGTTTTGGCTTTGAAGTAACAATGTATGTTATGAACAAGTAAAGAAATGGGCATCTAAGATGCCCTTTCTAATTTATATTCAGCAAAACTACACTTTTCTCCAAATCTATTATTAACACTTTTTCTGTTAGTTTCAATATTGTACCCAGCTTTTACTAAATCATATTTAACAGCACTTAATCTATAAATGCCGAGCTTTTGCCAAGACTGTAATGGATTAATAGTTTTGTGTTCATACAAATAATCTAATAATCTTTGTTGTTGCTTTGTTAATTTTTTTTCTTTAGACCA
>Ga0208134_1002367_pt1 | contig 10216 bp, 15 predicted proteins | sample VirMetDEL_Mar_31_FD_184515 | JGI IMG/M metagenome (GOLD analysis project Ga0208134, IMG submission 184515) | Aqueous microbial communities from the Delaware River and Bay under freshwater to marine salinity gradient to study organic matter... | ecosystem: Environmental > Aquatic > Marine >...
TTATTTATTAAAATTAACAGAATTATGAGTTTTAAACAAGATCTAAGCATAGGTAAGAAGTATGAGGAGATCATACTCAATAGAGCAAAGAAAGACTATCCAGAAGCCTATATACAAGCCGGAAAGTTTAAGTATTGGGATGTATTCATACCCGAAGTTAATATCTCTTTGGAGGTGAAGTATGATGAAAGGAATCAGACATCAGGAAACATAGCTATTGAGTGTGAGTGCAATGATAAACCTTCGGGCATCACTACAACCAAAGCGGACTTTTGGGTGTTATTTGATAAACCCGATGGTGATGATATATGGTTCTTGACTGAGGATATTAGAAAGTGTATATATAGGAATAACTTACACCCATCAACTATAAAAGGACCCGGAGATCCTTACGAGAAGAAGGTGTACCTAATCAAGAAAGAAATGCTATACATGTACACAATACCTAAGAACTCATGGATGGATAAGGTAAAGCAAAACAATGGTAGAAAAGCTAATATAACATGGGCTCGACATGGAGCAAAAAATGATTTATATTCCAATAAACAAATATCTGAGTTTTATGATTAGATACATTATACTCAACCAATCCCTTAACCTATCTTCTTGCATACTTAATATGGTATTAAGGAGAAAATGGTTTAGATTAGCAAACCGAATTGTAATATTTCGGAAGAAACACATAGTAAGTAGAATGTTAAAATATCACAACAAATGATTAAACCTGAATGGACTTTTATGAACGACAATAAAGCTACTGCATGGGAGTGTGTATGTGGTGCATTGAATGCAATGTCTAACGACAAGTGTGGTAAGTGCGGAAAAATTAAAAAGGTAAAAAAATATTATTAGTATGGAAATTATTTTATTTATATATGGGATGTGTTTGATAGCAGTATTTAGTATGCTAAGTTTGCAGACCTATAAAGATTGGGTGGAGAAAAAAGGTCAGTTAGTTGACTTCCTTATCTTTATGTTGATAACCTTAATCACTATAGTAGCATTTATATATCAATTTAAAAATTAAATAAAATACTTTGTAAGGTGGTGGAATTGGCAGACACGCTACCCTATCTCGGTAGTGGGTGTATTTTGCACTCTTGGAGGTTCGACTCCTCCCCTTACAGCAATTAAATTAAACCAAAAACCTGTAATTATATATGGAACATCAAGACAGAATAAACTTCGTATTAGATCACTACAAAGCGAAGGTACACAAAGACCAAATTTCATTTGGCAAATGCGACTTTCAAATCTATCCGGACTACACCTCCGATGGATACAAACTCACAGTCGCTAAATACAATGAAAACATTTTAAGTAAAAACGCTAGGGACCCTAATGGATCTGAAGGTAAAGTATTCCTTAATGAGCATGTTTTTCACAACAACTATGACCTATCATTAATATTTATTCAAGAACTTAGGAAGGGTGACCTATCAATTTACATTGATGAAGAGATCTATGAGGATGCAATGATAGATGGCTACTTGGAAGAAGAGTATGAGATAATATCTGACCTTGAAAATACAGACTTACAAGAAGCTGAACTAGCTGAAAAAGATCTGAGAGATGAACTATATGACAACTTTATATGACTGATAGAGAGAAAGAAGATATTGCTGATATCGTAATAAGAAAAATGTTGGAGGCTAAGTCAAAGATGGAGGCTGACCTATTTAACATCAACGATGTTCTATTCACATTACTCAACACTCAACTAACCGAAGAGGAGTTGCTAGTGGGTGAACTAGCAAGGCTTATGACTCTACTCAATATATATGAAGAAAAAGAGGAATATGAAAAAGCTGCAATAATAAAAAATAAGATAGATAAAATTAATAATAAATTAGATCAAATTGACAATCAAAAAAGAGGAGAGATATGATTAAATTATTAGGAGTATTAATAGTAACCGCAACGGTATACAATGCCGTACCGGAGCAAACAGATAGCACACCATTCCTAACTGCATCGGGATCTATAATAAATCCTGAGTGTCCGGAGGTACATAGATGGATTGCAGTATCACAAGATATGTTGAAGGAAGGTTGGGATTTTGGAGAATGTGTTGAAGTCAAAGGTGCCGGAAATCTGGATGGTGTCTGGCAGATTCAAGATGTAATGAATAAACGTTATAAAAAATCAATAGATTTTCTTGTAGAAAATTCTAGAAGATTAGGTAAATGGAAAGGAGTTAGAATTAAGATTACATCGGATGACATACAAGTGTAACATTAGGGTATTATATAAAGTAGTAAGAGGCTAATGTTACAGAATAATGTAAATAGAAACTTAGATTATTTGCATCGTAAAAGGTTTGAATATAAAAAAGAACCTACGACAGATGTACCAACTAAAAAGTATTATTGGGGGTCTTATTACAAGAATGGAACTTATGGAAACTATCATTTGTTTTGTAGTACTGCTAAGATAACAACTTACAAATCCCTTAGTTGGCATATCTTTACTTTAAGGTACATCAACATAAATTTAGATGAGGTTGAGTTTAAAAAAATTATTTACTTTATATCTGATATTAAGAATGGTTTTGTTACCTTTGAAATCAAACGTAGTTATGTTGATGGTTATGTTGACAATGCTTTATCTAGTGATTTTTCTATATTGCCACATAATAAACTTAGAAGGGTAATATTTAAAGATGGTACAGGTCTATCTAAAAAACAAAAACTTAAAATAGTTGGTGAGATCTGTGGTAAGGAAAAAAGTATTGATAGTGATTGCATATATGAATGCATGCTATACATAAATGGTGATAAAAGAAAAATTACCATAACCAACATAGCTAAAATGTTGAATTGTTCTAGGATGTCTATTTATAGAAACATGAATACTGAATTAAAGGAAGAAAGGAATTTACTTAACATGTCTGTATGAAGAAGTATAATGTTAACACATACAAAATCTATAAGAAGGATGTTCTCAGTGGAATTAATTCATTAGATCATGAGTTAGAATATGATGAACTTACAAGAGATCAATTAATAATTAAGTTTTTACCATTGGTAGAAAACATAGCGAGAAAATTCTCTACTGCATCTCAAGCTTCTGGAGTAATGGATATACTAGACTTAATACAAGAGGGTAGTTCCGGTTTAATTAAAGCAATAGATAGAATTGATTGGGATGTTTTTAATCAGTCCAAATATAAGGAGAACACCATGAAATCTTTTTTATCTAAAAGAATAAAGGGGGCAATAAGGAGAGGAGTAGATATTAATAGGGCAGACATGAGAATCCCAGAGTATAAACTCCAAGAGATTAGAAAAAACTTTGGTAAAGATGAAAATATGGTGGCAATGTTTTTTAATTCTATATTCTTATCAATTGATGGGTACATGGATAATGAAAACATAAATCTAGATACTGAGGATAAATCTGAACCAAAGAATATGGATCTTTTAAATGTATACTTATCGGGATTATTAAGGAAGCATTTAAACAGTAAAGAATACCAAGTGTTAAGGTTGAGTTATGGTCTTGATTGCAAAAAGCACTCAGCACAAGAGATAGCTGAGATCTTAGATTTAAAGGAGTCTAGCGCTTATGTAAAAATTTCTAAAATAAAAAAGCAAGCGGTTCAAAAACTAATAAATAACGTAGACCCATCTCAAGTTTTGGATTATACTTAAGTGTCCGGAATAAAAAATTTTTTTTAATGATAATAATAATGAGTAATGTATTTTTAACTTAAACAATTAATATGAATACCAAAAGTAAAACCGATATATTAAATGACTTGTACAAGAAGTATGAGTTACATAAGGATGATACCTTTAAGTCCCCACAAGGGTGGACTATAATTACTCGTAGTGGGATCGATAAGATCCAAGCGGTGGCAGATATAGACATTGACTACGAGATGGTGGAATATACACCGGCTGTATCAGCGGCTGTGAAAGCTACAGCTACATGGAACGACAGGAGGTTGTCCACCTTTGGTGAAGCCAATCCTAAGAACTGTAGACAAAACTATGTTCTAGCTATGGCAGAAAAGAGGGCAATGTCAAGGATAGTCTTAAAGCTAACCGGATTTTATGCACTAGGTGTATTTGGTCAGGATGAGTCAGAAGACTTCACTAAGGCAAAGGCTAACACAAATCACACCTCTAGGGTTGATGAACTAATTAAGTCTTCATTATAGTATGACTGAAAAGGATGTACTTGAAAAGCTTAAGGATGATGAGCATTACTATGGTGATTTTGGTAAGAAGTATCTTAGCAACTCGGATATAGGAAAACTGTTACTCAACCCAATGTCTTTACACAAGTCATTTGATAAGACTGTACCTCTTGTTGTAGGTGGGTATTTTCATACCGCAATATTAGAACCTGACAAACTAAAGAAGTACAAAATTATCAAGTCATCAACTAGAAATACAAAAACCTACAAGGAAACTTCGGGTGGTGAGATATGCTTATTAGAGCATGAAGTGGATATGATTGAATCAATGACGGATAGAATTTTAAGTAGTGATATCTGTCGGGGTTTGATTAGAGATCCAAAAAATAAATATGAAGTGCCGGGCATTGCTAACATAGAAGGTCGTATGTGGAAAGGTAAGGCAGATATAATCAACGTGAATGAAAAACTAATTGTGGATCTAAAGACTACAAGCGACATTCATAAGTTTGAATACTCTGCTAAGAGATACAACTACGATAGTCAGGCATACATATATAAGAAAATATTTGGTTACGACTTCTTGTTCTTAGTAATAGACAAGAACACTAATCAAATAGGTGTCTATGATTGTTCTGATAAATTTTACAGATCAGGACTTGATAAGGTACAAAGAGCAGTTGAAGCCTATGAGTTATTTTTTAACTCAGAAGACTTTGACCCAAATCAATTTTTTATAAATAAAACCCTATAATTATGGCAGGAATAATAACTGGTAGTATAAACCTAAGTAACATACCTAAAGATAAGATTATCGAAGGTAAGAAAGGTAAATACTTACCCATATCAATTTCAATAAATGATGAACTTGATCAATTTGGTAATCAAGGACCAATTGTGGTTAGTCAGAGTAAAGAAGAGCGAGAGGCTAAGTCTGCGAAGACTTATCTAGGCAACATTAAAGTTGTTTGGGGGAATGGTGTAATGCCTGACCCTGCACCTCGTGATAATCAGCAACAAGCACCACAAGCGAAAGCTAGTATGCCTATGGTTGAATCTAGCGACTTACCATTTTAATATATGAATGTAGAAACCATAGAGATTAATGGTTTTAGTATTGATAAGTTTAATCAATATGATCTAGAAGAAGGTAAAACACAGGGGACTTGTCCCTTGTGTTCTTCTGATAGGAAACCATCTAATCGTAAAACCAAATGTTCAAGTTATGATTGGGAGCGAGGCTTAGGTACTTGCCACAATTGTAACACTACCTTTCAGTTACACACATACCAACGTAAAGGGGTTAGTGAAAAGGTGTACTTAAGACCACCTATTCAAGATGCTATACCCATTGATACGAAAGTAGAGGGGTGGTTTAAAGCTAGGGGAATATCCAAAGAAACTCTTAATGATCTGAAGATTAGTGAGGGTGAGGAGTGGATGCCACAAACTAGTAAAAAAGAGAATACTATAAAGTTCAATTATTTTATGGGTGATCAGTTGATCAACGTGAAATACAGAGATGGTAGAAAGAACTTTAAATTATTCAAGGGAGCAGAGAAGATATTTTACAATATCAATTCAGTTGTAGGTTATGACTCTTGTGTTATTGTAGAGGGGGAGATGGATGTTCTAGCATTACATGAAGCCGGTATTAAAAATGTTATATCAGTTCCTAACGGTGCAACACTAAACTCTAATAACCTAGATTACCTTGATAACTGTATAGACTACCTTGAGGACAAGACTAAAATCGTATTAGCGGTTGACGCTGATGATGCCGGTCAAGCTTTGAGACAAGAGTTTATACGTAGGTTAGGTGCGGAGACTTGTTACTTAGTTGACTTTAATGGATGCAAAGATGCTAACGAATATTTGTTAGAGTTTGGATCTGAAAAGCTTAAAAATGTAATAAACAAAGCAACACAAGTTCCATTAGAGGGTGTGTCAACACTTAGAGATGTTGAGGAGGAGTTGAAGGATTTTGTTGTGAACGGATTCAAACCCGGTTATCAGATCGGCATAGCTAATTTTGATAAGATATTCTCTACATACACTAGGCAGTTTATAACTGTAACCGGTATACCAAGTTCGGGTAAATCAGACTTTGTTGATCAGATGGTGGTAGGTTATAACAAGAACTACCAATGGAAGACAGCTTTTGCATCACCTGAGAATCACCCTATTCACATGCATGCGCATAAATTAATGCGAAAAGTATGGGGAACCATGCCTCCGGCATCTGAGATAGGTAGTGATAAATGGAATGAAGTGACTGAGCATGTTAATGATAACTTTTTCTTTATTGACATGGACACTTATAACTTAGAATCTGTATTGAAAAAGGGTGCAGAACTTGTCAAGAGGAAAGGGATTAAGTGTTTGGTGATAGATCCTTTTAATAAAGTTAGAAGTTTAGATGGGTCAGGTGATGTGAATGTTTATACAATGGACTATCTTAGCAAGATTGAATCTTTTGCAAAAAAGTATGATGTACTTGTTATAGTAGTAGCACACCCCACCAAGATGTACAAAGACAAGGATGGTAAGACCGAAGAACCAAACATGTACAATATTAAAGGTGGTGGTGAGTGGTACGATGCTAGTTATCATGGTCTTTTAGTTCATAGAGACTACGAAGCTAAAACCGTAAAAGTAAAAGTACTTAAAGTAAAATTTCAAAACCTAGGCGAGAATGGTGCTGAATCTCATTTTACATGGGAGTCTAAATCCGGAAGCTACATACCATTAGTTGTAGATGACGGAGATCCATTACCTTGGGAAGAAAAGTAGAGTACATGGGTTCTTACGATCCAACAGAAAAAGATCTTGACATCAGAATGTGGTGTCATAGAAACCGTATACTCATAACTCCTGTGGAGATAGGTTACAGAAAAAAGAAGTGGTATATTGAGATAGACTTAAGGGGGAAGATTCATAAATCACCCGAACACTATACACCAACCACAATTTGGGATAAAATATTTGAATATAGAAAATACTATTATGAAAAATACAAAAAATAATATTAAATTAAATGTAAAAGATCCTGTAGTAGAAAGGGTGATAAGAAAGTATGCTGAGAGGTGTGAGGCAGGTATGAAGAAGTACGGTAGATCTTTACACGAAGAAAGAGTCTCAGGAATGAAGAGTTTAGCCGGATACTTAGAAGACACTCAAGAAGAATTGATGGATGCAGTTGTTTACATACAAACTGCCAAAGAACAACTTAAACATCTTGGGTTGGTGGAAATGGAGAAGGCTGAATTTTTAATGAGGAGAGACAGTTATGAGAGGGGTCTTTAAGTATAAAAAGAAAAAAGGTCCGGTTGTCTCTAAGAAAGTTATCTATGATGGTGTTACTTTTGCATCAGGTTTAGAAAAATATATGTATATAGCTTTAAAAAAAGCAAAACTTAAATTTGAATATGAAGGAGAAAATTTTACACTTGTTGAATCGTTTAAATTTAACAGTCAGGCTCACGAAAGACAGAATAACGGAAAGGGTGAGTACATTAATAGAGGAGATAAAAAGATTCTAGGTATTAGATATACCCCAGACTTTGTGGGTGAGGATTTTGTAATAGAAACTAAGGGTAGGGCAAATGAATCATTCCCTATGAGGTGGAAGTTATTCAAGAAGCACATGCAAGAAATAGGGGATGATAGAAACCTATACAAACCACAGACCAATAAGGAATGTGATAAAACGATTGATTTAATTTTAAAAAACAGACAAGATGGGATTATTTGATAATAGAATAGCTTACAAACCATTTGAGTACCCTGAGTATTATACTGAAGGATGGTTAAAACAAGCGCAAGCATTTTGGCTACACACCGAAATACCAATGTCAGGGGATGTCAAGGATTGGAATGAAAACTTGACTCTAGAAGAAAAAAATCTAGTAGGTAATATTTTACTAGGTTTTGCACAAACCGAGTGTGCAGTATCAGATTATTGGACACAAAAAGTTGTGGGGTGGTTTCCTAAACATGAGATACAACAGATGGCTATGATGTTTGGATCTCAGGAAACAATACATGCAGTAGCTTACAGTTATTTAAATGAAACATTAGGACTTGATAATTTTGAAGCGTTTTTACACGAGCCTGCTACGGCTCAGAGATTTGATAATCTCGTGGGATACACCGGAACCGAAACAGTGGGGATTGCACGATCACTTGCGATCTTTTCCGCTTTCGCAGAGGGTGTTAGCCTTTACAGTGCTTTTGCTGTGTTATATTCTTTCCAAATGCGTAACCTACTTAAAGGGGTAGGTCAGCAAATGAAGTGGAGTGTTAGGGATGAATCCTTACATTCAAAGATGGGTTGTCAACTATTTAATCACATGTGTGATGAGGATCCGAATCTTAGGTCTACTTGCAGGGACAGTATAAAGGATGCCGCTGAAACAATGGTGGAGTTAGAAGAGAAGTATATTGATAAGATGTTTGAGATGGGGGATATAGAAGGTATTAAATCTTATGATTTAAAACAGTTTATCAGGAAGAGATGCAATGAGAAGTTAAGGGAACTTGGTTATGATGAAGTCACATCTAGGATGTTTGTCTATGACAAAGAAGCGGCATCAAATTTAGATTGGTTTTATCATCTGACCGGTGGTCATACGCATACAGACTTTTTTGCGATGAGACCAACAGATTATAGCAAAGCTAATGAAGGAGAAGATTTTGAAGACATTTGGTAAATAAAAAAATAAATGACAAGTAGCAATAGATGGATAAAAGGTAAGGATTACCCCTCTTGGGCAGATAGTGATGTCTACAAGAAAACAATTCAAGGTGGATATTTACTCCCCGATGAGACACCAAAGGAAGCTTATGAGAGAGTGGCAAAGACCATTGCTAGGCGGTTAGATAAGCCTGAGATGGCAGAAAAGTTCTTCGACTACATATGGAATGGTTGGTTGTGTTTAGCTTCTCCAGTGCTCTCTAATACAGGCACAGACAGAGGTCTACCGATCAGTTGTTTTGGTATTGATGTAGCTGACTCTATATATGACATAGGATCTAAGAATTTAGAGATGATGTTACTTGCAAAGCATGGTGGTGGTGTTGGTATTGGTATTAACCAAATCAGACCTGCAGGATCTAATATTACCGGTAATGGGACTTCGGATGGAGTTGTACCTTTTTGTAAAGTATATGACTCTACAATACTTGCAACTAATCAAGGATCTGTAAGAAGAGGTGCGGCAAGTGTTAACTTAAATATTGAACATGCCGATTTTGAGGATTGGTTGGATATACGAGAACCTAAAGGTGATGTCAACAGACAATCCCTTAACCTGCATCAATGTGCAACTATAGGTGATAAATTTATGAGGAAGTTGACTTCGGGAGATAAAGTAGCGAGGAGAAAGTGGGGTAAGCTTTTACAGAAGAGAAAAGCCACCGGAGAACCTTATATAATGTTTAAGGGTAACGTGAACAAAGCGAATCCATCTTCTTACAAGGATAACGCATTGAAGGTATTTATGACAAATATATGCTCAGAGATTACCTTGCATACAGATGAGAACCATAGTTTTGTTTGTTGTCTGTCTAGTTTAAACCTAGCAAAATACGATGAATGGAAAGATACCAACTTAATATACGATAGCACATTCTTTTTAGATGGGGTTATGCAAGAGTTCATACAAAGAGCAAAAGGTCTAAAGGGATTTGAAAACGCTGTAAGGTCTGCTGAGAAAGGTAGGGCATTAGGACTAGGTGTATTAGGTTGGCATACATATTTACAAGAGAAGGGTTTACCCTTTGAAGGATTATTAGCACAACATGAAACAAGAAGGATATTTAGCCAAATTAAAATCGAAAGCGAACGAGCTAGTATGGCTCTTGCTGATAAGTACGGAGAACCATTATGGTGCGTTGGTACGGGGTTTAGGAATACTCACCTTAGAGCTATTGCTCCTACAGTTAGTAACAGCAAGCTTAGTGGCAATATTAGTCCCGGCATTGAGCCTTGGGCTGCTAATGTATTTACTGAACAGAGTGCTAAAGGGACTTTTATACGTAAAAACCCTACTCTGGAAAAAACTCTGGAGA
>Ga0208134_1002368_pt1 | contig 10215 bp, 10 predicted proteins | sample VirMetDEL_Mar_31_FD_184515 | JGI IMG/M metagenome (GOLD analysis project Ga0208134, IMG submission 184515) | Aqueous microbial communities from the Delaware River and Bay under freshwater to marine salinity gradient to study organic matter... | ecosystem: Environmental > Aquatic > Marine >...
GACATTGTTACAGGAAATGCCCCCACTTATTGGTATGCCTACAGATAGTGTTACAGGCAACCCAGTAAAGATTACAGTTGCGGTTTATGATTTTCCTGATAAGACTGGTCAAAGAAAACAGGTTGGTCTATCAACAGCAGTTTCACAAGGTGCAGATGTTTGGGTTATTCAGGCTCTAATGGCAGTTGCACATGGTGATTGGTTTACAGTTGTTGAGCGGGCAAGTTTAGATAACTTAGTTAAAGAACGACAACTCATAAGAAGCACAAGAGAATTATATGATGGTTCACTAGCAACAGATAGTTTATCACCCATGTTGTTTGCTGGTTTAATATTAGAGGGTGGTATTGTTGGTTATGATACGAATACAACGAGTGGTGGTGCTGGGGCGAGATTTCTTGGTTTAGGCGTAAACGACCAATATAGAACAGACCAAGTAACAGTATCATTAAGATTGATTGGTGTACAGACAGGTGAGATTTTACTAACTGTATCATCAACGAAAACAATTGCTAGTACAAGTAATGGTTCAGATGTATTTAGATTCTTAGATTTAGGAACCAGAGCATTAGAGATAGAGTCTGGCAATGCAGCTAACGAACCTGTGAATTATGCGATTCGTACTGCAATAGAGTATGGTGTTTTACAGATGCTTTACGAAGGCAAAGAACTAGGTTTGTGGGAATGGGCAGAACCTGTCATTGCAGACGATAAAGACATAAATATAGCTCAATCTGATATAAAACTTGACGATTGGGTACCAAAACATCCGATTTCGGAGAAACAAGGAGAGTAATCTTGAGATTTTTAACTTTCTTTATTATGTTTCTGATGAGCATGTCAGCGATGGCTGCAAATAAAATTTATGTAACACAAGCAGGTGCTTCATTAGTATTTGATGTATTACAAGACGGCGACGGCAACAAGGTAGGTAATAGTACTACAGCATCTACTGTGTCTGGCACAGCGTCAAACTTTAATATCGACCAAGTCGGTAATAGTAACTTAATCACCTTTGATATTGAAGGTGATAGTTTCACTGGTGTGTTTAATCTACAAGGTAATAGTAGTAATATCGATTTCAATTGTGATTCTGCTGGTGCAACTTCAGGTTGTGATGATATTAATGCAGTAATTAATTTTACAGGTAACTCACAAGACATTGATGTAGACATTGGACTTACTGGGAGTAAGTCTGGTGATAATGCAGACATTGATATTGTTGGTCAATCAGGTACAGATAGTACTGTTGTTAATGCTTCTATTGACGGTACAAGTGTAGTATTAACATTAACAATTGATGGCGATTCAAATAACTATCTAATCAATATTGACGACAATGGTGATGTTGCAGGTCATACTTTAATTATGACACAAACTGGTATCACGGCTGATGTTGATGTCGTTCAATCGGGTTCTTACGATAACTCGGCGACAGTAGTAACAACTGGTGATTCACAGAACCTTGATATTACACAAACTGCTGGTGGTACAGTAACATTAACGACCACTGGAAGTACATCAAGTGCTGTTAAGACAGTTAATATTAATCAGACAGGTCATGCAGTATTCAATACAAACGGAACAATTCTCGGGCAGACTTCAGATGGTTTGAATGGCGCTGGTGGTACATTTGATATTGACCAGACATCTACAGGTACAATTAACCTAGATACGAATGGCGATAATGTGAATGTCAGTATCGAACAAACAAGTACAGGTACAGTCAACATAGATGCAAACGGTACAACCTTTACGGCCGATATCGACCAAGATAATGCAAGTACACTTAACTTACACCATGATGGTACAGGTGCAGATTATGTTATCTTACAGACTGGTGGTAGCGGAGACCATATCACAATGACAGTTAATGGTAACTCAGCAAATGTAGATATTATTCAACGAGATTAATGTGCGACTTTTTATTATATTATGGTTTATAACATTTTCATCATTCGCTAGTATAATTGGCGATGTTATCTTACACGAAGGTAATGCCAATATCGAAAGAACGGATGGTGAAGATGTTGATGCCAAAAAAGATTTAGATATATTTCAGTATGATACTGTTAAGACAGGTAAAGGTAAAGTTGCTATTGGCTTTATTGATGACACACGAGTAGATGTTACTCAACATTCTAAACTTATCATTGACGAGTTTGTCTACGACCCAAATACAAAGACAGGTTCACTATCACTTAAAGCGGCTCTCGGCACAGTAAGATACGCCTCTGGTCAAATCGCAAAAACAAGCCCAACGAATGTACAGATAAAAACACCGACTGCTACAATTGGTGTTCGTGGTACAGATTTCTCAATGACGATAGACGAAGTGGGTAGTTCTACTATCATTCTATTGCCATCATGTGATACAAATGGCAACTGTTTCGTGGGCGAAATATCAGTTGAGTCTGATGCAGGCATGGTAATAATGAATCAGGCGTTTCAGGCAACGGTTGTAGACACTATTTCAAGCAGACCACTAAAACCAGTCATTGTAGACCTAGAAGAAGCCTTTATCAACAACCTACTCATCATATCTAAACCTAGAGAGATTAAAGAAGCAATAGCAACCCAAGAACTAAACAAGGTTGCGACTGCACTTGATATTGACTTTCTAAAGTTTGAAGAATTAGAAATAGATTATTTAGAAATAGAAGAAGATGAGTATGTAACAATGCTTGATGTAGACTTCTTAGACCAGAACTTCTTAGAAGATGTTTTAGAACAACTAAATCGTCAGTTAGCATTACAGATGCGTTCTGAATTTGATAAGAAGAAAAGTGCTTATGGTTTTAAGTTAGGCAAAGATAAAGAAACAGGCATTACAATATTAGACGAAGAACCACAATGGTATTTTCACAGAGAAGGTGCAAGTGGTAGTACTGTTGAGTTAAGACTTGAACAAGAAAATAGTTATATGATGAATATACAGATGGGTGATTTTGAACTTATAGATTTTGAGTTAGGAGGAATAGAAAGTGAAATCACTATTATCCAAAGTCAGTAGTGTATTAGTATTATTAATATTATATATCCCAGTCTTTTTTATGATTGGGTCTGTATTTGCTAATAACGAAATATACATCACACAGGTCGGCACGAGCAATAACTTTAATTTAGACATCACACAAGACGGTGATGATAATGTAGTTCGCTTGTCAGTATCACACGACAACAACACAGTTGATATTGACCAAACAGGAAATGACAATACAATAAGTTGGGTTTCATATTGGGGTTCTGGTCAAGCTTGGGGTGGTGACTTAGATGGTTCAGGTAACAGTTTAAAATTTGAACAGTACAATACAACAGGCTCAGATGTAAATGTTATAGGATTTCATATCAACACGAATGATAATAATGTTCACATATGCCAAGGTAAAACATTTACAGATGTGAATGATTCAACATGTGAGTCTAGTGCTACAGCAGAATATGGCGGACACACAGTCAACTTAGATTTACATTCAGGCAATACAGATTTAAAAGGCTCACAAGAAACTGGTACAGGTAATGCAGACCACAATGCTAGAATCTACACATACGGTGGTGATAATAACGACATCTTTTTTAAACAAAAGGGTAATGGAAATAAGACATTATATTTTACAGTACGAACTGATAATGGTGAACAGTCTATGGTACAAAAAGGCGATGGCGTTCATACAGCAACAATAGATTTAACTGGTGCATACACAACAGACCTAGACCTAATACAAAATAGTAATTCAAATCAATCATACACATTAACCAATAACTGTCAGACAGCAACTGGTTGTTCTGTTACAGTTCTACAAGAATAATATGAATAAGAAAACACTAGAACTTCTTTTGACGAACTACACAAACATAAACAACGGACTGAGAACGCCTTGTGCAGAGAAGTCAAAGTTTGAGAAGTTAATTAAAGATGTTGAACTAAAACTAAAAGAACTGCCTAGAGAAGTGATTTATTCTGGTGGCATGACAGCGATGCAATTTGCAAAGAAACTAGCTGCTGACGCCAATACTAAATAGTACCATGAAGAAAATATTATCACATTGGTCTATAACATTTGTAACACTTATAGTTTTAACTTACATTGGGTTTCAAGACCCGTGGGTCAAAGAAATACTACGACTCAAATCATTTGACTATGTACTACAGAACGAAGTAAAGACGCCTTCTGAAGCAGTATCAATAGTTACCATAGATGAACAGGCAATCGAAAAGTACGGTCAATGGCCGTGGAAACGAGATGTACTTGCCGACCTCATACTCAATCTAAGAAACGCACAAACAGGTATCATTGTAATGCCACTTCTGTTTAGTGAAGAAGATAGAATGGGTGGCGATGATGCGTTCTGTGAGGCACTAGGATATGGCACAGTCATTGCACAAACAGGTACAACTCAAAAGACCACAAGTAATGCAGTACCACGAGGTGTTGCAAAGATAGGCGACCCACTACCATATCTGTTTGAGTGGCCTGGCATGGTCGGACCATTACCTAAACTTGCAGAGTGTACATCTGGTGTGGGTGTTATCAATACTGCACCTGAAATAGATGGTGTAATCAGACGAGTGCCATTGCTAATGAAGATAGGTGAAGAAGTCTACCCGAACATGGCAATCGAAACAATTCGTGTTGCAGTCGGAGACCCATCATATCAGGTCAAGGCAGACGGCGTTGGAATAGTCGCACTTAGAGTGCCAGCTTATGCAACAATCAACACAGACACAAATGCGAGAGTCTGGGTACGATGGAACAAACAGTTTAAGACTATTTCTGCTAGTGCAGAGAACTTTGACGAACTTGCAGGAACGACAGTTATTATCGCTATGACAGCAGAAGGACTAGGTGGTGTTGTTGCAACACCGACTGGTGAACAGTATGACTATGTGATATCAGCACAGACACTACAAACGATACTTGATGGCGAAACAATCAAACGATATGATGAACTATTAGAATTGCTCGCAGGACTTCTATTAGGCATTGCAATTATACTGATAACAAGATTTCTGCCATACTGGGTAATCGGTCTCTCATTGATTGGTATCTTCGGTTCTGGCGTATATTATTTTCAATATATGTTTACGACACAACTGGTTCTAGTAGACATTACATGGGCATTATTGACATTCTTTATCGTAGGGTTTCATTCTACATTCAATCGATTCATACTAGAATTTAGACTCAAACAACAGATTAAGAAACAGTTTGAACACTATCTTGACCCACGACAAGTTGCAGCTCTACAGAAGAATCCTGACTTACTCAAACTAGGTGGCGACAGACGAGAGATGTCATTTCTGTTTATGGACATTATCGGGTTCACACCTATATCAGAATTCTATAAGAACAAAGACGACCCCGAAGGTCTAGTAGTGTTAGTCAATGAATTCTTAGACGAGATGACGACTATAATATTAAACAATGGTGGCATGGTCGACAAGTTTATGGGCGACTGTATCATGGCAGTATTCAACGCACCAGTTGATATGCCTAATCATGCCGAGATGGCAGTCAAGTCTGCAATAGAGATAGAAGCAAAGACACTAGAACTCAAGGCACGATACAAAGAACGAGGTCTACCTGATATCAATGTAGGCACAGGCGTGAATACAGGCACAGCGATTGTAGGTAACATGGGTAGTACAACACGATTCGACTTCTCAGTTATCGGCGATGCAGTCAATCTAGCCGCACGACTAGAGGCAACAGCAGGCAGAGGTGATTTCAAAGATTCGCCTACACTATATTCGAGTTACACGATGGAACAACTCACAGACATCAAGTCAGCTGAAGTCGATAAAATCAAAGTTAAGGGTAAAGAAGAACTAATAACTATCTACAAACCTGTATAAATAGTAGCATGGCAAAAACAGTATTCGACAAGATTCTTGATACAACAACAGGTCCTAAATCATATGACTGGTATAGGAAAGAAGTCAAAAAGATGACTACGCCTGGTGCAAGGTCATTGATTAATCAAGGCAAGGCAACATTACGACCTAAGTATGGCGTGATGAATCTATTTGCATACGACCCAAAACACAAGGCAACATTACCATTTTATGATAAGTTTCCACTTATTCTGCCACTACAGGCTGCAAAGGGTGGGTTCTACGGATTGAACTTTCACTATCTGCCTATGGCACAGAGAGTTACATTTCTAAGACAACTTTCTAAGTATGCAAGTGATAAGAATTTTGATAGAAACACACGATATAATTTAACAGGTGGCATAGAGAACAATAGATTCTTCAGATTGTGTATAAAACACTATCTGTTTAGTCAAGTTCGGTCATCCTTTTTAAACATTCCGCCAAACGAAATGGCAATCGGTATATTTTTACCAGTTGCACGATTCAAGGGCGGTACATTCGGTAACAGATAATGGCATATTTAAAAACGACATCCAATATAGATAGATTTGTTTCTTCAATGTCTAAAGCAAAAGGTTTTGCTAGGCCCTCACAGTATGAGGTCAAGATTGACTTGCCGCCAATTCTACATAGGGTTCAGGCAAATTTTGGTCAACAACTAACTTTACATTGCAATAGTGTTTCAATGCCAGGACATGATTTGCAATCACAAAAGGTTCAATTTGGGTCTGAACCTGCTGTCGATATGGTTACAAGTCATGCATATGCAGATACGATTAATGCTTCGTTTTATCTTGACACTCGATTAAATGAAAGGCGTGTTTTTGAACTATGGCAAGAGGCGGCTTGCGACACAGCAACTCACAAGGCGAACTATTATGATGACTATGTTGGTGCAATGGAAATACATCAACTGGCATCTACTAATGCAAAATTAAATATTGAATTTGATGAGCGGTCATCTGATGCACTAAGGGGTGGTCGTAAAGAGGGATATGAAGCAGAAGCATTTGGTCATCAAAATCTTGTTAAGACTAGTTTCGACCTTGGACAGGTACCAAGGAGTACATATGCTGTTAGAGCGATTGAAGTTTATCCTTCAACAATTAGTGATGTAGAATATAACTATGATTCTGCAAATCAGATTGCTTTAGTCAATGTTGCGTTTGCATTTAAACAATGGATAAGAATTAAATAATTACATAATTTTATATAATAGGAGAATATTATGGCGTTACCAAAGTTGACCACACCGGTCTATGAGTTAGTAATACCATCAAATGACGAGAAGATAAAGTATCGTCCTTTTTTGGTAAAAGAAGAAAAACTTTTGTTGATTGCAATGGAATCAGGCAAACAAGAAGAAGTGGTCGAAGCAGTTAGGGGCATTGTTGAGGAATGTACTTATAACAAATTGAATTTAGGTTCATTGCCCATGTTTGATGTTGAGTATATATTCTTAAACATTAGAGCAAAATCTGTAGGTGAAATATCTGAAGTAAGAATGTTGTGCCCTGATGATAATGAAACTTATGCTAATGCTGAAGTAAATTTATCTGAAGTCGTAGTGCAAGTTGAAGAAGGACACACCAACAAGATTGAGTTGACAGATGAAATGGGTATGTACATGACTTACCCGACAATTAATTCATTTGTAGCTACTGGAATAACAGAAGTTAGTGCCAGTAACATGTTAAGTATAATAGCATCATGTATTGCACAGATATATGACAAGAAAGGCGAAGAAGTCTTTGATGCAAAAGACCAAACGAAAGAAGAACTGATTGAATTTGTAGAACAATTAAACACAACACAATTTAGAGAACTACAAAACTTTTTTGATACTATGCCAAAATTGAAACATGAGATTATAGTAAAGAACCCTAAGACTGGTGTTGAGAATAATATGGTGTTACAAGGATTATCTGATTTTTTCGGATAGCCCTTTCACATGATACATTAGAGAATTTTTATAACATAAACTTTTCTTTAATGCAACATCATAATTACTCGTTGAGTGATTTAGATAATATGATACCATGGGAAAGGGAGATATATGTAGATATGTTAATGGAATACATAAAAGAAGAAAACAAAAAACAAGAAGAACAGAATAGGAATAACTAATGGCAGAACCATCAACAGCTAATATGGTACAATCATCATCAGGTAAACTGTATGATGCTGAAAGCCCACAGGGTATAATGATAAGAACTGGTGGGGGCACCCGAGCCGCCGACCCAGTTGCTGCTGGTGAGGAAAAATCAGGCATATTCGCATCAATACTAGAAACACTTCAAAATCAAACTCAATTATTATTTGGCATTGATGAGAATACTGAAGAAACGCCTGAAGAAAAAAGACAAAAGTCTTTAAATGAAGAAGATACTCAAAAGACAGGTGCATTTGCTGGAATGGGTGGCAAAATAGGTGATGGCCTTAAAAGTGTGGGGGGTTTCTTAAAAAACAAAAACCCACTAAGCACAGACAGAAACCCTATAACAAGACTGCTTGGTTTTGGTGCATTAGCTGGGTTGTTAAAACTGTTTGGTGACAAACTTACAGGTGATGAGGGATTCTTAACTAAGATTTTAGAATGGTTTAAACTAACATTCATACCTTGGACGGTAACAACTTGGAATGCTATAAAAGAATTTGATTGGGAGGCTCAGTTTAAAAAGGTTGGGGAATTCTTCGCTAAGATTAAAAACTTCTTTGTTGCATTAGATACAGATAAAGATGGTGTAGTTAGTTTTGATGAAATAAAAGAAGGGTTCAAAGGTACTGTTGACACAATAAAAGATAAATTTGAAGAAGGTTTCAAAGGATTCGTAGACGACTACGGATTGAAGATTGCAGCCGCCTTTGGTGCTTATGTCATAGGTAAAGGATTAATCTCTGCTCTGTTATTTGGTGGTGCCCCAAAGGTAGGTCAGTTTGCCGGAATAAGAATGTTGGGTCTTGTTGGAATAATGGTTGGTGGACTCTATATACTGCATAACAAAATTAAAGATGCCTATGATGCAGCTATAACTGATGAGAATGGTAACATTCAAAAGTTTGATGCTTCACAGTTTATATCTCGAATATTATCAGGAGAAGATAATAAAGAAGGCATGAATTGGACAAATGCCTTTATGAACTCATGGGATGAGGCCGTTGCTGGCGCCGGCGTTGGTCTTGCTGCTGGATTAGTTACAGGCGGAATACTTTCATTCCCACTTGCTGCTGTAGGTTTTGTTACTGGTGGTGTTTTAGGTATGTTAGGTCATCATATGGGTGAAGATAGACTCAATGATGCCTTAGATAGTGCAGAGAAGGGTGTAAAACAAACGGGAGACGACCTTGTTACTACGGCAAATACTGTACTCAATTGGGCAAAAGGTATTGTTGATTCTGCAAAAGCAATACTAGACCCAGACCAGACAATAACAGGCGCTTTTAGATTGGCCACAAAAGGTGATGGCGGTCAACTGTATAAAGCAGCAGATAAAGAAGTAAGACAACTAGAGGAAGCAATTAGGCTTCAAGAAATGCAAAAGGCAAACTTTTTAAAGACTAACCCTCAAGGCAATACAATAAACTTTGATAATGCGCTTGAGTCTATGAAAGAAAAATTAAGAATTCAAAGACAAAGACGAGATGAGGCATTTCAGACAGCAGAGAATGTACGAACACAAACTGCTTTGAATGAATATGGTTCAGTAGAGAATAAACTTAAAGAACTCAAGGCAATTCAAAGAACGCATATGAGAAAGGGTAATACCTCTGCAGCTGCTAATTTACAAACTGAAATAGATGAACTGGAAGGTAGAAAAAGGCAATTAGGGCTTGATTTTATGAAAGGAAATGTGTTTTCTGCAACACTAGATGCACCAGAATTAGAACAACCTGAAATTAAAAAGTTTAGAGGCGATAATCTGAATAACAAATACAATCTAGTAACATCTGCTCCTGAGGCAATGGCAAACAAGATGCAGAACTTTACACAACCGCCAGGTCAGATTATTAATGCCCCGACTAGCATTAAGAATGAGGGTGACACACACATTAGTACCTTAAAATCAATACCAGCATATAATACTTCAAATATATTATCGGCAACTTGGACACTTGCTTATGGGTATCCAGATAATCACAGATAACCTGCGACTAACCTTTCTGTTTGAGTTGTTTTTCAGTCCAGATATCCCATATAATATTCCTATCATCACACCACTTGCGTGCCGCTGCGAACTTATCTCGATTCATGCGATAGGTTTTCATCTCATATAGAACTGTTGACTTCTTTTTGCCACGACCACCTGTTGGGGGTCGCAAATCTTTAGATGGTTTTA
>Ga0208134_1002374_pt1 | contig 10198 bp, 18 predicted proteins | sample VirMetDEL_Mar_31_FD_184515 | JGI IMG/M metagenome (GOLD analysis project Ga0208134, IMG submission 184515) | Aqueous microbial communities from the Delaware River and Bay under freshwater to marine salinity gradient to study organic matter... | ecosystem: Environmental > Aquatic > Marine >...
GCACCAGATCAGCCATGCTCACCCCCCCCGCGCCAGGGGATCGAGATCGATGCCTTTGGCGGCGGCGCGCTTTTGCAGATCGGACGCCAGCAAAGAGGCGATCCCCAAAGAAACGCCCCGATAGGATGAATTGAGAAACAACCCGATTGTGTTTTTGCCCAGGCCCAGCTCGGGACCATAAGACGAAGGCGACAGGCCCAGGCGGCGCAGGCTGGCGCGCGTCCAGGCGCGAAAGCTCTCATTGTCAGGCACCACGGCGCGGCCTGGCGGGAGTGTATTGTGCTGCATATTGCTCAGATCCTCGTTTTTTTTCGGATCCGGTTCGCCAGGATCCGCTAGGCGTTCCTGTATGTCGCACAAGATTGTGTGCGCTGTAAATATCTTTTTATCGATGCCTGTTTTTGCCTGCGCTTTAAATCAAAGACGCGCACACATATATGTGATAAAGGTTAGAATCCCCCGCAATGCCTATATACGGGATCGCCCCCCAAACCCAAAAGGCCCAGGAAAATGCCAAAAACAGATCAAAACCTGATCACGGCGCGCAAGAATTTGCGCATCGCTGTCGCCATGCAAGAGACCAGTTTTGCCCGCGTGGCCGAGGCCGCGCATTTGTCACGCAATGCCGTGTCGCAATTTGTCACCGGCCGGACCACGCTCTCGTATTCAAATATGTTGAATGTTTGCGCGGCCCTCAACATCCCGATCAATCTGTTGCACAAGCCCGACGGCATGAGCGAGGCGCGTTTGCGCCTGCACCGGATCCTCGAGCAAATGCCCGATCACAAGATCGATCAGGCCTTGGCCCTGGCCGCCGAGGCGGCCGCCGCCGCCGAGTGAGCGCGCGGCGCGCCCAGATCAGGCGCAGCGATCAGCGCCTCGAGCCGATCGCAAAGCACGGCCAGATCCGCCTCGCCCAGATCCGCCGTTGCTTTGTGAATTGCCCAGATCTGTGTTTGCCGCCTTGTCATACTGCCATTGCCTCTTGTGCTGCGCGCCACATTGTTGCGCCGCGCCTTTCCCTTGTAGCGGGAATACCCAAAAAATTGCAATCCATCAAATTCGTTGACCCCGCCCATGTTTGTGTGCAATGCCTCAAAAACAGCAACAAAGCGAGGCAAAGATGCACAAGACCCCCCACACCCGCGCGATCGATCGCGGCATTTCATTCTTGGATCAGCTCACAAAGATCACCATTGCGGCCGCCGCCCTGGGCCTGGCCGCCCGTCTTGTCTGGGCCGTGCTATGAGCGCGGCGGTGCAAGAGATCCTGGCGCAAGACCGCGCCGGCGATCGGCATCTGCGCGATCTGATCACCAGGCGCGGCGGATCCTACATCGCCCAGGATCACAATCAACAGCCTTTGGGCTCGATGCAGATCTCGAGCCTGCATTTTGGCGGCATTGTCGGGATCGGCCCTGGCCTTTTTGGCGCGGCAAAAGACTGGCGCAGGCAGGCGCGCGCCCAGATCGAGGCCCAGATCGAGGCGCACCGATGATCGGCCCCGATTTTGACCGCCATTTGTCCACCGATCAGGCCCTGGCCTATCTGGCGGCGCGCGGGATCCAGACCTCGCGCCGTATGCTCGACCAGCTCCGCGCGCAAGGCGATCTGCCCTTTGTGCGCGCGCGCGGCCGGATCCGGATCCTGTACCACCCCGCCGCGCTGATCGCGGCCCTGACCAGAGAGGAAAACAAATGCTTAAAAGATACCGCCGCCACGCGCGCGGCAATTGGTATTTGCGCGGATCCGTCGCGGGAAAGTCTATTCATGAAAGCACTGGCACAAGCATCGCAGCCCAGGCAGAAGCGATCCGGATCCGCCGAGAGGCCGAGATCCTCGAGCGTCACGCCTTTGGCAAAGCCAATACGCTAACTTTTGCCGAGGCCGCCCTGGCCTATATGAACGCCGGCGGCGAAAGCCGGTTTCTGGGCCGGATCCTGGCATATTTTGGCCCCGATGCCATGCTCGGCGCGATCGACAATGCAGCAATCAATGCCGCCGCCGCCGCGCTTTATCCAGGGGCCGCAAATGCCACCATCAACCGCCAATTGATCACCCCGATCTCGGCCGTGGTGAATATGGCCGCCGCAGAAGGCCTTGCAGATCCGCGCCGGTTCAAGCGGCGCAAAGGCGATCCGCACCGCACAAGATGGCTCACCCCCGCCGAGGCCGAGGCCCTGATCGCGGCCGCGCCGGCGCATATCTTGCCCGCCCTTGGGTTTATGCTCGGCGGCGGCTGTCGCTGTTCCGAGGCCCTCGGGATCGATATGAAAGATTTTTATCCCGCGACCGCCCAGGCCTGGTTGCCCGATACAAAAAACGGCCATCCGCGGATGATCTCTTTGCCGCGCCGCGCCTTTGATCTTGTGCGCGCGCAGCCCTTGCCGGATCTGGGGCCGCTTTGCCGCACCCCGCGCGGCGCGCCTTATGTCTTGCGCGCCAATGGCGGCGGCCAGATCTCGGCCGCTTTTGCCCAGGCGCGCGCGGCCGCAGGCCTCGGCCCCGATGTGACCCCGCATGTTTTGCGCCACACCTGGGCAACCTGGTATTATGCGCAAACAAAAGACTTTGGCGGATTGCTTGATCTGGGCGGCTGGCAAAAAGCCGACATGGCGCAAAGATACCGCAAAATAGCACCGGCCAACCTGGCCGCCCAGCTCTTTGATCTGGGCTGGGATTTCACCGCCCTGGGCGATCGCGCCGGCCTGGGCGATCACGCGCGCGCCAAAGCGCCGCCTTTGCGCCTGGTCACATAGGCGCGCGCTATTTGGCCCAGAGATTAGAGGCCGCCATGCGCGCGCAGGCCAGGCGGCCAAAACAGCCCAGCCCGCGCAAGGCGCGGTAACAGGTCCAGACCGCCAAGATCCGGTTTTTGCGTCTCAGCCGCATCACAAAGCCCCTTTTTGCGCGCGATCCGCCCATTCTGCGCGGATCGCGCGCACATGGCGGCCGGCGGCCATTGTGGACAGGCCCAAAGCCCGCGCCACATCTGATTTTTTTGCGCCCAAATGCGCGGCCAGAAACATCCGCACCGCGCGCCGGTTTTGCGCGCCAAGCGCCACACCGGCGCGCGCCGCCCCTTGGATCTTGCCGGTTTTGGCCGGCCCCTCTTGCGCGCGCATCAAAACGGGATTTCATCATCGAGATCTTGGCGCGCCGCACCCCCGCCGCCCTGGCCCTGGCCCTGGCCGGATCCGCCGCCCTGGCCCCCAGATCCGGCCCCAGATCCGCCCCCAGATCCTGCCCCAGATCCAAGCAAAACCAACTTGCTATCATAGGGGCGCAAAACAACCTCTGTCGCATAGCGATCGGCCCCGCTTTGATCTTGCCATTTGCGCGTCTCAAGCCGGCCCTGGATGTAAATCTTGTCCCCCTTTTTGGCATAGCGATCGACCACATCGACCAGGCCCGAGGCAAAGATCGCGATCCGGTGCCATTCGGTGCGCTCTTGCATCTGGCCGGTATTTTTGTCTTTCCATTTTTCTGTGGTGGCCAGCGACAGGTTTGCCACTTTGCCCCCTGTTTGAAAACTCCGGATCTCGGGATCGCGCCCCAGATGCCCAATGAGCGCCACTTGGTTCAAGCTCGACATAGTTAGTCCTTTTCTGTGTGTGTGTGCAGATCACGCAACAGCGCCGCGATCGCATCTTGTGCGGTTTTTTTCTCGATCTGTTGCGCGCCTGGGCGCAGCGCCGCCCAGGCCAGGCGCAAAGCGGCATCGCGCTCGGCCAGTTTTGAGGCCCAAAAAAGCGTCAATACCGTTTGCGTCATGGCGCGCCGCGCTTGATCACCCGCGCGCCCACGGCTTTCTCGATCCGGCCCAGGCGATCGGCAAGATCCCTGGCGCGCTCAATACGCGCGCGCAGATCCCTATTCAGGCGCGCCAGCGCCTCGAGCGCCTCGGCCGCGTCCCCTTTGAAGGCCTCGAGATCGGCGCGCAGCTCTTTAATGTCCTCATTGCCGCCCGCGGGGCCAAATTCAGCGGCGCGCACTTGCTCCACATAGCCTGGCGCGATCTCGAGCGCGCCGGCGACCGTTTCATCCGTTTCCCCGCCGGCATACATCCCCGCGTCCAGATCGTAGACCTCGGCCAGCATCGATATGATCTGGATCCGCTGTTTTTTGCTGGGCGCGATATCGGCCGGCACCGCCTGGGCCGCCTGGGCCGCCCGCACCGGATCACCGGCCGCCTGGGCCGCCTGGGCCGCCTGGGCCGCCTGGGCCGCCTGGGCCGTCTCGCCCGCCTGGTCCGCTTTGCGCTTGGCTTCGCAGGCCGGACAGCGCAAGACACCTTTCACCAGTGACCACCCCATGCTGATCATTTTTTTATGGATCTGGCCTTGATCCGGCTCTCCGATCATGGGCTTGGCGCGGCCCTTATAGAAACAAGGCACCACTTCCTCGCGCCCGCATTTCATATCGCAGACCACCCGCGCGGCCGGCACTGCGCCGGTTTTTTTCAGCCCCTCGATCATGCCGCATCCCCCGCCGGATCCGCCGCGCCCTGGGCCTGGCGCGCGGCCTTTGATTTCTGGATCATTTCAATCGCATAAAAACATTCCACCGACATTTTGGCGGCCTTGGCATACCAAAGCGCCTCTTTGGGATCGCGCGCCGCACCGGCCGCGCTCAACAGCGCGTTTAGGGTTTCTTGCGGATCGCCATCGGGCCGATATTCCCCGAAGCCCGCGCGCGTGATAAAATCCACACTGTCGTTTTTCTGGAATTGCTGCCAGGCATCGCGCAGATCGAGCACCCACGTGCTGTCGTCTTGCGTGGCGGCCTGTTCTTTGCCCCAGGCGTCGAGCGCCTCGATCAAACCGTAAAACATGTTTGGATCGGCGGTTTGGATTGTGATTGTTTGCTTGGGTTTTCGCATTGGGGTTTCCCTTTTTGACGCGCCGGCCAGGATCGGCCCCGCACGTTTAAATGGGCAATGCCTCATTGATTAGTCAAGGATAAAGCGCCAACGCGCAAAAGCCGCGCAGCCTCTCGGCGCGCGGCATGTAAGCTCTTGATATTGGGGGGATTTTTGGGTTTGGCGCGGCCCTTAGCAGGGGAGCGCCTTCGACCACTCGGCCACGTCTCCACGGCCGGTTATGCCTTGCAAGCCTATGGTTTACAATGCTTTTTTTTGAAAATTAGCCATAAAGGTTAAGCCCCTGTTTTCATTGGTTTTCCACCATTTTGCGCCGTTTTAATCGACAAATTCCGCGCAATCCGCGCAAAATCCGCGCACCCTGTTCCGGATCCGTTCCAAAATGCCGCGCCCTTTATTGTTTGCAATGCCTCAAATTATGGGCATACTGGGCCTGTCCATTGGGGACATTCCTGGTACTACCCTCCCTGACTTGCCCAAGGCCTCGGCCTTGGGCATTTTTTTATGGCCGGTCCAGATCCGGCGCGCAGGCCGCCCGAGGCCCGCCCGCCGCGCGCGCCTCGGCTACGCGCAAAATGCAATCCACCGCCGCCCGATCACCCTCGAGCCGGCCCACATGCGCGACCAGGATCGTCACACCCTGCGCCGCCCGCCCCGCCGGATCCTGGGCCGTGATCGGCGGCATGGCGACAGGCGCGCGCAGCTCCTGGCCCACATGTGGCACCAGGTCACGGTAAACGGTTTTCTCGGCCGCGCAGGATGCCGTTAATGTAATCGACAGCGCAAGCGGGATCGCTCGGATCGCAATTGCCATTTTGATACGCCTCAAGTTGAAGTTTTAAAGACGCCGCCGCCTCGGCCTGGCGCGCGGCGTTCCGATCCGAGATCTCGATCGAGATCCGCAACAGATCCCGCGCAGCCTCGAGGCTCTCGATCGCCATCCGCTGATCCGCGATCGCGGCGCGCAAGCCCGCATTGCGCGCCCGCAGATCCATCACCGCCCAGACCGACCCCGCGACCGCCAGAAGCGCCAGACCCGCCAGGATCGCGCGCGCCTGGGCGATCACGCGACACCGCGCATACAAAGCCCGTATTCATCCGCGCGCCGGCGCACAAGCCCGCGCACCACCTTGCCGCCGGCCTTGTTCCACCAGGTCAGCGCCTCGCAGGCCGCCGCCACCTGGCCCGCGTTCAAGCGGCGCGCCGCTGTTGATTTGCCCGCGCCGGCAATGCCCGCGTTATAGGCCAGAGACACAAAGGCCAGATCGCGCGCGGCCGGCAAAAGCGCCGCTTTTGTTTGCGGCAAAAAATACACATGCAACCCGCGCCGGTAGTCCAGGATCTCGCGCGCCAGCATCGCCTCGCACTCGGCCCGCGTATAGCGATCGCCTGGGCGCACCCCTTTGGTTTCGCCATAACAGACCGTCCAGATCCCGACCAGATCGCGATAGGCCTCGAGGCGCAGCCCCTCCCACCTGGCGACAAAAGGCACCGCGATCGCCAGAAACTCTTGATCGCTTGCCAGGCCCTGCGAGGCCAGACCCGCGCCGCCTGGCGGATCCGCCATCACCGGCACAAGACGCGCCTCGATCGGCCCCTCGATCGGCCCCTCCATCTGGGCCTCGATCTGGGCCGGCGGATCCGGCAGGATAATATCCTCGGCCACCGCCTGAAAAACCCCGCCGCCGGCCAGGATCCCGCCCAGGACAAAGATTGCCAAAAACACCGCGCGCACCAGGCGGCCGCTCTGATCTTGATCGATCACCCGCCCCGCAATGCCCGCGACAAAAAACACCAGCGCGGCCGCGCCGATCGCATAAGGATCCACCTCGATCCCAAAGGCCGCCCAGAGACCATTCGGGATCAAAAGACACAAGAGGCCGAGATACATCGACCACATCGAATAGGACCGCAGCGCCACCGCGCCGCCGCTTTGGATCAACCTCATATCATCACCCCTTTAAAAATTCCGGCCCTGGGCCAGATCTGAAAAATCCGCGACAGGCTCGATCCGGAAAAAAACCTTGTCCACCTTTTTACCGGCACAATCATGCCGCGTCCGGATCTCGATCCAGTCTGGATCGATCGCGCCAAAATCAAAGGCAATCCGCAGCGTATGCGCGCCCGCGCCGCGATCATAATCGGGCGGCAAGCCATCGAGATCTCGCCACACCAAAAAAGAGGTCTCCCCAAAAGATCCCGCCACCACCTCGAGCGCCTTAAACCGGCACTCGGTTTTTTCAAATGTGGCAAAGAAATCGATCCCCGCCGGCGTCCGGTCGATCGAAATCACCTTTACGCCCTTATAGGGCGCAGCCGGCAAGTTGAGCCACACCGCCCCCAGCAAAACCAGAAGCGACAGAAAAAGAGTAAACCGGCTTTCTATTTTTGAGATCACTATATGAGCCATTGCCTCACCTTTCCGATCACTTGCTCCCAAGCCGTGATCGCGCCGGCGATCGCCGCCAGGATAAAGATCAGCCATTTTGCAAAGCGCCCAAAATACCGCATCCCCTTGAAGGCATCCGCCATCAGCCGTAGCGCCGAGATTTCATCGGGCGAAAAATCGGGATCCCCCTCGGCCTTTTTGATCAAGCGGCGCAGCGCCGCAAGCTCCGTATCTGTCCAGTCAGACAAAGCCGCCCTCCCGCCAGGCGCGCCCAGCCTCAAACCGTTTTAGAAAAATTCACGCTCAGGCGTATTTAAACAGCGACACCGCAAGCCACATCGCCACCCGCCGCCAGGCCGGCACTTGATCGGCCAAGAGCGCGCCATGAAAAACCGCGCCGGCATCGATCCGCGACCATCCGCGCCGCAACAATTCATCATGCAGCGCGCAGGCCTTCAAATAGCGCCGATCATGGGGATCAAAAAGCCACCGGATCCCGCGCGGGATCGAGGCATCAAACACCACCCCCGCCGGCACCGTCACCAAAAGACCGCTGCCCTTTTTGCCGATCTCCCAAGAGAGCGGCAAAACCGACAGATAAGAGATCCCGCCCGCCGGCCGGCACCAATTGCCAGGCGCGGTGTAATTGCTCACACCGCAAGCCCAAAGGCCGCCGCAAGATCCGCCGCCTGGGCCTGGGCCGAGGCCAGGACCGCCGCGCGATCGGCCGAGGTTTCCGCCGCCACCAAAGCCGCGTCAACCGCCTGGCGCAAGCCGCTCACCTGCGCCACAATCGCCTCGAATGTTTGCGCCTTTGCCACAATGGCGGCCGCCTGATCGCCCAGGCTTGCCCCTAAAAGATCCGCCTCGGCCTGGATCATGTTGCGCTGATCCTGGCGCGCCGTCATAGCGACCACCGCGCGCGCGGCCTCCGCTTTGGCCGGCCAGGCCGAGACCTCGGCCGCAGGATATTGCGCCGTGATCTGCGCCGTGAGCGCATTGATAAAGCCCAGCATCGCGCCGCGCGCCGAGGCCAGATCCTGATAAGGCCCGAACCGATCAAGCTCGGCGGCCGAAAGCACCCGCCAGGCGCGGCCGGCCCATTGCGCCGCCCCCTCGGGCGGCGGTGCATCCGCCACAATCCAGCCGCGCGGCACTCCCTCTTTTGGCCCTATCTCTTTCACACCACCGGAAAACAGGCGGTTTTCGTCTAGGCTGTAAATGGTCCGCATCATACGTCCTCCGCTTTGATATATGTCGCAATGGATCCATCGTTTGACATTTCAGCCGAGATCGCTGGCAATGAAAACTGCGTGTCCATGTCTATCGTTTGCGTGTCAATAATCCAGCCATGCGGCGTTGTTTGACCACCCGTGGCAACAAACTTTCTATCCCGCGACCAACTTGCGTTATAGATATAGTTGGCCCCTATGCCCGCTGAAGTTCGCTGAGGGCCTGCGTTGACAGTCATATCAACAAAAAGACCCGTTGCGGGATCAACCTTATAGAACAACACCCTGCCCGACAGGCTCATTTCAGGCAAAGCAAGCCATTCACCATCCGGCGAATATTTGCCCTGTTGCGTTTGGTATTGGCTAAACTGATCTTGGGCGTTAGGCTCTGCAACAATGCTATCCCCGACACGGCGCAAAAAACGAAAATATTGATATGACGCCGCGCTAAATATGGACATCGCCGTTTGCCTGTCTGGCGAAATTGCCAATTTGCTCGAAAATGTGCCGTGGCTTCCTGCCGTAGTTGAGAGCCGCGTTAGGGTATCGGCCACGAAGCTGTACGTTGTAAAGTTAGACGCTGTTGGAATGGCGATCCAGTCACCATCCGCCCCCCACCAAAGATCGCCGGCCACCGAACCCACGTCCGGCGAAATAATTGTGTCGAAATTATCCCCAGACCTTTTGTAAATCTGAAAATTAGCTGCCGTGTTGCCACCTACTGCCAAATAGGTGCCATCTGGGGACCAAGCCGCGCAAGTTGTGGTGCCTGTCGGCAATGTTGCAGGATCGGCCAACTTTGTGAGCGTGTCCCCCACCCGCTTATAAATCTGGATATAGGGCGTTGTGCTAGACGGGACCGCAAAGTAAACGCCATCAGGCGACCAGCCCCCCGTATCCTTTGCTGGCGTTCCTGCCGGCTGCGTTGCAGGGGCCGTCAAGGCGGTAAAGGCCCCCGCCGCATCCACCTTGCCCCATTCCAGTTTAGTGCCCGTTGACGACAGAAAAACTACATGATCGGTTGTTGGCGAAAATTCAACCGACTGATTCCTTGTTGCTGAAAAGGCAGGCGACACCGGCACCCGCGCAACACCGTTCGCCACATCGACAAATTTTGTCCCCAGAAGGCCAGTCAGCGTGGGGTAAGAGGCTTTCAGGTGCGCCGCGCCATCCAGCGCCAAAAACCCGCTTGCGCTTGGGTCTCTTATCGTCGTCAACAAATCCCCGATTTGAAAAGACGGCACCGCGCTTGCATCAACAATCGCCTGCACATCCTCGACCGTTGGCACCGTTGCCTTGCCCGCGGGGGCCGCCACATCACCCGCAGAGGCCATATTGCGATAAGCCGCGCTCCCCAGGTAAAGCGCCCAATTTGTCGGATCCGCGCTTGGATCTGTCGCCCCTGTATGCGCCAGGATGCAGATATAAAGCGCGCCATCGGCCGGCGATCGCGCCACCTGGTCAAGCGTATAAGCGCCCGCCACCCATGGCACCACGTTTGCCGTAATCGCCGCCGCCGCCGCCGCCGCCTGGGCCTCACCCGCCGAGGCCGCCGCCGCTGTCGCAGATACATCCGCCGCCGCCGCATCCTCTGCGACAGCCGAGGCCGCCGCCGCCACCGCATCGGCCTGGGCCTCTGTCCAGACCGAAAGCGCCGTGTTTTCATCGCGCATCGTGACCAGCTCCGGCAAGAAGC
>Ga0208134_1002382_pt1 | contig 10169 bp, 20 predicted proteins | sample VirMetDEL_Mar_31_FD_184515 | JGI IMG/M metagenome (GOLD analysis project Ga0208134, IMG submission 184515) | Aqueous microbial communities from the Delaware River and Bay under freshwater to marine salinity gradient to study organic matter... | ecosystem: Environmental > Aquatic > Marine >...
ATATAATTCTTACATTCACTCTCAGACCATTCAACAAGATGTTTCACTACCTTGTTAGCTCTTAGTTGATTGATTATCTTTTCAGCATCTTCATGAGCCTTTATTGAATGATTCCTTGAGTATCTTAAGTTCATTTTCTAATTCCTCTATCTTGTTCATTCTCATGATAGCTTGAGAACGAAACTTATTACGCTCCTTAGCAATTTGATCTACCTTATTACCAAGGAACTCTATTTCTTTTAACTTGTTCATGTATTCCTCTATAGCTACACCAGTCATTAGTCTAACACCTCAAAGTCTAAACCATCTGTCCACGAAAGACGAGATGTATTATGATGATACTTAGCAGCACCTGCTGGACCAGTCTTACCTGTAAACCTAGACTTAAGAACAGTGAAGTTAATTGTATTACGTACATCATCGTTCTCATCAGTCATATTACGGCTAAATCCTATAATATCAAATGATATCTGCTTAATAGAGCCTGAACCCTTGATATCATCTAAGCTAGGTAACTTACCTTCTTCAAAGTTCTTACTCCCTACTAATCCTTTCCTCAGGTGACTAATAATACCTAGCCATACATTATGCTTCTTAGTTATCTTTAGTAAGTCTGACATCACCTTATCAATAGCTTCATTACCGCTATAGCCTTCAGCACCTTCTGATACTGCTATAGTGATATGGTCTAGTATAAGGTATTTACAACCCATTAACGCCATGTACTCTATCTTATCTATCAGTGATTCATCACCTACAGAACCTTGATGATCAAGTAATACAAGCCTATCAGTACCAAAGACTTCTTTAGATGCTTGCTCTTGTTCTTCAAGTGGTACATCATACTCTTGTAGGTTCTGCCTTAATTGCATCTGAATAAACTTCTCAGCAGTATCACCAACAGACTCTTCGAGTGATATCATACCTATTTTATCTTCAGAATTCTTAAGCAAGTCTAACACTATCTCCTTGATAACAGTAGACTTTCCTGAACCAGTACCGCTGGTGAATAGCGTTATCTCACCGAACCTCATACCGTTAGTCTTATCATTGATACCCCTAAGGCAATCAGGATATGGTATACTTTCTCTTGATTGTCTCTCAAGATATTGTTCCCATACTGCTTCGTGACCCATGACAATACCAGCTGGACTATAGGGTTGTGCATCCCATATAGCTTCCATAACTCTCATATAGCCACCTTGATTAAATAACTCGCAAGGATCTTTAGCAGTGCTGTTAGTTACTTTAACTTTATCTATACCAATTATATTAGCAGCTTCCCTAATAGCTTTCTTACCTGCATCGTCGTTATCAAAGAACAGTACTACTTCTTCAAACGATCTAATCCATGTACGATTGAGGAGTAAACTCTTAAGGTTAGTTGACGAAGCCACGCTAATAACTGGGTAAATCTTTTTGTATTTATTAAGTGAGGCTTGTGCGACTGCCATCGCATCGAATTCTCCTTCTGTAATGACAAGGCGTTTGCCTCCATTTCCAAAACTCTGACTACCAAAAGGCTGAACATCTTTAAATTCTCCTACGGTTTTAAATTGTTTAGGCATAGTACGTATCTTATATGCTGTTAATTTATTATCAGCATCATAATACGGATAGCAGTATGCCTCTATCTCTCTTTTATCGTTATACATAACACGAACATCGAAGTGTTCTGCTATAGCTTTAGTGATACCTCTCTCTTGACAACCTCTATGATCACCAAGAGTCTCTTTAAACTTATCCATATCTATTACAACATTAGACATATTAGTCATATTTATTTCCTTTCTATTTCCTACGTCTTGTACATGCACCCCACATACAAAACAGAAGCCGTGGTTGTCATCATATAGAGCGAATCCATCTGAGCTACCACAGTCTTCACAATTAGTTTTACCTATCTCTTTACTTTCCGTATAATCTTTTTTCTTTAGCATAACGGTTTTCCTTTCGTTTACGTCTTGCTCTTGTTGAGCGTGCTTGTCGCTCTCCTCTTTTGTTACCGAACAACTCATCCCAGTCCTTTTCAGGTGTTATACTGTTCGTGTAAGGTGTTTTCTGTTGCATTGTATTCATTGTATTCCTCTATAAATGATTTAGTTAACATCCACTTCTCACTACCAAGCGTCTTATTATAGAAGACTTTCTCTCCGTTATCATCTAGTAGTGTGAGAACCTTGTGCTCTATTTGTAGTTCTATTTCTAAATAGTTTAGAGCAGACTTATCTGGTGCTTCATGTAACATAATAAAGTCATAATCGTCTTTGTTCTCAGCCACTCTTGTAGCTATATCTGAACTGCTTGAAGCATAAGTCTTCCAGTTAGATTGTCTTACTCGTTTACCTTTACTGTAATTCCAGTAAGACTTCTTACCTATGTAACGCTTACCAGTACTCTTTTCAATGATAAGATATACAAAGCCTTCAGCCTCATAAGGGTTGTTACTGAATGTGACTTCCCATTGACCATTAGGTCTTGCATCATCACCAGTAGCCTTGTAAGCTTTCTGATCAAAGGCAACACACACTGTATTGTTACTAGGATTAACCCATACAGTTAAGTCACCTTCCCATTCTTTCTTGAGACCTAGCTTAGTCCTTAAGTTAGACTTACACCTTATCTCACCATGTTCTTCTGTCTTTATTCCAACCCAACCTTTACTGTCTACCTTAGTAACTTCTGTAATGATTACGTCTTCATATCGTTGATGATCTGTTGTATTAGACATCACATTCCCTTTCTATATTGAGAAGAAGTCATCTGCAGTACGCAGAATATGAACACCATTAGCGGTCTCCATTAACTTCTCTTTCCAATTAACTATACCGAACTTAGCTCGATATGCTGCTAGTACTCTAGCCTTACGTCTATTCATTGGTACACCCTTAAGCATCTTCTCAGCAGTCTTTGGACCTACTTTAGGAAGTCCAGGAAGATTATCTGTCGGATCGCCTTTAAGCATCTGTAACCAGTAATGCATGTCAGCACTATCTTCGTCTACCTTGTAGAATTGTTCTCTACGAGGATTATAGTGATCACCTACAATACAGTCAAGATCTTTATCTATATGTACCACACAAAATTCCTCTTTCTTTTCAAGGAGTTCTATTGATTTGATACGTACCATATCATCTGCCTCCATACCATGAGCTGGTATAGCAAGTTCTTTTTCTATGATACGATCCATAAGAGGTCTAAAGAATTGTGCATCTTTAGGTGGCTCTTTCCTATTTGCTTTATACTCTGGACACAACTTATATCTAAAGTTATCCTTACCTCCACAGTATACTATCACTTCATCAGCCCATATCGGACCAACCCAGTTCTTCTCTAATAAATACTTATAGTTATCTAAAGCATTATCTACAGTCTCCATCTGCCATGCGGCTTGATAGATACAACTGTCTGCATCGACTACTGCTATCATTCCTGATTCTCCTCTGCATAGTCTCTTTGATAGTCATTCCACCACATCTTAAGATCACCTTCAACCTCTTCATAGTCAAGATGAACAATCAGTTCCTTCTGATTTCTCATATGGTCTCTGTACTCAGCCCAAGTCTCTGCTATGTACATATACTCTGAAGCTAACTCATAGAATTGATCTTCTAATTGCATAGCTAATCTTTTCATTTGTCCCATGATAGTTCCTTTCTAATGAACATCTGCGTAACAATGACCAATGACACCATCGCCATCCATACATGTTACATTAAAGTCTTTAGGTGCTTCTCTGAATGACTCAATACAAATTTCTTTGACTCGTTCTGCATCACTCTCTTTAGCTACCCATGCCATCTCATCGTGATAGAATATAACTGGATAAGCATCTAGCTTCTCTTCGTTTATCTTATTCATGGCATAACCTACTGCGGCTTTGCAAGTAATTGCTTCAGCTGATTGCAGTAAATAGTTTAGTGATTGATGAGCACTATTGACATATACCCTACGACCATCCAAGGCAGGAACAAAAGCACTGCCATAGCCATTCTTTGTCTTCTGGAAGATGGTATCAAGCTTTGACTTGATTTTACCCAATCCTGGAATAGCTGATTGATACTTTGCTTTACTCTCATTACCAGCTTTATCATCTGGTTTTCCTGTAAGTATCGTACCCAGCTTCTTACCTCCTCCACCGAATAGGTAAGCATAGAGCCATCTCTTAGCATCACCACGAGTACTGCCAAGAATATTAGCGTTATAAGAATGTATATCTCCACTTGTAACCTCCTTTGTAAACTTATCGTCACCTATGTAGTGACACAAGGCTCTCATCTGATTACCTGCTGAATCAGCTCCGACTACTCGATAGCCTTCTTCACATATAAACAGTGATCTCATCTCCTTACCCCATGCGGCTTCCACACTAGGTAAGTTAGTTATTATCTCATGTCTGGCTCTGAATGTAGGTGTTCCGATAACCCACATCTTACCATGAAGTCTCTTATCTTTAAGTGCTTCTATCCAACCTTCTAGTATAGACTTTCTAGATCTAGTTGTATAGTACCTATCAATGTCCTTACCTATATCTCCTAAGAGAGCTAGACTAGTTGTTGTGAGCTTCGGACTTGTCTTATGAAACTCATAACCAACTTTCTTATAGTTCCAATCATCAGGCTTCCAACCAATAGTATAGAGATATTCTTTTATCTCTTCCATATTCTTTAGCGTGACCTGTGTCTTATAACTACGCTGAAACTCTTGTTCAGGATTCCACTCCATCTCATCAGGCTCTTCTCCGTTAAGATATTCGGTGAGTAATCTCCTAGTGACTGCTGTGAATGCACCTTTCTTAGTATACTTAGCTAACTTAGGTGCTTTATCTACCCATATAGTCATCTCAGGTAGATTAGGGTGTATCCTATCTTCGATAGCATTAAGTTCGTCTGCCATCATCTCATGTAACTTATGAGCCATGTCAACATCGAACAACCAACCCTTCATACGTACCTTAGCCTCAAACACTGCGGCATCATGCTCTGCACGAAGACCCTTAGTTATCAATGGCTTAGTAGTAGATTGATCTTGTAGTTCTTTGATGAGGATCTCATACACTCTAGTATTAAGTGATACATCTCTTGTACAGTACTTCATCATACCTTGAGTGTAAGTAGTCCAATCATCGAACTCAAACTTAGCGTAGCCGAGTTGATCTCCCCAGCTACCTAGTCCGTGCTTATGACCTCTATTATAGTTAAGAGTCTGACTCATGATCCATGTATCGTGTAACTTCTTACCGAACAAATCAATACCAGTAATCTTTTGTATCATAGGTATGTCATAGCCTATTATGTTATGTCCTATCAAACATGTAGCGTTCTGAAGCATACTTAAACCATCAGCTACACTACTGTATTTATCATCGTAGTCTGTGAAGTTAAATATCTTCTTTGTATCTACATCTTGTATGACAAGACACCATATTAATGTTGCATCAAGACCATCAGTCTCAATGTCAAATACTAATCTCATTTTAATCCTTTCCGTTATCACACTGCGGACATACAAAACCTTCTTCCATCAGGTCTAGTGCCGAGCTAAGATAACTCTTATTACATTTAGGGCAATTTAATAACTCTCTACTGTTGCCCAAAAAATTTTTCTCCATCTCCTTTAAGGAGGTCTTTATATCCATTGTATATTTTTCCTTAGTAAACAAGGAGTTAATCCAACTAAGCAGCATCTAATCCTTCCCATGCTTTACTGTTAAGCATTTTCTGTACAGCATCTTGTCGTCTGACAATTACTCTGTGTGTGTTAGGAACATTCTCAGGGTGTGATGCCCAGTCTGTTGCAGCGTTATAAGCTGCCCATTTATTATTACCAAGTATATTTCTTTCTTGATTATAATTAGTCATCAGTTTAGTGAGTTGTTTCCAGTTAACCTTATTAGTTAATGTAGGCGTAGTAGGTTTTGCTAATGTCTTTTCAAATACCTTTTGTACTAGCTCATTAGTAGTCTTAGTCTTTCTCCAAGCATCCCATCTTTCTCTATCATTAAAGAACACTTCGAGTGCTTGAGTGATTTGATCTGCTGAAGCCTTCACATTAAAGCCTGACGTATGCCTATTCTTTTCTTGTGTTACTGCTTCAGGTGATGTACAACCATTCAAACAGAATAGTCTTTCTCCATAAGCGTTAACCATTATAGACCACATGCCATCATATGAGTTCATATAGTCTACTTTGAATCTGATTATATCATTTACTTCAGGATCTTTCTGTACTAAGTCATTGAATATAAAAGAACCATGTAGCTTAGCTCCGTTCTCATATACTCTTATGTTATGATCGTAGTCTTTAGATATGTTCGCAAGAGCTACGCCTTCCATTATATTTTCTACAAGGTCTTCATGCTTCACTACATTATACTTACCACTATGAACACCCAATACCTCATGTGTATCTACTCTTACAACTGCTTTATACTTGTCCATATTAACATGGTATCTAAGTTCCCTATCATCCATTGCCATTAAAGGTAATACCTTTACTGGGAATCTATAGTCTTCCTGTATTATAGTTGAACCGTCCATTGTCTTATTCCTTTCTGTTTAATTTACTTCGCCTTCTTCCATGCGATCTATTGCTTCTTGTTCGTTCACTTCATCTTGTATACAATCTAGATAGTGATCTACATTCTTAAAGTAAGGTAGCTGACCATAGTTATCTAGATCTTCTTTACTGCCGTCATTCCAATGTATTATTATATCATAGCCAGTAATCTCTCTCATAGCTTAGTTCCTTTCGTAATACACTTATATTTCATTGCGTAATAGTTAGGCATATACTCAGGCAATTCTGTTGCTATAACATATGCTCTTTTTATACACTCTTTTTCTGTCTGGTATGGACCTTCAAGGTCTTGTAGTGTATGACACAAGCTACCTCCTATTAAGCATACCAATACCATTGTCTCGAACATCTTTTTCTCCTAGTAATAATCTACAATAGCCTCTAGACAGTCGTCTAAGCTATGGTGTATTTCTGTAGCATAGAACTCTAGAAAAGGATGCTTGATATCATCTTTATCTGTCCATACTACTATTATTTTATTCTTTGTATGTGCATGTGCTATCTCAGCCATACTACCCCAGCGTTTTCCAGGCTGGTCATACCGCATATCACATAGTAATACAGTGCTATTCGATATGTCTTGTAGATCCATCTTAACAACCTTGTTTATAGCATTTCTATCTTGAAAACCACTATGAAACGAGAAGCGTCTTGTAGGATCTAGTGTACTTATACCAGCCACTAATAGCTGTCTAGTTGCTTGGATACGCCATCCACTCATATTCTCTTTTGAATAACCTTCCATGCCACCACATAGGTATACATAATCTTTCTTCATTGTTAGTCCTTTCTACCACTCATAGTGGTCATGTCCTTCATCATCACTTATTCTAATGTAAGTAGCATGTTTACCATCTACTTCTTGTTCACATTGTACTTCAATGTCAGGATATTTTTCTGGGTCTGTGAAGTGTACTGTATAACAACCCCACTTACCCCAAACATCTTTTATCTCAGCACCTTCTGGCATCTCAAACTCACCATAGTCTTGTGCATATAAGTCACCAGATAATCTCATTGTTATAGTGTTAGGTGCTTCTAAAGCTTCCGAGTCAAAGTTATCTTTGTTCATATAGCTTTCTCCATTGCTCTGTATTTCAGTCATGATCGAATCCTTCCTGATCCATTATAAATCTTTTTATTTTACTCTCTAGTTTTATTAAGAACCAGCCATACACATGCTCGTGTAGTCTCATTCCATCTTCCATAGTTTGTCTCTGCATTTTCTCTATTGCCAAAGATAACTCATTGATCGTTGGCTGGAGGAGTTGTCTTAAATCCATCTAATATTCCTTTCATCTTATTATGTACGCTAGGTTTGACAGTCATTGAATCGTTATCATGTACAGTCATATTGCCATTTTCTAATTCTGTAAAGCAAGTATCACTGAATGCCATGAAGATCATTAGATAATCAAACTCATCTAGCTCTAAGTCAAAGCCACCTATTGATTTCCAATAGCTGACTATACATTTTTCTATTTGTACTTGAGGGTCAAGCGTTAACTCAACCCTCATTTCCTCATTAGTTTTTACTACTCTAGGCTTAAAAGTTATTACATCTCCCATTAGAAGTCTGCCTGAGAGTCTGCTCCTTCCGCTCCCTCGATAACATCGAAGTCAACTTCAGAGCTAGGTGTATACTCTTTAAGCTCTTTTATTCTTACTGCTGATAACATAGAAGACACTCCTTTTCTTCCAGCGACATCATAAGGGTATTGAAAGAGTTTTATATCTCCCATACTACCATTACCAATACCAACAGAAGACATAGGTTGATTATCCCTACCAAGCACAACAGGTGCTGCGTTGGTTTCTCCTTTTCTATTAAGCTCTTTCCTTTTGAGATTAGCCTTCCAGAAACCTTCATCATCTTTCTTAGCATTAATAAAATACTCCTTTGCCCATGTCTTAGCTACATCTTCTTGATCAGTTCTTATCTGAACCTCCCAAACCTTTTCACCAGTCTTGAATGGATCTACAGGTGCATCTAACTTTGCCCAATGTAATTCAACGTCTTTTACTATTACAGTTCTTTTTTCTTGTATCATTTAGTTCTCCTCATTGTGTTTGATTAAGTAATTTAAGTACCATTGAGCCTTCTTAAGCTCTTGCGTCTTATCGTCTTTCTTTCCGTATCGCATCAGGTACTTGTATACCTGACCCATTAAGTGTGCCTCGACACCATTGAAATCTTTTAACATGAACACCATCATGTCCATGTACTCATAGTTAGGTAAGATCTCCTTGTAGTGTGGAGGACTTATCTTATCTGCTACTCTAGTAACAGTAGCATATTCACTTTGCGGTTTCTTTTTCATGTAGTTCCTTTCATTAGTTCTTGAGCCACTTCCCAGCTACTGTGGTCACAAGCAAAGCTACCTAGTTCCTCAAAGGTTTCTTTGCTTATCTGCTTATGGAATCCATATTTAACCCAGACTTCTCCGCCATTAAACGAATACCAGTTCTCATCTTCCTCTTCAGCAACATCCTCTTCCTCATGGTCATACCAGTACTTAGCTAACTCATCACAGTATTTCTCTGCTTGTTGATACGATATCTCTTCAGGTGTATTGAAGAAGTCTTTCTCAGGCTCTCTTAGAGCGAACCTAACAACAGTATCAAAACTATACTCACCAGACCTCTCGCATATGTTTGCTATGTAATATCTAATCATGCTTAAACATTCCTTTCTCTAGTATCTCATTTAGCTCATTGAGTAACCAATGTGGATCTGTCCTATCAGGTTTCTCTTCAGCACATGTCGTCTGCTTCGATGTATCTTCTGTTTTGTCTTCCATCTTGTAGTCCTTTCATGTCTTTAGCTATGACTATTTGTAAGTCAGTGAGATCACCTATAAGAGAGACATAGACTTCTACATCTCTCCTATGAGTTAGGTGATCTAACACAACTTGAATAGCCTCATCAACACCTTGGTGTTCATAAAATCTTTTCTCATTGTCCATTATGCACATAACCTCTTGATTCTGTTTCTGTGTTCTTCGTAGTGCTTGTTATGAGGTCTATACTCGATAAGATTATTAGTCATGTTATCACTATCGATAACAAGTAAAGAGACTTTCTTCTTTCTCTGATTGTATGCCCATATAGCTGAAGCTGTTTTGTATGTGTTTGTTGTTAATATTTTCCTCATGTTAGTCTTCCTTTCTTCTGATAATAAATTGTTTTTAGTTTTCTTTGGTAACGGTAATACTGCTTTAAAGTAATCTTCTAGCATATTAGTCCCTTTCAGTTTGTGGTTGTAATTGTTTCATTGTCTCTTCGACTGCATCGTAGTCTCTATCGCCTTCTTGTTCTACTTCGTAGATCTCTATTCGTGGATGTATGTCTTGTATGACTACACCATTCTCAAACTCGGTAGGAAAGCTTGGTGTATCTACTAGACTCTCTACATGGTCTTGATCTGCTTTGTCATCTCCATGTGAAGCTATAGTAAACTCGAGGACTCTGGTGTAACTCACCATCCACTCTTGTTCGACCTTATAGGTACGCCTTCGACTATTCTCTACTGATTCTAGTCCATTAGAGTCTGGTCTGGGCGGTAATATACCTTCATTACGTAGCTCTA
>Ga0208134_1002383_pt1 | contig 10167 bp, 6 predicted proteins | sample VirMetDEL_Mar_31_FD_184515 | JGI IMG/M metagenome (GOLD analysis project Ga0208134, IMG submission 184515) | Aqueous microbial communities from the Delaware River and Bay under freshwater to marine salinity gradient to study organic matter... | ecosystem: Environmental > Aquatic > Marine >...
GTGATGGTTGGAATGAAGATGGTGATGCTCATGTAGCTTGGCAATGGAAAGCTAATGGTGGAACAGCAACAGCAACAGGTGCTGAAAGTGGCAATAACCCCGCTTATTCTGCTCAAGCAAATCAAACAGCAGGGTTTTCAATTATAACATATACAGGAACTGGAGCAGAAGGCGATGTTACTCATGGTTTGGGAGGCAAACCAGATTGGATAATTACTAAAGTTAGAAATGGAAATGGGGATGAACCTTGGCCTGTTTGGCATAAAGACTTATCTAGTGCTGATGCCGATAATGGAGCATATATTTATTTAAATACTAATGGTCAAGGACAAACCACATCAGTTTTTTACGAAGGTGATGCTATCTCTAGTTCTGTTGTCGCTTTTAAAGGTGGCAATGCTAACGTAAATGCAGATGGAACAAATTATGTTATGTATTGTTTTAGGTCGATACAAGGCTACAGTAAATTTGGTAGCTACACAGGTAATGGTAATGCAGATGGGCCATTTGTTTACACAGGGTTTAAACCAGCTTTAATTATAATTAAAAGAACAGATTCTAGTGGTAGTTGGGTTATAAATGATAGTACAAGAAATCCTACTAACCAAGCAAATAATACTTTAAACCCAAACGAAAATTGGGCTGAAAGCACTAATAGTTATTATGCCTTAGATATTCTTTCTAATGGATTTAAAATAAGAAATGCAAATCCAGAAACAGGCGGAAGCGGTACAACCAATATCTACATGGCATTTGCAGAAAGCCCATTTGTATCATCAAAGGGCGTACCAACAACAGCGAGATAATGGCTATAAAACAAGATAACACATACTTTACACCAGTAAAGAAAAGAACTTCAATAGGTAACTCATCAAGGAGTAAACCTAAAAATAAATCTAAAAGGTTAAACTTTAAAAAATACAATAGACAAGGAAAGTAATTATGCCACATGAAGCAGGACATACAAATAAAGCAATAGTACCACAAGTACAATTACCTACAGGTGTAGTGCCTAACCCTCAATCTGGCACATCACAGGATACACTTGATTTAGTTAAAAAACAAGCTGTTGACCCTAAATTAGCTCAAGGTACTGCTATAATGCCTACTGCTCAAAATGTTAATGCAAATGAATTATTAGCAACTTCTGGAGTATCAGCAACTACACCAACTGCAACAATACCAACAGCTACTGCAGGTACAGCTACAGCTACAACTCCTGCAACTGCACAAACAATTGCAGACCCTGCAACTCAAGCGGCGGCTAATTATACTGCTACCACAGTTGGTACTGCTCCTACAATGACTGCGGCACAAGGTACAGTTACTGCACCTATGACAGCACAACAAGGAAATATTGTAAGTGATGCGACTGTAGCAGGACAACTTGAAGGATTACAACAACAAGTAGAAACAGCAGTTTCTCAAGGTAAAAATTTACCTGCATGGGCTTTAGGTGCACAAAAATTAGTTGAAGCTAATATGGCTAAGAGAGGTCTTGGTGCTTCTAGTATGTATGCGGAAGCATTAGCACAAGGTGTTATGCAATCAGCAGTTCCTATAGCGGCACAAGATGCGGCGGCTTATAAGGAAATGATTTTTCAAAACCTTAATAATAGACAACAGGCGGCAGTTCAAAATGCACAATCATATCTACAAATGGATATGGCTAATCTTAATAATAACCAACAAGCTAACTTACAAAATTTACAAGCAAGACAGGCTACTTTATTTAGTGACCAAGCGGCATCTAATGCGGCATCACAATTTAATGCTACTAGCCAAAATCAAGTAGACCAATTTTATAAAAACTTATCTACTACGGTGTCATCTTCTAATGCTCAACGTGCTGATGCTATGAATCAATTTGCAATATCTGAGGCAAATAAAGTGTCTGCACAAAATGCAAATAATGCTACAGCAGTATCTCAAGCTAATGCACAAACAGAAGCTTCTATTAATCAATTTAATTCACAGCTTACTGACCAAAGAGAAAAGTTTAATGTACAAAATCAACAAGTTATAGACCAGTCAAATGCAAACTGGAGAAGACAAATTAATACTGCAAATACTGCGGCAGTAAATGCGGCTAATCAAACTAACGCACAAAATATGTTAAATATGTCTAATTTTGCAATGTCATCATTATGGCAACAATGGAGAGATGAAGCGTCATGGACTAATGAAGCATCTCAAAATAATTTAGAAAGATTACATAATTTAGCAGTAGCGGCACTAGAAAGACAAACTGCTTTTGATTTAGCAGACCAAGGTTCAAGAGATAATTTATTTCAATTACTTGGAAAATTTGCGGCAGGTATTTTTAGTTCTGATACAAACACATAGGAGAATATAAATGATATCAAGTTTAATACCCACGCTTGGAAAAGCATTATTAGGCAAAGGCTTAGAAATGGCTTTTGGAGGAGGTAGCTCTAGTAGAGGAGCACCACAAATTACACCTCCAAGTTTTGCAGGAGCTTATAGACAAACTGGAAGAACTTCTGATGCAGGAGTAGCAGATGTAGGAAATTTTGGAGATATGGATTTATCATCAACTTCTCATGATGTTACTTTAGCTATGTGGAATAAAAGACTATTTGGTGGGGATGAGTCCTACACAAAAATAACATTACCAACAATAACATAATATGAGTGCTTTAGAAAATCCATTTGATGCCCCTATACCGGGCCAATCATTAACAGATACTCCGGGAAATTATCCTTGGGAGCATCCATCACAATTTGCAAAAGTAGAAGATGCGGCAGAATATGTTTGGGATAGGTTACATTCGGAAGCAATGCTTGACCAAGTTATTACTCTTCTTAAAGAAGGTGTTCCTGTAGAAGCATTAACAAGAATGATTTTATTTGGAGGATTTGCAGAAGGTAAATGGAATCCAGATGTAGCTCTTTTATTATCAGAAATAATTTTAAAACAAATTATGGCTATTGGTATAAAAGCAGAAATACCTAAAATGAAAATATTTATTACAGACCAAGGTAATAATAAATTTCATGAAGAGTTTGCTAATTTTAAATTACAAAAACAAAAAAGCACTAAGCTTTCTGGACAAGATGAAAGTAATAAAGAAAAATTTTTAGAAGATATAAAAAAAGAATTAGAAAATAAACAACCTTCTGGAATTATGACAAAGGAGACTAAATAATGGGTTTAATGAGAGCATTACAAGGTGTAGCTACAGGGTACTTAGATGCTCGTGTTGGTCAATTTGAAGCGGCGGCAGAAGCTAAAAGAAAAGAAAAAGAATTAGCAGATAAATATAAAGCTGAAGAAGCTATGCGTATTAATATTCAAAATAATGAACGTATTGAAAATAATAAATTATTAGTTGCAGAAAAAGAAGCAGAAAGAGAAAGAAGAAAAAATGATTTATTAAACCTAGGATTTACAGATGAATTTATTGCGGCTCATGGTCAATACGCATTAGGAAGTGACCAAAATTTTAGTAACTTTATAAAACTTGGACAAGACCAATATGGTGTAGCACGTTGGTGGGATACTCCAATTAATTTTGGAAACACTAAAGGAATGACTGTTCAAAATCATTTAATGTCTGGAAATACTTTTGATAGTGAAAGTATAAAAAATGAAACTAAAAATAGAGCAAATATTCCAGATGCTATTGCGGATAATCAAATACAAACTGATGAAAAAATATCTACAAATAAAATAACTCCTTCTCTAAATGGAAAAGATTTATTTTTTGCTAAAGCAACTACAGGTCGTTCAGAAGGTAAAAATTATATACATCGCCAAACTGGACAAATAATTCATACATTTCAATATGCTGAAACTGCAGGTAAAACAGATTATGGCGGGCAACATTATACAATGACATATGAAAAAACAGAACAAGACGGTAAAGAAATACTTATGCCACAAATATCTATGGTTACAGATATGTCTCAATTTGTTTCTTTAGATGACGCATTAGGTAAAGATATATATAAAAATTTTAATCCATTAATTGATAGTATTACTCAAACAAGTTATTTAATAAGAAATCCAAATACAGGAATACCAGAAAGAATTACTGGACAACTAACAACATATACAACTGGTCAAGCACCAACAGAAATATTACATGGTATAAGCCCAAGTTTAGCAGAATCATTAGGTATTGAATTATCTGAAGTAGTGCATGTTCCAGAAGATGGTACACCTTTTGATGAAACTACATTAGAAACAAAATATAATACTTTTCTAGTAGATAAGGATAAATTTAGTACAGCAGTATATGATAACACTGGATACACACTAGAGCCTGTAGGTTCTACTTCAAGTGGTAGTCTTCCGGGTGACGTATCAGCTCCTAAAGATTTAAGCACTAGTGCTAAAAATACTTTAGTGGCAAATGCAATAGGTGTAGCAGGATTTGAATCTGGTGAAGGTAAAGACTTTATGACAGAGAATGTTACAGGTGAGGGAACAATAGCTAGAATATTTGGAGATACAGAAGCTCAAGGAGCTATAAATTCATTTAAATCAATCTTAGATGATAGTTTAAGCTATCTAAGTAATAAACAATTATTAGCATCTAAAACTGGAGGTATTAGAGGAGATTTAGATGAATCACAAGGTAGATTTGCTTTTCCTCCAAATGTAGGTGCAGAAAATATTCAAAATTTTCAAAAAAACTATGCAATATTTAAAGATTCAAGTATTGCATCTGAATTAAATCTTGATATAAATTCTGAAAATGTAAGTCCAGATAATTTTGCAAATAGAGTAGCTACATATTATAAAAATATTAGAGAAACTTTAGCTACAAATGAAGTTAGTTATCTTGAATCATTAGATAATGAAAATAGTAAAACACGTTCTGATGGAGAAGCAAGAACTGATTTTGAACAATATTTATTTAACAGAAAGTATAAAGGTACTGAAACTGAAATATCTAATATAGCATCGGAGTTAACTGATATACGATTACAAAATATTACAACATTAGATGACCTATTACAAATGGGTAATCAAATGAAAGAACAAACTGTTATTGGTGAAACAACAAGAGATTCTAAAATTGAGACAAAAAAACAAGGTATTGTTGATAAATACTTTCCCCCTTCTGAAAGAGAAATGGGAGCAACTCTTGAATCATTTGTTAATAATTATATTACCGACCCACAAAATATTGAACAGGCACAAGATTTAGATATTGCTTTACAAAATTTAACTGTTGCAAATCCAGTTGACTATGAAATTTTATCAGATAGAGTAGAAGAAATTATTGATAATATTGATAAAACAGATAGTAAGAGTGATTTTCAAACTAGAGTAGATAAAAGAGAAACAGAAAAATCTAAAAAATCTGAAGAAGAAACTGGATTTGCAACAGTAGAAGATTGGTTAAATTCAGAAGGAAACAAAGTAAGTTTACCTAGTGAAATAGATTTAAATAATTTAGGATACAATACTGAAGATATGGAAGGATATCAAATAAAACGAGCACAAAATGAATTATTTAGAAAAGAAAATCCAGACCATAATCCAGAAACAGGATTAAAATTATTTATAAATCCAGATTTATCTCCGGGTAATGTAGAGCCTAGACCAAGTAAACCAATATTTAAGGGTTTACCAGATAAACGTGGAGGATATGAGGATTGGAATAGATTATGGGGAGCAACACATAATCCAGACGGCACACCTAAACAAAAAACTTAATTTAAAATATGACAGCATTTAGTAGATTAAGGGCTGAAAAAAATGTAGATACTGAAGATAATATAACTTCAGCAGTACCTCTTATTAATACAGATAAATTATTTTCAAAATATGAAAAGAATGAATTTGATTTTCAACCTCTTCAAACAGAAACTGAAATACCTACAAAAAAAATATCAGCAAGTGCTTTTTCTAATCTAAGAAAAGAAAAAGAACCTTCTTTTATTAACGTAAATGAAGAACTACAAGATAATAGTTTTTTAACAGACGCAGGTAATGCTATACAAGATATTGTTACACAGCCTTTTGGAGGACTTGTTGATGCTAGTGAGTCTCTAATTAATTTAGCATTACCAGAAGAAAAAGAAATAGAAATAAGTTATTTAGTTCCAGAAGCAAAAACTTCTATAGGAAGATTTGTAAGGCCTGCATCACAGTTTTTTATTCCTTATACTGGTGCTTTTAAAATTGCTAAAGGTGGATATTTATTTATTAAAAACGCAAAAAATTTAAACAAAGCAATAAAAACAGCAGAAAAAAATCTTAAAAAGAAAAAACCAACTACTTTAGATATAAAATCTCAACCGGGTGATAAACTAATAAGTGGATATGGCCTTTTTAAAAAACAAAAAAAATTAACTAGATTAGAAAATTTAGGTATAGGTGGCGGAGCAAGTGTTATTACAGATGCTTTTGCTTTTGCTCCCTATGATGCCAACCTAGCAGATTTAATGGTAAGATATCCTGCAACTAAAAATGCAGTAACAGAATGGTTACAGACTAATCCTAATGGTGACCCGGGAATGGAAAGATTAAAAAATGCCTTAACAGGTGTTATTCCCGGATTTATAATTCCAGAAGTTTTACGAGGTGTTGGTAAAGGATTTACTTGGAGTACTAAACCTGCAAGAAGCAAATTAAAGAAAATTGCAGATGAAGTTGAAATACGAGAAGAATTAGAAGTAAACAGAAAAAAAGCAGAGCTAGGAGAAAATGCAGAAGTTAATGAAATAAGAAAACTTCAAAGTAAAAAAAGAAACTATTACGAAAGTGTAGCAATGGCATTTAGAAAAGGGCAAGCCACACAAAAAGCAGTTATAAATTATTTAGATGGTATCAAAGGTATTAAATACTTAATGGATGCGGCAACAAAAGTTGGAGTAAAAGGTCTAACAGGAAAAAATAAAATTGGTGCATATAAAGAAGCTAGATTTTTACCTGCAGTTGGAGGTATGGTAGAACATTTTTTACTAAAAGGAACATTTAGATTTAAAGATGGCATGATGGTTAGCACAGGAAATGATGGCCTTCAAAATATAATTTTAAAAAATTTAGGAAAAAATGCAGATGTAGATGATTTTTTTGATTACATGGGTGCTAAATCTTTATTATCTTTAGATGATGATGCATTTAAAGGTTTATTTAAAGATACTGCAAAAAAGAAAAAACAATTTCAAGACATTGCAAAAAAAGGTGATGTAAAAGAAAATTATGTTCGTACTTTAAAAGAGATGGATAGATTTAATTCTGAACTTTTAGATTTTGCTGTTGATACTCAAATGATTACTAAAACACAAAAAGCTTTATTTTTAGAAAAAAGAAAACATTATCTACCTTTATATAGAGATATATCTGATACAGAATTATTGTTAAAAAGAGCAGGTGGAAGTAATAAATTAAGAGCACCATTAAAAGCTAAAGTTCCTGTTGGAACTGGTAAAGGGGAATTACCCTTTTCTAATTTTTTTGATAACTATGTAGAAAATATTCAAAGTATTATTTCTACTGGATATAAAAATCATGTTAAAAGAGCTACATTTGATATTATAGATGAGGCAAAAATACAAGGAAAAAGTTTAGAAGCATGGGCAAAAAAACTAGAAGGAAAAGATGGTGTAAATATTAACAAAGTAAATGTTAAAGGTGAAGAATTAAAAAGAATTTTAAATAAAGCAGAGATAGAATTTAATCCTAATCAATTGGATGACATTGATGATTTAGCTTTATTCAGAGCAGAAAGAATTGATGTAGGTGATAATGAATATGTTTTTAGAACTGTTGTAGGAAAAGATGGTGTAGAAAAAACAGTTAAAGATGTGTATCAAATTAATGATGATTTATTAAAATTAACTTTAGACCACATTAGTCCAAAACAATATCATCAAGTTCATGCATTTATAAAATTAGCAAGAGGATTTAAAAACTTACTTACTAGAATGGTAACGTTAGACCCGGGATTTTTTGCAGGAGCAAACGCACTTCGTGATACATTTTCTGCGGCCATATTATCTAGTCGACCTTTTCATTTACCAATACTAAGTTCTATACGAAGTGTTTTTAAAAGAATGACAAATACTAAAGCTATTAAAATGGAAGATGGTAGTTTTATGTCAACAAGAAAACTATATGAAGAATTTATTTTAAATGGTGGTTCTTTTGGTTCTACATTATTACGAGGAGAAATTTCTGAAGGAATTTTAAAAACTCTTTATAGAAAAATGGGCCATTCAGATTATAAAAATGTTTTAAATACTCCAAAAAAAGCATACGATGGTTACGAAAGTATAGTAACAGGATTTGAAAATGCATCTAGATTTACTGAGTATAGATTATTAAGACAGGCAGGAGTATCCGCTAGAGAGGCCGCTTTTCAAGCAAGAGAAGTAGCAGTTGATTTTGGTATGCATGGAGCTAATCAATTCTTTAGGCAGTATGTAAGTACAGTTCCTTTTCTTAACGCAGGATTACAAGGTATTTATAGAACAGTTAGAGCTTTTAAAGGAACAAGTAATGCTGAAAAAGCATTGGTTACTACAAAAATAATGGCATATGTAGGTCTTCCAACAATGACTCTCTATGCAATGAATAGAAATAATCCAGACTATTGGAATTTATCTCAACAAATTAGAGATACAAACTATATGATTCCATTAGATGGGGGAAATTGGATTAAAATACCCAAACCATTTGAATTTGGGGCTGTAGGAACAATAATGGAAGCGGCTTTATCAGAATTCGATGATAACGAAAATGTAAAAGCAGATGCATTTTATCTTACAATGTGGACAGTTTTAAAAGACCAATTAAGATTATCAGTAACTCCACAAGTAGTATCACCAATTTGGAACGCCTATATGAATAAAACATTTTTTGGTTCTCCTGTTGTTCCAGAAGGAATGAGGCATACTCTTCCAGATTATGGTCAATCTTATCCTTGGAGTAATAAAATAATTACATCTGTAATTGAAGCTCAACCAGATTATATTAGAGATAAGCTAATGTCTCCAATTGAATTTGAAAATTATATTAGAGCTTACACAGGAACTATTGGCGGATTTGTTTTAGATATTATGGATGAAACTTCAGATTTATTTTCCAATACAAAAAGACCAGATATGAGGTTAGATGAATTTCCTTGGTTAAAAAGATTTCTTTCTCTTGAACCTGCTAAATACACAAGAGCAGAAGCAGAGTTTTATGAATTAAAAAAGAAAGCATCTCAAGCAATAAATCAATACAGAAAATTTAAAGATGAATTTAAAACTGAAGCATTAAAAGATTTTCTAGATAATAAAGAAAATCAAGAGTTACTAGCTTTAAGTCCACGTCTAGAAAGATGGGGAAGTATTATATCAAAATTAAATGCACAAAGAAATCAAATATATAATACCCCCAATATGTCTGGAGCTAAAAAAAGAGAACTATTAAATATGATAGAAAGAAAAAGTGGTAAAATTTTTGATAAAATTATGAATGAACTTGAGGGCAAAAATTTAGATGTTCTTGATGATACTATATTTGAGTAGTGTATTTATGGTAGTTTCAACAGAACAAATACTTACTCCTCTTACTAATAATATTCTTAATGTTATTAGTGATAGTGCAGATATTGAAATAAATGATAATGTAAGAGATTTTATTGATGAGACTGCCAGAGCAGAAAGTGGAGGAGAAGAAAATCCTTTAGTTGCAAAAAATCCTATGACAAATGCAAGTGGCAAATTTCAATTTATTGAATCAGAAAATAATAATAGTTTTACTACAGGATTAAATAGATTATCTGCAACAAAAGAAGATGGTAGTTATGTTTATTTTGATGAGTTACCTTCATGGGTTGAAGAAGCAAGAAACCATAAAGATGTAACATTATTAGATAATGACCAACAAACAGCTTTATTTTTAGCAAACTTACATCAACAAGTAGGAACTAATGATTTATTTAAAAAAATATCGGAGGGAGATATGCAAGCAAAAGTTGATATGTATATGAAACATCATTACAAAAAAGATGATGATAATGTAAGACTATATGCAGAAAAAATATTTTTTGGGTTAAATTAATGGTTGATAATTGGGATAAAGAAAAAACAATGATAGCGGAACTTAAAACCGATGTTAAATATATTCGAGAAGATATAAGTATAATGCAAAAACAAATAAGAGATTTAAGCACTTCTGCTCACATGGGTATAGGA
>Ga0208134_1002387_pt1 | contig 10159 bp, 32 predicted proteins | sample VirMetDEL_Mar_31_FD_184515 | JGI IMG/M metagenome (GOLD analysis project Ga0208134, IMG submission 184515) | Aqueous microbial communities from the Delaware River and Bay under freshwater to marine salinity gradient to study organic matter... | ecosystem: Environmental > Aquatic > Marine >...
CTACTAAAAGATTCGTTATCAGAAAATCATTAATCGGAAAGAATAATATTATTACTTTCACTAACAAGAAAAACGAAGTCGTATCTTATAATCACGACGAAGTATACAAAGTTCATAAAGAACGATTTGAATCTATGAATTGTTTCGCTAAATACAAATCATATACTAACTCTGGAAATATTCCAGCGTTCTGTAGAGATATGAAACTATAATCTACAATCTTAAAACGATCTACTAAAGATAATATATTCGTAACTAAAAATAAATAACATGTCAAAAGAAACTACTACTCCGAGCTCTACTATAGACTTGAACAATATATATTGGCTCCTTGATCTTCCATTAGATCAACTAGAAGACTACTTAAAAACTAAAAAATAAACTATGAACAAATCATTCAAATCATTCTTATTCTTCCTTAGTGCTTCAGGCACAATCATTACTACAATGATCGTTGGAACGGGCTTTATCTCTCCTTTATGGATACTTCCAGCTCTTATCATTTCATTACTAACTTCAAACTAAAACAAAATACTATTATGAATATTAAAAATCAAAAGACTCAATCGACGAGTATTAAAACACTAGATCCTCAATCGACTTCATGGAAAATCATGTTCATGCTAAAATCTCAGATCGAGCAATTAAAAGATCTTCAAAGAGATACGTTCTACTACCAAGACGACATCGATGGCATGGATTCAGATAAGTTCTTACAAGACTTGATTGATACGCTTCGATCTAACATTGGAAAACTGTGACAATAGCCTGTTACTATCTTAGTCTAACAACCTAATGTCACACTTTTAGAAATGGTTCGCTTTGCGTGTTCCATTGGCCGATCTACTATTTAACTATTATCGTCAGATCTCGCCGAGTTGTGCTCCGACCTTACTTATATATTGTTTTTTATATAATATGACAAACTGACATGACAATATTTCATGACAACTTGACAGTCAGACAGGTGGTGGAATATCCTCCAACTATTTTTATCTACTTAATAATTAACCTACTTTTATACGAACTTAATACGACTATATTCAGATAATATAAACGTAACTAAAAATAATTAATCAAACTTAAAAATTAAACTACTATGTCTACTATTATTAAAACTAATTCTTCTACTAAAATTATAACTATTAATAACAATAAATATATTCCTTTTCAACTTCATCAATTACCAAAAAATTATCAAGAAATCGAATTATCAAGTCAATTTAAATTAAACGGTTTAATCTATATTCAAGTTGATTCTTTAAAAAATCGTTTCAAAACTACTAAACAATTACTTGAAAATTATAATTCTAGATTAACTTCAAATAAATCTATATCTTATACTAAATCAAGATAATTTAAATTACAAACTTAAAACGAAGTTCTAAAGATAATATATACGTAAATAAAAACAAATTATGACTAAAAACGAAATTAAACTACTAAAAATTACTAAACTATTACAAGAAGTATATGGTAACGAATTAAACAACGAGAAGAACGACTTCGACAAAGTATTCGAAACTATTACTGACGACTTACGATACTACTTAGTATACGAAACTATGGACCACGAGCAAATTCATCACTTTAACGAATAAATTAAATTACTATGAACCAATTTACTAAAAACTACGTTTGTTGTAGAGTAGAAGATTCTACAATAAATAATCTAGAGAAAATACTTAAACTACTAAGTGAAGTAACTGTCGACGAGAGTCAATTTAACTACAAAATATCTGATTCAACTCACTATATGAGAGTAGAAATAATGGAAATACTTAATCAAGTTCGAATAGAAATTACAAAATAAATACGAACGAGTACAGATAATATATACGTAAACTAAATAACAAACTAAATAACTTAAAAAAACAAAAATTATGGAAAATTTATTAAAATCAAAAAGATTCGTTGTTCGTCAATCACTAATCGGTAAAGGTCAAAATATCGAAGTGACGTTCAAAAACGGTAACCAAGTTACTTATTCTCACGACAAAGCGTTCGAGATTATGAAGTCAAGTTTAGAGAATATGAACTGTTGGTCGAAGTACAAGTCGTACACTTCATCAGGTAATATTCCGAAGTCACTTCGTGAAACTGATGCAGTAATCTCAGTAGTGTTACCAACTCCGGAAGTTGTTGAAGCGTAATACTAAATTAAAGTCCAGTTAGTTACTTGTTTCCTGGTAAATCAAATATGAACAAGTATTTATGGAAGTATAATGGTGACCATACGAAATGGTGTGTACATTGACGAGCAAAATCAGTAATATAAATCACTTGAGGTGTTTACTAACGCTGCAGAAGAGCAGGAGTGTTAAATGTGGTGGTTCGATTCCACCCCTTCCACTAAAATTAAATTATGAATACTATTTTATTAAAATTATCACTTAGACTATACAATGAGTATTGGAATAAGTTAAACAAAGAACAACGCGAAGTAGTTCTAAACCACTACTACGATTATTATTAACTATTAAAATTAAATTACTATGCAGATACACTGTAAATCATGTGGCAAAGATGTCACTATGGAGACTGAGTTCGAAACTCGTCGACCATACAGAATAATAAATAACCACAAGTGTGAGGTTAAACTTGCTCGAGCGAAAGCAAAAGCATTAGAATCAGGTTTTATACTATAATTATTAACAAGTAAATTGAAGAAATGAGAAATTTTGGATTACAAGACAACAAGAAAATTGTGTTTCGCTACAGAGGCGAAGGTAAATTTGCGGTAGCAAGAAAACGTCGTCAAGACGAAGCTATCGAAAGAAATAACGCTTATCAGAAAATGGTAAGTACAAAAGCGGGTATCAACGAGTATATCTCACTTACTAAGAATATTGGTAAAAAGCAATACACTAAGCTTAAAAACAAACTGAATACGATGACTCGTGGATAATATAGATGAATTTAAAAATTAACAACTATGATGAATAAAGAATTTATACTTAACACTTTACAAAGTCAATTTATTAAGTACGACGAACTAAACAAAGTTTATATAGCGACTGATTACGTTGGTAAACATTGGAGTGACAAGGTCGTTAAAGAGTTTGACACTAAAAGAGAAGCGCTTGAGTATCTTTACGATTCATTAAAAAACCAAGCTAAATAATGAGAATATTAAAAACAGTTCGAGAAGACTCATCTATAATTATGACCGAGGAAATCGGTGGTGTTACTTTCTACACTAAGTGGAGACCATACACTGTCGGTGAATTACCTAAGAACTTTGGTTGTATCGAGTACGAAACTGAAGTCGAAGGAATAAATGAATGGTTTAACTATAAAGGATATACTTATGTCAGAGAATAAATTATTTACTCACGATGAAGTCTACATGGTAGGCGGTGAGTACTACAAATCAAAAGAAACCAACGAGTGGGTCTCAGAAACTGAGATTGACAAGTGGGAAATAGAAAGATTAAATATAGAAATACAACAGTACAATGAAACACAGCAAGATAAATACTACTAGAATATACTTCATGCTTCATATACACCGTGAAGACCAAGCTATAGAGTTCCTTAACAGGCTATATAAAGATGGTTTGATGTATCACCCGGAAGACGATGCTTTTGATATTGTAGACGAGAACAATGAAAAGTTCTTTACTCACGAGGAAGCTTGGTTACTAAATGAAAGAATGGATGAAGTATTTAAAGTAATGGATGACCCTTGTGACCACGTACTAAAATTAATAACACTAAACGAAAATAAAAATGAGTAAAATGTCGAAAATAGCGAGCGAGTGTGAGTACTTGTTCGTACAACTAGAAAAACAGTGCATGGAGCACGACTGGTATTACCAATACAGCGACGACGGTAGAAGTTGGAGATGGGGTAAACAGCACGAGTCAAAAATATTAGATACTATAGATAGTATTCAAAAATATGGTGAAAATCACCTTGATGAGGCTATGAAGCTTTACAAGTCGTACAAACCAGTTATCCCTTCTCCTGAGAGTTAATACAACATCGATACGATGAGTATTGGATAATATAATAAACAAACGATATGAAATGTAGATGTACAAAAGAAATACCACAAGGTAGGTTGGATTTAGGTTATAAGACATGTGTTAATTGCTCAACTACTGCAAGGTATGCATGTGCACCAATAACTAACCACAAAACTGGTAACACAATTCAAATAGTAAGTCAGGAAACTGCCGATGCTATTTACAAAGCAAGTCGTCGTAAAGGTTACGGCACTTGTTTACGATAATGTTCTCGCTGAAACAGCGTTTTAACAGGAGAATAAGGCTAAAACACACTGCGGATAGGAACCACGAAGTAAATCTCTTACGGGTAGCATGGTGGAAGTAGTGCAACTAGGAACCACGAAAATCCCTACCGAGTGTGGAGTTACTGACGAGTAACATAGCCGATTTGCCCGAGTAGCTCAACTGGATAGAGCAACGCCCTTCTAAGGCGTAGGTTATGAGTTCGAATCTCATCTCGGGTACTATTACAAATTAAATACGAACGCTCGTAGATATTATCTATGAACAAATTAAATTAAAACTATGTACATAACAGTATTAGACTTCACGGAAGGCAGAGTGCATCAGTATGATATTACTACTAATGATACTCATCCAAATGGCAATAGAATAGATTGGCCAGATTCGGGAGCTATTGAAGACTTTTTAATCGGTGAAGGTCACAGGTTAACGGATTGTGAGTGGATGTCACACGCAGACGGCGAAATAATAACAGATAAAGCAGAAATATGAGTAACAGATATTTAGATGAAGCTGGTAGAATAACTAGCAAGCAAGTTGACGCGAGTATAAAAACTCCTGAAGATGCACTACGCTTCTTTAAACTTATGGGTATAAAAAATATAACCACGAAGCGTCAAAAGAACAACGGTACAACAGTATACGAAGTTCCTGTAAATAGATTAATATATACAGGTAGGTATGAAACTTACAAATATGCTATTTACGAATCAGGTTATATACGAGATGTAAGTGAATCGCTTCACTCACCATGGTATATCAATAAGAAGTATAAAACTACCGGCATGTACTGGAGTAGTTGGAATAAAGAATACACTAAATACGAAACTAGTAAACCAGCTTTTATTCACAACTTTGATGACCAACTTGTTTACTTAGCTAACTATATACTTAAAAACCGTTATAAAAATAACAAAGTATACAGTTGTGATGACTGGAATATCGGGCAAATTAAAGAGAATTCTGATTTTAAGTACAAAGCTAAATGGGACGGTAATACAGTTACTATACCTCGCGATGAATATAACGAGTTGAAAAGAGCTAATCCTCTAGCTAGAGTACAAGATAAAGTAGAGGTATTTATTAACGGACATAGATATAATTTATCATGAAGAAATTTAACGGGTTTGAAAACCACTTATTACAAGGAGCACTAAAGCTTTACATTGAAAAAGCAGAGGGTGAAATACTACAACAAGAAGATAAACCAGGCAAAAGGTTTATATTTGCTCCAGGGTATTTTACTATGATTGGCGAAGAGCTCGCTGATAAAATAAACAATATGACACTAAAAAAAGACAGGAAATAATGAAATTAGAAGCAGAACATATAGAAGCAATAGCAATGTATATGGCAGATGACTTAGAAGATCACTTAGATATAGTATTTTGGGATGGTATTGCTCGAGTATTAGACGAGTTTGACATCGATTACGAAGATATATTTGATATTTCTGACGAAGATTGTCAAGCTATTGTAAGCGAAACTAGAATATTATTTTTCAACTACATAAAAACGATTAACTATGGAATTAACTAAAGATGAAATGGAAAGCGCAAAATGCGCACTAATTGACGAGACATCTGATTATATATTATCAAGAGTATGCGATGTGATGTACGAGAAATTGATAGAACCAATAGGTGATAACGATATTGAGTTAAATCTTGACCAAATAGACGAAGTAGTGTGTGCAGTGTTTAAAGGACTTTATCATGAAAGAGGACTTTCTCAATCTTTTAATGACCAAACAGATAAATAAATTAGTAAAATTAAGAGTATGAAAAAGCGTAAATTAAACAGTAAAAACCCTAAATACAGGGTAAAATCAACTGAAAAAGTTGAAAAAAGTACAAGAGAATTAATATGTACTGTAAAAAAAGTAAAAGTGTATGCAGTTTTTACAAACTAAATACGATTACTACAAGATAATATAACAAACTAAAATAAACATTATGCAAAAAGAACAAATCGAGCTAAGATTACAGGAATTAGAATCTAAAAAAGCTGAAAACTCGCAAGAAATATCCGACTTACAAGATAAGTTAGATGAATTAAACACTCCTACTATAACTGAAGAACAAGCTATAGAGCTTAATGAAAGGCTATGTGTCCATATAGATGCTATTGATTTCAGCGATAGTGACAACTATGATTTTGAATTTGAAATAGATTACGATAACAGGATACGAGTTTCACACTGTGACCCATGTGATTTAATTTCATCCATAAAAGATGAGTTTCAAGATATTATATCTGACTTTTTTAAAGTTAAACTCGAAGAATAACACGCTTACCCAGCTAGGTATGGTACTTATATGAGGTTCGACTCCTCACTAGCTACTAAAATTACAAATATGAGAAGATTTATTTACGATATGTACTACGCAGAAGAGATTTCTTCTGACGTCTGCATAAAATTAATAGAAAAGTTAAACAAAGAGTCTGAAAAAAGACGTAAAAAAGGAAGATACTAATGGAACATATTACTTTCGACGAGATGAATGAAGGAATTAGAGAGGAAATTTACACTGATGTGATTCAAGAATTTGATTACATTGCAGATCTACAACTCTCTGGTGATCAAAAACAAGCTATAATATCAGACATAGTTGATTATGTCTTTAGAGAATGGCAAAAACAACCTTCGTGTGAATGCTCTTATTATGATAGCTTATCGGATGAGTAACACAAACTAAATACGATTAGTGTTGGATAATATTAACAAATAAAACAAAAAAAACTATGGAAAACTTATGGCAAAGAATTAAGCCTGAGCTCAAGAAAGACATTTTAGACCAACAGGATTTATACCCTTACTCTATTAGCGCTTTAAAAGATGAATTACAAGCAAGTTATTGGTGGCAAGATCTACCAGTTAGTACAATTAGGTCTGTAATCAACTTCTCTCATGAAAATATATTTGAGTTGAGCTACGTAGATATTTTAGATGGTGAAAAATTTATTAACAAACTATAATTATGAACAAAAAACAAGAATTACCAAAATGGTTCAAAGGAGAAGTATATCCGCATGGAGCCGTCGTAGAAAACCGTTTCGGTGGCGATTCAATCAAATTAAATGCAATCGAGCTATCAATGTACGACTTTGTGATAGGCTCTTCGGTAGCTTACGAGATGGGTATAGCCAACGACAGCATTGTGATTAACCTTCGCAAAGGTTTAGACTGGTTCAGAAAAAATAATGCAGAAGCTTATATGGTATTATTAGACTAAATGGTATACTACATAATCGGAATTATAACGTTTTACGTTATAGCAGCATTAGAAGTTAAACAAAGAAAAGTAAAAATATGACAACAAACGAAATAGAAAAACAGTTAAGAGCTAAGGCTATGTTGCAGATAAAGCAAAAAGCTGATGATATTGTGTCTGAGCTATGCGGGTTCGGGCAGAAGAATACTGATAAACCAAATCGTAATTGCTTAAGTTGGTATAGTAAAGCACACAAAGAACACGCAATGTATGACTGCCAAGACGCACCAAGTGATCCATGGTGTAGCTATGACTGGAATGAGTTAAGACAGCTTATGACAAGGAACTTAGAAATAAACTACCTAGACCAAATGGTAGAGAAGAAAGCAAAAGAATTATTAAACAAAATAGATTTATTAGGATGACAGCAGATCAAGTAGAGAAGTATATAACAGAAGATCTAGGTATGACACCTAGACATAACTGTGAAGCGCTAGCGTGTGCTATAACTAATATATCAGCTGAGGTTGATTATGATTCTTACGAATTAATGCAATTACTATTAGAAAATAGACCGATAGATGGCCTTCACACTCATAGTTATGGCTTTCACACTGCTAACGGCAGATCTTTAATTGACGGTATGGTAAACTTATACAACGAATATGAAAACTGAACATAATAGATTCTTAGATGATGGTTGGTGGATACAAGTATCTCCACTATCAGAGAAAGATTCAGGCTGGATCTGTGGTATATACAGAAAAAGCGATAAAACTGGTAATTGGTTGACAGAGTACTCAAGAAAATTCTCATCACCTCAAGCTTGTTACAGCTGGGGTTCAACCATAATAGATTCACAAGTTAACAAAAATAAGATGATATGATAGAGAACATTATAATTATATTAGTAACAGCATTAGCATTAGTAACAATAATGAATGCATTTAAAGTAAAAGACAATGAATAATACAAGTAAATTAAAAAACGTAGCCTACTACACACTAGTAGGGTTATTTTTCGGATGGTTTTTAGGAACGTGCTTAGGTGCACTTTATGCTTATATGTATGTCAACTAGAGCTGTAATAAGATTTGCTACACGAGAAGAAGGAGTATCGTTTAGCGAGCATCCAGAGAAATGGCATGCACAGTTATACGTTAGTAGAGATAGCCACCCTGAAAGTCTAGGGTTGGATATAGCTAATTCCATTTGCGATGGGGTAAGCATTGATGGTATAGAGATAGATAGTTTAGATATGAAACGTGGTAATCTAGATTACATATACTATATCTGGCAGCATCTTGATAAATCTACATGGATTAGTATATTTAAAGTTGCTGATGAAGTGGTATGTGACCAACCTGACTGTTGTAGAAAGTTGGTGATAGGTGTGGATAAGTGTATATTTGTAGGTGAACCTACAGATCTGCAAGAAAAAATATTTAATGATACGTGGGGTTAAATTACAAACTAAATACGATCACTAAAAGATAATATAATAAACAATAAAGTATGCGATACAAACCAATGCTGGCATATCCTGTCAGTAAAAAACCAATTGACTATTCAGTCAAGAATTTTATACAACCTAAGCTCGATGGTGTCCGCTGTGTTATACAGTGTGACAATAGCATCGTAACAGCTTACTCACGCACAGGCAAAGAGTGGAAGAATATTGACCACATACTGTTTAATCTAAAGCCTTTCTTTCAGTTGAACCCTGACGTAGTACTCGACGGCGAATTATACAACCACGATCTTAAGAATGATTTCGAAAAGATTATATCTTGCGTTCGTAAAACTAAACCTACATCAGAACACCGTGCTGAATCACAACGATTAGTTCAGTTTCATTGTTATGATGCTATCTTAGATGGCCTTAAAACGCACGATAATGTAAACTTTGATGTACGTGATGAATGGATACGCAATAATGTCCCTAACAATCATATTATTAAACACGTTGAGACACACGAGATTTATGCAGAAAAATACGCTAAGCAAATACACGGTATAAATTTATCTAAAGGTTTCGAAGGCTCTATACTACGTATAAATACACCTTATCAAACTAAACGATCTCACAGTTTACGTAAATTCAAAGACTTTCACGACTCTGAAGCTCAGATAACTGGCTGGGTCGAAGGTAAAGGCAAACGTATCGGTACTATCGGTAAGTTTCTAGCTATAGATTCTGAAGGTATACAGTTCGGTATGCCTGTAATGGATAACTTTAAAAAGTTACAAACAAATTTCAAACAAATGCAAACCTGGGTTGGCAAGACTGCTACATTTACGTACTTCGAACGTACTAAAGCAAACAGTTACCGTCACCCTTTATTTAAATGTATAAGAGACTATGAATAATTATGAAAAACTAGACCCTTGGGAAAGAGCTTACCAAGCAAACAAGGATCACTACACTCGTGAAGAGGTAGAAGAAATGACAATAGCAGAATTAATAGAATTAAATAATCAAGAAGACTAATATGAATTATACTTACATAACTAGTACTATAGCAGCAATGTCAATAATGTTTTTTGGTATCGCACCTACGATCTTACTACTAATGAAATCAAGACAAAAGCCTGTTAACCCTAAGATAAAAGTTTTAGAGGAAACAGATCAAGCTATCGCTGATCAAACAAACGAAGGTTTTGCTATGATTATGCAAAGACTTGATG
>Ga0208134_1002389_pt1 | contig 10149 bp, 9 predicted proteins | sample VirMetDEL_Mar_31_FD_184515 | JGI IMG/M metagenome (GOLD analysis project Ga0208134, IMG submission 184515) | Aqueous microbial communities from the Delaware River and Bay under freshwater to marine salinity gradient to study organic matter... | ecosystem: Environmental > Aquatic > Marine >...
GCCTTCCTAAAGCACTTTCAATCTGAAGGTAAGAATAAACTAATGAACATGACAGCAGGGATTAACTTCTCTGTACGTGATGAGAACCTGCATAGTGAGGCAGGGGCATGGTTGTTTAAGACGCTTAGAGACGAACTGAAGCCTTCTGAGAAAGAGTACGCTAGGATTGTAAAGAAAATACAGAACACCTGCGCTCAAGTGTTAGAGCATGAGAGCCGTATTATCGATATGATATTTGAGAAGGGTAACATCAAGGGTATCACTGATACACAGATGAAAAACTTTATTATGTCACGGTTAAACTTTTGTTTAAATCAACTGGACATAGCTCCTATGTTTACTGTAGAGTATGACCCTATTAGTCAGTGGTTCTACAAGAACATTAACAGTGGTTCACTGCATGACTTTTTCACTAAGCAAGGTAACAACTACACCAGAGACTGGTCGGAAGGTAAATTTGCATGGTAGCTAAAGCGATGAAACCCAGTAAGGATAACCGCAAGAAGTTTGATATAGACCTAGAGTACGGTGAAGCAATGGAAGACTCTGTAGCAGAGATGTTACAGGGTAAGAAGATTGAGGTTAAGTCAGAACGTGGTATGTGGATTAAAACTGGTAACATCGCAATAGAGTATGAAAGCTGGGGTAAACCATCAGGCATTGAGGCTACGGAGTCAGACTACTGGTTCCATAACCTTTGTGTAGGCGATGACATATTTGCAACATTAGTATTTAAAACGGATAGTTTAAGAAAGATTCTTGAGACAATGAAGGGTAAGCGGTCAGTTAGTGGTGGCGACCATAACGCATCTAGAATGTGGCTACTCTCATTGAAGAAACTTTTTGAGACGGAAACATTAGAGGCATATAAGAGTGGTAAATCATAAATCAATTTACGAAGAACTAGGTGACGAAAGAAAGCAGTTACAGGAAGAGGGTAAGCTACCTATGTGGGTTACTACACCTGCATGGCAGATACTAAAGGATAAGTACACAACTGAAGACTGTCCTGACTTGTACTCAATCTACAAGCGTATATCCATTACGGCTGCTAGTCATATGTACGACAAGGAACACTGGCAAAAGGTGTTCTTTAATTTAATGTGGAATGGCTGGTTAGCTTGCTCTACACCTGTACTTGCTAACATGGGTACTAATCGTGGTTGCCCAGTATCATGTAGTGGTAACTATGTAGGAGATAGTGTCTATGAGTTTTACGAGTCACAAAAAGAGGTTGCAGTCCTTAGTAAGAATGGCTTCGGAACTAGCAGTTACATTGGAGATATTAGAGAGCGAGGCACTCCTATCAGTGGAGGAGGATTGGCTTCTGGAGTATTACCAGTGCTTCGAGATTTTGTCCAACTATCACGCGATGTATCACAAGGAAATACTAGAAGAGGTGCATGGGCAGGATATGTGGAACTAGAACATGGAGACTTTTGGGAGATTGCTGACCACCTAGTCAATCACCCAGATGACTGTAACCTCGGATGGTTGGTTACAGACTCCTTCATTAACCGCCTCGATGAAGGAGATGAGGACGCAGTAGCTCGGTATCAGAAAGCCATGAAGGTTAAGATGGTAACTGGTAAGGGCTACTTCGTTTTTATTGATAGGATTAATGCACAGAATCCACCAATGTATAAAGAGCATGGCTTAAAGGTTAAAGCCAGTAACTTGTGTACTGAGATTACATTACACAGTGATGAGTTTCATACGTTTACTTGCGTACTGTCCAGTATGAACTTATCTAAGTACGATGAGTGGGCTGATACTGATGCGGTACACAATGCCATTATTTTCTTGGACTGTGTAGCAGAAGAATTTATTAAGATGGGTCGTGGTATTAAAGGCTTGGAGAACGCTGTACGGTTTACGGAGAATGGTCGTGCATTAGGTCTAGGCACACTAGGCTTTCATACCTACCTACAGCAGAACATGATTGACATTGAATCATTTGAAGCACATAACCTGAACCAGAACATGTTTAAGATAATTCAGAAGCAGGCGAAGGGTGCTAGTCAGTGGTTAGCGAAAGCTAAGGGTGAGCCTAAGTGGTGTAAGGGTCATGGTGTACGCAATACACACCTACTTGCAGTAGCTCCTAACAGCTCTAGTGCATTGGTGTGTGGTTCTGTATCACAAGGCATTGAGCCAGTGTATAAGAACGTATTCGTGCAAGGTAGTCCTGCTGGAGAGATTAACCGTATTAACCCTGTCTTAGTTGACCTGATGAAGTCTAAGGACGTATACAGTGACGAGACAATCAATCAGATTATCAAGGACAATGGTTCAGTACAATTAGTCGATTGGCTAACTGATGAGGAGAAGGCTGTCTTTAAAACCAGCTTTGAGATTAATCAGGAAGTGTTAGTCAGACTAGCTAGTGCAAGGCAGAAGTATATCTGTCAGGCACAGTCACTAAACTTATTCTTTCCTAGTGATGTACCTGAAGCAGAGATTAGCCGTATACACAAGCTCGCGTTCAAAGATAAATACATAAAATCATTGTACTATCTAAGAAGCGAGGCAGGTGTAAGAGGCAGCAGTGGTGAATGTGTCGCATGTGAAGGTTAGTTACAAGGGGCTAGGTATTCTAGCCTCACCCTCACCAACAACTTTTTCTTTTTCTTGTTCGGCACTACTGTCAGTAGGAAAGGACTGTAGTAAATCTTGTAAGTAAGCCCTATCAGCCCTCATTTGAGCTAACGTAGCCACAGTATATCCGCCACCAGCCTGAATAGTTTTTATTGACCTATCTATATTTCTAATAGCAAAAGCCAATGTTTTTTTAGTTTTAGGGCTTGCGGCTGCTTTCCATGCCATAGACCCACTTAGATAAACAGCAGTACCCAAACCAAGACTAGCTGCTATCCCAAGTCCAGCTTCACTATGTACCCCATACGCAATAGTACTTATCAAAGCTAAGGGTGTTGTTGGTATAGATAGGCCAGTTGTTCTTTTAACGTTTTGTATAGCCCTACCTAAAACAGTTGCTGCCTCTTTTCGTACTTTATCGTCTAAAAGACTGCCAGCACTCAGCAACAAACTTTGACTTTTCAAAGACTTTTTAACACCAGAAGACGGAGAAGATATAGATATTTCATCGTTTATATGTTTTCTCGAAACTTCCAATAGGGATTTAAAACCAGCTCGAACACCATCAACATCAAAAGCTTTATTCCCCTTCATACTTCTAGCCCACTCATCTAACTCACGCCTTGCATCTAAAAGACCTCTCGGTGTATTAGGATATTTATCTAATAGCTCCTGTAGTTTATTTGTGAACATTGGCGCATGTTTGTCAAAGCCAAGTGTTTTAGCTTCCGCACTACTTTCTATTAAATTGTCTATTTTTGTTTTTAATCCCGCCATAACTAAGGGTGGGTCAACAGGTTCAAAGGGCAAAGTTTCTAAATCTTTTTCAAGTTTTTGTCTTTCTAACTCTGCTCGTTTGTACGCCTTATCCCTTACTACAATACTAGAATTTTTAGGGTTAAAGTCTAGTTCTCCCAACCTTTCTACAACTTCCATTTCGTAAGGGCTTAAAGTAGCTTTACGAGTTCCACCAAAAAGACCTCTTTGTTCTACCTTATGAGCCTCTTTAAGGTTGTCGGGGGATAGTAGCTGAACAGCTCGTTTTTGTCTCCTGTTTGTAATTTGCTTACCTGCCGCGTCTTCCAAAGGCTTAGTTATGACATTACTCCAAGTTGGTGATGTGTCAAATTTTATGTTCTTACTTTTTACTGGGGTAAGTAAAGAGCCAACATTAACTGCTGCACTTATATGCTGTGCAGCGTTTGGGTTAGTTAATTCAAACTCTTTCCACCATTTCGTGCCTTTCTTAATAGCCTCTAAACCACGTTGGCCATTCTCTGTGTTTAAAATTACATTCCAACCTTCAATAAATTTTTCTTTGGCAGCGCCTTCTAAGTTGTCAGGAATGGCAACACTTATTCCGTCTAAAACAGCATGAAACGCCTGACCACTAACATCTAAAACACCACCAGCAACTTCTTGCATTATAGATGACGGTAGGCTATTTGTTGAGTACAGGTCATTTGGGTCATCAGCCCTAGCTACATCTTTTAAAAAGTTATCAATTCTATTTGCTTGGTTTGTTCTAGCAGTTTCTTGTAAGTTTGCGGCGTAGTTTTTTAGCTTACTTGCGGCGTTATCATTTATGAGCGATGTATCACCCATTGCCATTCTTTCTGCGTTACTATAAATAGGGTTATCAATTTTTTGTCCGAAAGCATTAGTAGCGGTCGCTTGCTTTTGTATCTCAAACAGTTCCCGAACTTGTTGGGTCGTAGTATTAGCAGGGGCTGTTACAATACTACCGTCCTCCATTTCAAATCCATACGGTCTACTATTATAAATGTTATCTACATCTTCTTTGGTAGAGCCTTCGGGTACTTCGATTATTTCACCATCGCCCATTTGTATTTTTATATTTTTAGGTAACATTTTATTAATTACCTCCTGCTGCTGCTGAATTTGCGTTTTCTTCCGCTTCTCTTTTCACAAAATCTTCATAGGTCATGATTGGAGTTTGGTTTGGTTCTTCAGCATTAGGAGGAGTTATACTATATCCCTCTTTTTTGTTATAGGCATTAATCTCGTCAGTTATATCACCTAATACGTTCATTTCATTTGCAAACTTTGATAATTTAGCATCTAAGTCCATAGGAGCAATACCACCATTTTCTTCAATAAGTCTGTTTTGCTCGTTAATAACGGCTTTTTTATAGTTATGTACTTTTTCATATGCTTTTAAAATAAGCATGTTACCTTCAGTTGTTTTTCCTAATCCGGGAACGGAAGCCTTTAAGAAACTTAAATCTCTGTTTGAAGTAGAACCAGTTAGACCAAGACCACTATCAGGATTACGCAGTATAAGTGCCATCTTGTTTGTAATAGATTCAAAGTATTGTGCTTCGGGAAGACCCTCAGTCTTAATATTTAATACTTCAGCAATTCTTTTAACTTGATTAAAAGCATTTTGCCCCAAGCCAGTTTTTAACTTGCCATCTTCAAATAATTTTATAGCTTCTTGAACTTCAGTGAACTGCGTTGTACTTAATTGGAATTGTTTTGCTCTATTGCTAGCACTTTGTTGCGCTATTTTAGCAGCTTCATCTCTAGCTTTTTGCGTTTCAGGTAGTATAGTGCCATCCATTAAGGCACTATGAGCAGCAGTAGGGTCGCCTTCATTAAAAAGCCTTCTAGCCTCCTCCATACTTTCTGGCGAGTAATTTTCGCCTTTCAGATTCTGTTTGGTAAACCAATCCCCATAACTTTGCTTATCTTCAGGCTTGGGGTTTTTTACTATTAGGTTTCCATTGGCGTCATATAGTGCAGCGCCCTCAGGCAGTGTAACATTTTCTTTGCCTTTCGCTGCTCTTGCTGCTGCTTCTTCTTTAGATTTTGCTATCTGTAACATAGCACCACCTCTTTCAAAGTCATCAAGACTAAAGAATTTATTAGCTAACGTATAGTATGCCGAAGCATCATCAGTGTTTTTAATTGATTCTAGTTCCGAAAGAACACTATCAATACCCTGCGCTCTAAGCATCTCGTCATCAGGACTTTTTTCCTTTGACATTTGGCCTAATTTATTACCAGCACCAATAGCTAAAGTCTGTAGTAGACCTTGAAAACCAGTGTCAGTTTCGGATAATAATTTTTGCAATCCTTTTTGATTTTCTAAGGTACGTTGCTGCGCTAACTTTTGAGCAGCTCCACCCTTAGCCATCATGCCTTTTAAAACACCAAGAGACGAGCCATTTTCTTCTTGCTCTGTTTGTAAAGGGGCAGCAACAGTAGGCTGGTTGCCACTGTATAGTTGCTGTGCGTTTTGTAAAAAACTTGGTATATTCTGTGCCATTATTTTTCCTTATCGTATAACTCTAGGGTCTTTACCATATACGCCGTAGTCGTTAGCGTTAAAAGTGGTGTTTCCTACATGTCCGCCCGCACTTGCGAACGGATTGCTAAAACCCCCACCACCTGCTAGGTACGCCTCTGCGCCAGCTTGTAGTAGACCCTTAGTCCCAGCAGTACCACCACCGTAAGGTGTACCACTAACCATGCCACCACGGACTTGTTCCATCTGTAGGGCAGCTAATGCAGCATCACGCGCGTTTTGGTCTAGTCCTAACGCTTGATTTAACATACCAGACTGACCAATACCTAATTGCTGTAGGTAGTTTTGTCGATTAGCTTCGTTTTGTTGGAAAGCAGATAAGGATTGATTAAACAACTGATTGCCTTCTTGCATGGCAGCAGCCCTAGACCCAGAGTACAGGTCAGTCATTGCTTGGCCTTGCCCTTTTGCTAAACCAAAGGCATCAGGATTAACCATGCCCCCACCTGTGCCAGCACCAGCACTTGCATTAGCTAACATTAGACCCATACGACCTGAGCCGAATAAGTTATTCTGTAACTGTTGTTGTTGTTGTGCAAACACTGGGTTTAGTACGTCCATGCCTGCATTAAAATAACTTTGCGTAGCCTGTGCAGGGTCAAAGTTATAATTAAAATCAGCAGGTCGGTTCTGTAGCTCTTGTAGCTGTAGCTGTAGCAATGGGTCAACAGCATCTAGCTGTCTATTCATTATGCCAGCTAATCTGGGGTCGCCAGTATTTTCTATACCAAAATTACTTTGGTCTTTATCAATACTAATTTGCGTATCGTACAGAGGACTAGTAAAACCAAAAGGCTTCAAAAAAGCATTTGGATTTTGCGTTGCTGCTTTGGGGGCTTTACCGCCTAACGCGCCTGTTACACTTTTTACTACACCACCCATTACTTACTCTCCTTAATCCACACTTGACGACACTCGCCATCAAGGCAATTTATATTGAAATAAAATTCAAACTTATACATTTTTAAAAATTTCCTATGTTTGTTGTCGTCAATGTCATGTAAGGCACATACAGTGCCATATGTTTTAACTATATAATCTAATGCTTTATGTAACTCTTTCTTTGTAGACTTGTTCCACTTATATACGTCACAATGTATAAAAGTAAAACCATCAAATTGTTCTAAGTACAAAGTGTATCTATCTGTACTTATTACAGGTACTTTACCTTCTTGCTCTAAGCTGTGCGCTTCCACATGTATACCGTAATGTATGGTTGCAAGTTAGCGTCAGTACCATCACCAGTACCTTGACTACCTGTAGTACCAGACACACTGTGAGTATGAGTAGGTGCTGTACTTGTTAAACCAATAGTTGCTCCACCATCTATACCTGTATTCTGAGTAGCAGAACGCGAGCCGGGGTCGTATCCTCTGGCTGGGTAGTTAGTGTCAGTTAAAACAGCACTACTATTACCAGTTCCATTATGAGAGAAGTGAGTGTGCGCTCCTTCTGCTCCTGTAGTAGCACTAAAGCTATGAGTGTGAGCTAAATTAGCTTGGTCAGCAGTACCACCAGTTTCTTCCACCGTATCAAAGTTAGCGTTACCACTATCTAAACCTACTAACACACGACCAGCAGCATAGGCTTCCCATGTGCCAAAGCCTAGTAAGGTAGCTGGGTTAGTAGCTACTGCTGCGTTACTGTAGATAGAGCCTACTGGATACACAGCAGCCATAGCAGCTTGTACGAAAGCAGTGGTGGATATTTGTGTACTGTCCGTACCAAAACTAGCTGTAGGTGCAGTTGGTGTGCCAGTTAGTGCAGCATTGTTTGTGTCTGCTTTAGAGTTTACAGCAGTTTGAATACTGTCAAACTCATCGTCAATCTCTGTACCTTTGACAATCTTGTTAGCGTTGCCAGTAGCCAGTGCATCTTTAGCTGCAAAGTCTGTGGTTTTAGAATAATTACTCATTAGATAATCCTGCCTTGTTTAGCGTAAACGTCTAGTTTTTGGACACTTAGTAATGCGCCATCAATTGTTGTTTCAATACCTAGCTGTACGATAGCGCCTGTACCTGCTACTGATTGGTCTAGTCTTTCTAGTGATATGCCTGACTTGTATTCAGCTACAGTTGCTGCGTTAGCTCCATACTCTGCTATCCCATATTCATGCACATCGTATTGACTTAAAGTAAATGGAAAGCTAAAGTAGCTAGTGGTGTAATCAAATCCACACTTTAAAGTAAAGGATTGTGTAGAGCTGCCAATAGCTGTTACAGCCGCACGTTTTAATAACTTGTTAATGTTAGGTTGGTCAAAGTCAAAGTGGTTAGTAAAGTAAGACATTAGATAACTACTACCGTTATCATTATATCCTTCGTACTCTGCAATACCATTAACTTGTGTTACGTACATTGTCTTAGCTGTAGCGTCATACACATAGTCAGTATGGTCTAGGTTATTCCAAGTAGTGCAACGTAGTGAAGCATCTTCTAATGTACCACGAGTATCAAAAATAAATATCTCTTTAGCTTCTGGTAAACTAATTAAGTAAAATGCTGCCTCTGGGAAGTAACAAGATTTAATTAGACTTGAATTGCTTTCTCTGTTTACAATATCCATGAATGTATCTCGTACATTCTTAGACAAGTCATTCATTGGCTGTGATTTCTCTTGGACAGTACGTCCTAGTGAACGCAAGCCAGTAGCCGATAAAAAGATAATGTCATCGCCTGTGCTTTGTATACTGTCTCTAGCAATACAACCTACGCCAGTGATTACTTCCACTAGCTGTAATGTATTTACGTCAAAGCTAGCTTGGAAGCTATCAGCATCAGCAAAGATAACAATATGGTTTTTACAAAATACAATTAACCTGCCATTATGCTCGCCTAAGCCAGTAATAATATCTTGGCCTTTAGGCAGTACACCAGTAATGTTTAATAGGCCAGCACTACCTGTGTTCCACTGTGCGCCATTTAGTAAGTTACTAAAGTATACTGTAGTTTTATTAGTTGTAGTATCAGCAGCCCATAGACGACCAAAGGCTGACATAACAATATCTGCTGCTGGCGCTGTACCAGTATAGTCAGCGTGTTGGTCTATGGACTTAAATTCGTTAGGCGTAGTCTCATTGGTGTAGTACAACGGCTTGTAGCCACGCTGAAAGAAGTACGCTCTGTCGTTTAACGTAGCACTAGACCAATTACCAGCAGTAATAGTGTCAGTAGTGGTTGGTGTACGTTCCGTTAATGTAGCTAAGCCTGTGTAAAACTTGTCAGCACTCCATGATACTAAAGTGTTAGTACCTACTACGTCTAGGAATGGGTGCATACCTTTTAGGTTAGTGCTAGTACCACCTGAGCTAGTACGATATAACCAACCTTTACGTGCGCCTAGTCTACCAAACTCATCAATGATGCAGTTGTTAGCTTCCAGTGCAAAGCTAGGGTCATTAGCTACACTACTCTCTTGAGTATTTAAACCTAAAAAAGCAGGAGCTACTAGTGATGCTGTTACTAAAGGTTTTGCCATTATGCTGTACTCACTAGGAATGGAGTTTCTTCTACAGTTATAATCAATGCACAATCATCATCATCTGCATCTGCTATTATTGTTTGTCCTGTCTCTAACATTATATATGAGCTATCAGATAGACCTACATTAGCTGCCTCACCTACAGTTAAGCTCCTACCCTTAAATATAGTAACTACACTACCATTATCTATATGTATATTTACAGTAGTAGAGCCGCTACCTACTGTGTGTGCTGCTTGTAGAAATACTACCTTAGCTCTAGTATTAGTAGGTGTGGTGTAATATACAGTAGATGTTTGTGCTACTTGAGGTACTAAGATAGTCCTAGCTTTCATAGAAAATAGTCTCGTCTGAATGCTTCGCTGCGTCTAAGGCTATTGCGTCTTGTAGAGCGTTCTGCGCCCTAGCAAATGCACTAACAGGACTAGCTCCACCATCTTCACCACGTTCCTCTACGGCTAGTGCGTAAGCTAGTAGCTCAATGGGCTTAGTAGGTACGCTAAATACAGTAGCGTCTGAGGTTAATTCTGGTGAGCGTAAGATACAGTTAAAGTAAATAGTGTACGCTTTATCTGGGATTGGAAACAAGTCGACCTGAGTATCACCATCTGGGCTAATGCCGTTAAACGAATAGTAGTAAGGTGAGCCTGTCTGTGGTGTACTGTTTAAAAAGTAGCTGTTAAAAGTGTGAGCATCTTTCTCTTTAAGAAAGAAGTTGTCACTCTCGTTAATAACGTCAA
>Ga0208134_1002392_pt1 | contig 10148 bp, 3 predicted proteins | sample VirMetDEL_Mar_31_FD_184515 | JGI IMG/M metagenome (GOLD analysis project Ga0208134, IMG submission 184515) | Aqueous microbial communities from the Delaware River and Bay under freshwater to marine salinity gradient to study organic matter... | ecosystem: Environmental > Aquatic > Marine >...
AGAATGGGGCCACCAGGCAGCGGCGGCAAAGCTTCCGAGCAGGCTCGGATGAACAGCACCATGAAGGTTCAGGGAGCAAAGGACAAGCTAGATAGGGCCGCAATACTTACAGACGAAGAGCTGCTTGCTATTAGAGATTCAAATATTGAATCTGTCGCGAAATTAGTATCTACTATGGATGGAATGATACTTGCTATAAAGGCCGACACAGATAAGACTAGGCTACACGCCCAGGCTCTTGATCTACTAAATACCAAGAGAGGCCAGGCCGAGGCGGTACTTAAGACTATAATAAACACTGAAGATATAAGCCTAAAATCATCAGAGAAACATATAGCACAAATAAATAAGCTCGCTCAAGAACTAGAATCAGCTAATGCAGCATATGAAAGTTTTGGTGAAATAGTGTCTAAGGCTAATAAACTAACAGCAACCCCTACTTTTGGCCTTTTCGCAGCAGAGATTGATAATGTTAAAGAGGCTGTCTCCTCACTTAATGTGATATATAAAGCGAAGGGCGGAGCAGTTGCCGAAGACGAAGCCCTAAGAATCATGAAAGCATACGGGCTACAAGCCAAACAAATCATGGAAGTAGTAGATTCTTCAACTGCACTAGATTTCTCATACCAGGGAAGCGGGGCAATAGTAAAAAGAATGGAAACTAATAAAGAGGTCGTCGAAAGATTTAAAGAAGAGCTGGAGGCTACAAACAAGCGCGCTAAAGAGCTGCAGCTGACGTTGGCCAAGACTTCTATAAAGGAGACTATACTCGGCGAAGCTAATACCTCAGTATTTAAAGAAATTACAAATAACGCTCGGGAGGCGCTTGACATTAAACGTAAAACGCTTAAACTTACAAAGAAAGGTGGTGAAGATGAGCTGACCGCAAAACTAGCTGTTTTAGACGCAGAGAACGCCTTACTCGTAGCTATTAAAAAACGCTCGGAAGTGCTGGCGGGGAAGGCGGCGGAGTCAGGCATGGGAGCCGCAGCAACTGCATCACTAGCGGCTCAAGGCAACGTCAGCGCTGCTGTTGAACATCGCAATCAGCTGGATAATGATCCTGACGCAACTGACGCAGATAAAAAAGAGGCCGATTCAGCTGTTGCCACTGCTAGAGTTGATCAAGCACGGGCCACTCTCCGCGGGGTTGCAGATGATATGGCTGCTTTGGGGCCTGAAGGGGCATCAATGAGCGCTGCAATTGATGGTGTAATGAATATAGGGACAGCAATGTCTGTTGCTTTTGAAACTATGGGAGATGAATCTGCAAGTATGGGCGCCAAAGTCCAAGCGGGTCTAGGAGTGGCAACTGCTATGATAGGCGCTATGGCTCAAATGCAAAAAGCTGCTACCGCAGATAAGCTACGCGCAATCGACCAAGAAATCGCAGCAGAAAAATCCCGTGATGGTCAATCCTCAGCAAGTGTGGCAAAAATGAAAGGGCTAGAGCAGAAGAAAACTGCGGTACAGCGAAAAGCTTTTGAAGACGAAAAGAAGATGAAGATTGCTCAAACAATCATCTCTACCGCTCAAGGCGCAATTGCCGCATATACTTCTCTAGCGATGATTCCTGTTGTAGGTCCAGCACTTGGTGCGGCCGCGGCAGCTATGGTTGTCTCTATGGGTGCGAAACAAGTTTCTATGATCCAAGCTACTAGCTTCAGCGGAGGCGGTAGTGTAGGCGGAGGCCCTTCTGCGATATCAGTAGGTTCTCGTAGCAACACTGTAGATCTTGCAAAAGGTGAGAATGCAGGCGGAGAGCAGGCTTACATGAGAGGCCAAAGCGGTACGGGTACTGGCATGGATGACTTCACTCCTGCATTTACAGGCTACAAAAACCGAGCAGCAGGAGGACCCGCCGGCTTTATAGTTGGAGAGCAAGGACCTGAGTTGTTCGTACCAGAAGTACCAGGAAATATCGTTCCGGCCGGAGAGACTAGTAGCATGGGCGGAACAACAAACGTTAATTTCTCCATCCAAGCCGTAGATAGCGCAGGCGTAGAAGAATTACTAATGAATCAAAGAGGAAATATAATCGGTATGCTTAGAGAAGCTGCAAACGAACACGGAGAGATGTTCCTTGAGAACGTCGAGGAGAAGACACTGTAATGACAGATTTCGCAACTTACACAAATATACTACCAGATCCTAATAATCCAATAGGAGAGGCAGGTCAGTCTTTAGCAGTCGCCTCAGGCGGCTCTAATGGCCCGGGGTATAGTACTGTAAACCTTTCAAGCAAGCACGCGATTGACAATACTAGGACTAATTCTGGGAGATTGGTAAGTAGGCAGTCGGCGGGACACAGCTGGGAAATAAGCCTAGGCTATAACCCTATGACCCGGGAACAGTTTGAGCCTGTATATAATTTTCTTTTACAGAAAAGAGGTTCATTAACTCCTTTCCTAGTATCGCTCCCTCAATATAAGCAGCCTAGAGATGCGACCTTTGCCACCTTCGTTGCTAGTAATAATTTTACTACTACTGCCGGAGGTACCGCAGGCACAGACACTTTACTTATAGGGAATTCGAGCTATGTATTAGCTACCCATAAAACGGCCAAGCCAGGAGATGTGTTCACAGTTACCGACAGTTCAGACAGTAATCATACAAAAACGTACCAGATTACACGAGTAGAAACGAACACAACGGCAGAGACCAACACCACTGAGCCGACTACGGCACAATTAAGAATTCACTTTGTTCCTTCTATACAAAGACAGATCGCAGTAGGCTCCACAATAGTATTTAACGACCCTAAGTTTAGAGTCGTAATGAAATCAGACGTACAATCATATTCACTTAATACCGAGAATCTATATAAATTCTCGTTAAAGCTCGAAGAGGCACAAGCATAATGGCAATCAGAACCCTTAGTAATAATAGCAATAACCAGACGGCCTTACGGTCGTCTTTACTCTCTTACGAGCCTTATATCATAGCACACCTCGTTAAGTTCGAGAGACCTGCTAATGTTAGTCAGATATCTGGCGTAAACCATAAATATGCTACTGATTATACTTATATTACGGATGCCCAGTATAATATTGCGTTCAATGATGGAGACACAAACTCGCAGGGTGCTCCACTTGGCTCTCAGAACTATATGGCTAATAAGTTAGTTAATCTGGGCGCTATTAGTGAGACTACTGTTGCAAAAGCAACGGGTTTAAGCTTGACGCTAGACGCAGCCAGTCTAGGGGCTACGGCTACTGTTTCTGCGACTTTTACGACTAGTAAGATAACTACTAATATAGATATGTCCGCCCAGGGCTTTAAAGAAGGCGACAAGATTCTCCTATCTAGTTCTGGAAATACTAATGATGGTGCCTATGTTCGTATTGATAGCTTTGAAAGCGGAGGAGCTGTTATTGCGTTCACTCAGATAAGTTCTATCTCTGCAAATTCAAGCGCAGAAACCTTCAATATAACTTTAGCCTCTGAAGAGTTAACAGCTCTTTTAACCAATAAAGACGTAGTGGGCTATGCTAATTATATTAACCGAGAAGTTACTATCTACAAGGCGCACATACACCCTGAGACACGCGCTATTATCGGAGAGCCTTTCATCTACTTTAAAGGTATTGTATCCAACTCTAATCTTGAAGAGAAGCTGACAAGTTCAAAAGTGACTTGGAGCCTTACCAGTCATTGGGGCGACTTTGTTCGTGTGCAAGGCAGACTTACAGATGATTCCTCTCACCGCGCTTTAGGGTCAGACGGGTCTCCTGATCCTGATGTTTTGGTCCGACCAGAGTATGCAACCGATTTAGGTTTTATACACGCAAATACAGCCTTCAACCAGGTTATTAAGTATATCGGAAAGAAAACAGAGTTTTATGAAGGAAAAGATTCCTCTGTTACAGGCATGGGTACAGGACCTATACTCGAAAGAGAGGTCGACGTAGATAAGCAAGTTGATGTAAACATTAACATAGCAGGTAAACTGTTACCGGTAGTTTACGGAGTTAGAAAAATAAAACCTTTTCCTATATTTGTAGACGTACACAAAGACCTAGACAGACAGGATGAAGTATACCGAATAGATGCAATCTGTGAAGGAAGGATCGCAGGCATCCTCGATATATTAGTTGAAAATAATAGTACTATCTGTATGGATAAGGTAGACTTTGATACACGCGCATCCGGAGATGCGGCCGTAGATGTTGTTTGTGCAGGACGTGCAGACAGAGGAGATACTTTAGCGCATTATAGTGCTACAGGCGCGGAACTGCTTTTAGCAGACGATTCGTCTAGTCGCATTACCCAAGAAGCAGATGAAATTGTACATAGCGAAAGCACTAATGAAGCAGCGTTTAATACAACTGCTACTGGCGCTGTCGATGCCAATGGCAGTGGGATTGCTTCTGGTATTCTTCATACAGGCACTCATACAATGCTAGCTCCTATGGATGCAAGTCTTACCTTCTACTTAGGTAAGGCAGATCAAAAAGCTGACCCTGTTTTTGTAAAGCTTGCCTCCCAGAATGACTTTAAACTACAGGCAGACTATTTTCAAGGAAGTACTTCACAGTACTGGGGGCCTGCCCACAGGCTCTTAGACACTGCATATGTTACAGGTAAGTATAAGTTTTCTGAGGGCGAGACTACAATGCCTGAGTATAGTTATATTGTAAGAGGTCGTAACCCTAATTGCTATAACTACGACCAATCTTACATTGAAGATGCTAGCCAGACCAGTGCTGCTATTAGTAGGTTTGTAATTTACGAAAATGTAACTTTTCATAAGACTAGCGACGACAGTCAACTAGGTTCGGGCAACACTCGTATTATAGATAAGTGGCATAGTATAGACGCAGATGGAGCTTTAGACTACAGATTTAAATGGGATACACCTCCTACACTAGGCAGCACAACTGCTTTTTACATGAAGGATAGCGCCGGCAATAAATGGCATATGCAGACATGGGATCATGTTGCAGACGCAGAAAAAGCCGTGGGCGGAAATCTTTATGCAGCCGTAGCTTCGACAGAGGCCGGGACAGCCTACGGCCAGAAAATAACTCTTACCAGTCCGAGCGCGGCTCTTGAGTTCGCTCTAGGAGATACACGTACAGTAGTAGGTTTGCATCAAAGTGGGTCGCCCCGTCTTTTAGCTTCCAACTTTGCAGATTATACGTTTAGTGCCTCAACTAATATAGTAGACAATATTACCCGGTATAGTACTCTACAAAACATCACTCGCTTATACGCAAAAAATGCCATACAACTTCACGCTACCGCTAGTGGTACGAACGATGCTTACAACGGGCATAAAATCACTGTAACAGATTACTCAGGGGATTCTCCTTATAAACAAGAACGTTTAATTGTAGACTATGATGGCACTACAAAGGTTGCTATTTTAGATTCTTCATTTGATTACACTAATATGCCTGTGTCAGGTACTACCAAGTATGTTATTGGCTCTCTAGACGATAAGCGAGTTACTATTAACCCGGCAATTCAACTATTAGACTACCTTACAAATAAGAGATACGGCAAAGGTTTAGAAGAGAAAGACTTAGATATAGAGTCTTTTCTGAAAGCCGCTAGGGATTGTGATACTCGCTCTGAGGTTAAAATTGTTGTGACAGGAGATACTATACCTGTCGGGGAAGTGTGGCAGTACCCTAAAAATGCTACTAATAGTACTAGAAAATGGTTAGGTGTTGTTAAATCCGTAGCTTCCTATACTATAGGCGGTACTGTATATCGCGAAGTAACCTTCAAAGACAATATAGGCAAGTTTGGACTCAAATGGAATACTTGGAGATACTATTCCACTAACGATTTATACTGGCATAAAGGCAAGGTATACGGCGGCACTAACTCAACAGTTACTACCGCTCCAACTTCTGGAAACCTAACAGCCGTGGATATCGGCAAGTTTGCCGACAGTGCTGAGCGTAGCGTAGATATAAGCATGAGCGCTGCTAATGGCAACCCTCTTGTTAAGGCAATATCTACCGTTACAGGTAAGTTTACTGCTTCTGGGTATTCTCTATATGACTCCGATGATGTTAAGTATTGGAAGTACTTAGGTTGGGATAGCCCTGATCAAAGAAATGTTACTCGCCACCAGATGAACCAAGTGGTAAACACAACAACCCCTTTGTTTGATAATATCAATAAAATGCTATCACAGTTTAATGGTATTCTAAGGTACTCAGGAGGTAAGTACTCCTTGGAGATTAAGGGCAGCCACCCTGGATCTATTACAATGGGTAACTTGGTCACAGGTGCTCAGTATACTATAACCTCTTTAGGCAATAAAAGCCAGGCTGATTGGAACACTTTAGCAGGTACTGGTGGTGTGGTGTATAGTCCTGGCGATAATTTTCAGGCACAAAGTAATGGAGGCTCAGACACCGCCCTAGTTTCGGGGCTAGACATCTCTGAGAATATTACTGAAGAGGATATAATTGGTACAATTAAAGTATCGGATAAAGGTCTTAAAGGCAGTAAGAATGAGGTGTCTGCATCTATTATCGACCCTCAAAATAAGTTTGAAGGTCGTAGCATAAGCTTCTTTAACTCTATTTATCTAAGAGAAGACAAAGGTATAAAGAAGAAAGGCAATTATAGCCTTCCTGGTATTACAAACTACCACAATGCTCGTTTTAATATTAAGCAGTACTTAGATGAGTCTCGCTATGGAATAACTATACAGTTTACTATGGCACCAAGAGGTTTGCTGCTTACAGCAGGTAGCATTATCGAGCTGACTTATCCTAGGTTCGGGTATACTAATAAACTGTTCCGCATAAATAATTTGAGCTTTAAGAAAGACGGGCTAGTGTCTGTTGTTGCAGACGAGCACAATGATGACGCATACGTAGTGACAGGAGCATCTACGGGTGTGGGACTAGTAGAAAACCCTGAAGACGGTACAGTACCACGAGGTTTTGTAATACCTAACAGACCTATCCAGCTTGTGGCTACCCAGAACCGTAAAGGTGTTGTTGGCCTAAACTGGTCAAATACTCCTAGATGGAATCCTGCTACGCATACTACTGAAATATGGAGAAGCCCTGTTAATAACTTTGCAGCGGAAGTAGTTATAAGTACAAACTCCTTTGTAGTCGGAAGAACATATAGAATTACAGACCTAGGAAATAGTACTCAGGCCAACTGGAATACTGCAGCAGGTACTAGTAGCTTTACGTATAAGGTAGGCGACGAGATAGTAGCCGCCGCCCAGCTAGGAGGCTCAACTACGGGTAAAGTTAGTGCAACAGTACTGACCGGAATCTCTAGTGGCGCTAGCTTTGATGATACCGTAGAAACTACTGATATAAATAGAAATATGTACTACTGGATGCGCTATCAGGTCTCTACAGACCGCCTAAATCTTGCCGGCAGTGCAAAAAAACTTATTGCTTCTCTTTACTACCCCAATACTACTGATTCAGGTTTTGGAAGCGGCCAAGGTATAACAGGTATATCTTCAGCAACAGCAACACCTAGGTCTGTTACAATCTTACCTGGAGTTACCCAACAGTTTATATACAATGAAGATGGAGACGGTATCGAATCGGGATATCCTGCGACTAGTGTTCTTACTACTACTGTTTCTGGTAACTCTCCTACAGGTACCATTAGTTATGTATGGTCTAAAACCCCGAAAGGAGGGAGCAAGACTGTTATTAACGGTCAAGTAAGTTCTTCTTTAACTTACACCCCTACATCTGCTTTTGCAAATATGCCTGAGATTATTCACTGTGATATAACTGACACTGTAGGTTCGGAGACGTTTACAGCTAGTGATACTATGACTATGTTTGCTGGTCAAATTGTAGCGAACGGTCAAACTGTGCAGGCGAGTAACGGCACTCATGTATTTCCTGCGAACAAAGACGGGGACATAGCTGATATCGCTCAGTTCTCCCTTACCTTCCCTAGAGTCATGAAAGGTACTACGGCACTAAGCTACAATGCTACAGGTGGTGAAGGTACGTATTCATACGGAGGATTTGCAAATATTACCCCTGCAAACTCTGTAGTTCCTATAAATACTGGAGGGACTATTACGATCCATGGCTCTACAGGTAGCTTCTTGACAGGGAATACTGTTAATACTGCTACATTTGACGTACCTATTATTGATAATGGAAATAGTGCAAGTCTTGGCTCTTTCAGGGTACAACTAACAAAAGCAAAGGCTGGACAGCCTGGAGGCATAGGTAATCGTGCAGGCGGGGTTTTTACCTTTGAAGAAAGTACTACATCCGGTATAACTGACGCTATAGTTACAACATGGGTTGGTGCCGTATTACAGGCCGGCACTGCCACGACAGCGGTAGCTACCGCTGTAATTGCTGCATCTGAAGATGGCTTTATTCGTCCCAACGATAAAATTACTGTCACCGATAATAGCGCAGACAAAGCAGGTACTAGGATATATACAGGATCCCCAACGAACAGCGCAAGCAGTGCGACCAGTTGGAGCTCCCTAGTTGTAGAGACCTTTGACGGCAGTGTAATAGTAAATGGAACACTAAGTGCTAATACCCTTGCAGCAGATTTTACTCGGTCAAACGTATTAAATGTTGGAAGTGCTCTAAATCTTGCAAACAACGGACAGTTCTACACAGGTAGCAAGACAACTTTCAGTGATACGGACTCAGGTATCTTTATGGGCTGGGATTCAAATGCTCATAAACTTAACATAGGTACTGCTACTGAGTTTGTAAAATTTGACGGAACCTCTTTAAACATTAAAAGCACCGATGGAGGATTTGACTTGAGAAGTTCATCAAATACAAATAATTCTAGAGTTGAAATTACTGCTACAGGTGTCAAAATCTTTGATGGCGCTACGCTACGAGTACAACTCGGGGACCTCTCATAGAGGGGTCCTTAAAAATAAACCTTGACATAGAATGTCAACTTAGTTATAATTCTGTAATGGAGGAAATCATATGAGCGCAGCACGCTATAACCTAATCATCGACCAAGGGACCGACTTTGCCCTGGAATTTATCGTAAAAGAGTCAGGAACAGCTAAGAGTCTTTCCGGTGATACTGCGCGAGCGCAGCTTAGATCAACCAAAGATTCTTCCACAGTTACAGAAACTTTCACTTGCCTCGTAGAAGACGGCAGTGTCACAGGAAAAATCACAGCTAAGTTATCAAACACTCAGACCTCTGCAATTGCAGCAGGACGGTATTACTATGACTTGGAACTTGTGGATTCAGGTATCGTAACTCGCCTTCTCGAAGGTACAGTTACCGTTACACAGGAGGTCACTCGTTAATGTCAAAGATTACTTTAGAAATTACAGAAGTTGTTAATGGAGTAAGTATTACAGAGACTCCTATCACCCTCGTAGGTGATACCTTATCTGCTGCTGCTTCAACTACTGCGACAGGTGTAACCTTCACGCCTGCAGGAGGCATTGCCGCTACCAACGTACAAGCCGCACTCACTGAACTTGACTCTGAAAAGATGGCTATAGCAGGCGGAAGTTTTACAGGGGATGTTGCCTTCCGGAGCGGTGCAAGTTCTTCAATGAACTGGGATACTTCTGCAAAGCAGTTAAAGCTTCAAGATGGTGTAAAAGCTGTTTTTGGGGCGGGCCAGTCTCTTACAGATGGAGATCTGGAGATCTTTCATGTAAGTCATCAAAGCTATATTAGAGACACAGGCGCGGGCTCTATCTTTATTCAAACCGATGGCCCAAGTATCACGCTTGGAGGCACTACTAATAATAATATAGTATCTGGTAAGTTTATACCAGGTGCCGAAGCTACTCTCTATCATAACTCGAGTGCTAAGATTACTACTACTGCGAACGGTATCGACGTAACTGGACTGGTCGAGTTTGACTCCCTATCTGGTACAGGTGCCGTAGCAATTACAGATATTCTTGACGCCGACGATATGTCTGGTGCAAGCGCTACTACTCTTTCTACGTCTGAGTCGATCAAAGCGTATGTAGATGCACAGGTTCAGAGTAAAGATAACTCTGATGAAATTACCGAAGGTAGCACAAATCTCTACTTTACAGATGCTCGTGCAGATGCTCGTATAACTGCAGCTGACACTGGAGATCTTTCAGAAGGTTCAAATCTCTACTTTACAAATGCTCGTGCAGATGCTCGTATAGCAGCCGCAGACACTGGAGACATTTCAGAAGGTT
>Ga0208134_1002402_pt1 | contig 10129 bp, 10 predicted proteins | sample VirMetDEL_Mar_31_FD_184515 | JGI IMG/M metagenome (GOLD analysis project Ga0208134, IMG submission 184515) | Aqueous microbial communities from the Delaware River and Bay under freshwater to marine salinity gradient to study organic matter... | ecosystem: Environmental > Aquatic > Marine >...
CAATATTCATAATGGGCAATTTAGTTCGCCCTGAGTATGGGAAAGAATCGGGTGACGAGCAAAATGTTCCAATGTTTCTAATGAACTACCTGGTTGCCGGATGCCTATCTGACTTTCTGAGGGGGGACGGGCAAACTGAGGCGGCTATGCAAGAAGAGCAGAGGAGTGAGGAATATCTAGCTTTAGAAATGGACAGAGCCGAGCGACTGGAAGGCCAAAATAAAATAACTTTTAACACCTACCCGAGCTACTCGTTCGGGGTTAACATTTTAACCACATCATAATTATGGGAATCTCAGCAATAAATGTAAACAACAGCATGGGAGCCAATGGGTCGGCCTATGTCAACGATACCGCAACAAAAACAAACGGCACAGCGGGATGGACAGCGATCCAGTTTACCGAGGACTCAGTCCTTGCCAGTTTAGTCGGCAAAATGGATGACTCAGCCGACTTAATTTCCGATGCAGTTACCTTCGCCGCTGGGCAAGTTCTGTATGTACCATGCACATCGGTTTCGCTCACTTCGGGGGCTTGCATTCTCTACAAGGGATAATCAATGCCGGATCTCGCACTAGGCTTACTAATAGGGGAGGGCGATGCAGATTCGCACATCCCACCCATCGGAGTCGATGGTGCATTACAGGCAGAAAGTGGACCGTATTTAAACACTGAGGATGGAAACATTTTAGCATTCGATTAAAGGAAAATAAAAAATGGCAAATAAAAAATTAAGCTCATTAGATGCACTCGGGGCAACCCCAGCAGTCGGCGATATTATCCCAATAACGGATGTCTCGGATACCACCGGTTCGTCTAACGGCACAACTAAAAAAGTAACAGTTGCCAACCTGGTAGCGGCCGCCCCACAAGGCGATTTACTAGCGGCTAATAATTTATCTGATGTTGCGAGTGCCGGAACGAGTCGGACAAATTTAGGACTCGGTACTGCGGCAACAACGGCAAGTACAGCCTATAGTCCAGCATTCTTTACAACAGTAGCAGAAAGTTCAACAACTAGAACACTAAGCAGTAGTGATAATGGAAAGGTAATTGTTTGTTCTAATTCCTCTGCGGTTACAATCACAATTCCAAGCGGTTTGACTGCTGGTTTTTATTGTAAATTGGTTCAACTAGGGACGGGAAAGGTAACAATACTTGCTGGTTCAGGTACAACAATTCAAAATTTTATCCCTAGTGGTTCTGCCGCTTACAATTCAACCGCTGGACAATATGCTGCTATTGAAATTGTAACAACTAGCTCAAATAATTATATCCTAGCTGGTGAAAGAGGAGTTGGGCCGTTTGCAAACGAATGGTCTATTTCACTAGATGGAACTAATGATTATATTGCTTGTGGAAATGTGACTGGCATAAACTCGATTTCCAATCTTACAACATCATTGTGGGTGAATTTTGACGTTATCGGAACTGACCAGCCTATTTTAATTGGTGGCGAAGGAAGTTCTAGTAATAACTTTTGGGTTCAACTTTATACATCAGGCTCGCTTCGTTACCACAATAATGGGAATACCGACACTATCACTTTTTCTGCACTAAGCACAGGGACATGGTACAATTTTACCACAGTACAGTCAGGAACTAATTTAAGTTTCTATATCGATGGAAATATTAAAGGTACTGCAACAGTATCGGGTATAGGATCAGGTTGGGGAACTTCTTTCACTATCGGTAAATGGGCGGGTGGTAATTATAACCATTTGGATGGGTACATTGATGAGGTGGCTCTTTGGAGTAGTGCTTTGTCTTCAGCTAATGTTTCGGCAATAAGTTCTGCACCTATTGACCTCAAAGCTGACTTAGGTAATTACGACCAATCAAGCACATTACTGAATTGGTGGAGAAATGGAGATAATAATTCTGGCACAGGTACAGGTGTAACAGACAATAAAGGATCAAACGATGGGGTTCTTGCAAATGGAGCTTCATTTACTTCAACTACCGCACCCTAAAAATTATGAGCAGAAAATATGTGATAATCAATGCGGACGAAGTAGACTCCGTAAATTTCAACCAAGTCGAGGAAACAAGTCCAAGCACGATTCGTTACAATAATAGTGAAACGAAAACATTTGTTAAGTTTGATGGAGAGACAACACCTTCATTCTTGGATGGTAAAACACAATACACCCATTCTGAGATACTCACCATTTTAGCGACTGACGAGTGGAAAAATCCTAATTTTTAATGATTTACACCGCCATAATAGTATTGGCGTTGTGCCTCACAGGCTGTTCCATGCGCTCACTCATCACCCCCGCCGCAACAGTAGGCGGTGCGGCTGTCGGAGGAATATTCGGTCCAGGCGGTGCGGCTTTAGGTGCGGGAACTGCGTATGCCGGTTCTAGGATTTACGAACTCTCAGACGAAAAAAAAGAGCTTGTAGAATCCATCACACACGGAGATGTGGATAAACTTTTGAGCGCTGGACTTGCGGAGCATAAAACAGGCTTTGAGAAGTTCACCAGCACTATTAAGAACATCCTAATTGGAGCGGCAGTATTACTTGGTGGCTACCTTGCCATTCCAATCTTCGTAGCAAAAAGAACTGCCCGTCAGTGTTCCCAAACCGAAGCAATTAAACATCAGACTCGCGCACCATTTCCCGTAAAACCACCCTCCCGTGAAAAATCTTAAATTACTCGCAGATCAATTCTCAACTCTTTCAAAGAAAGCAAAGATGTTTACTGTTTTAGCTGGCTTGGTCATTGGCATTATAATCCTCGACTGCCTATTCTAATGGACCGAACTGCACTAGCTGGTTTTGGTGGATCGTTGGCGAGCATAAGCGGATCTTTCCATGAACTAATCGGTATTATTGCCGGTGGGATGACGATTATATATATGGCGGTTAAGATTTACCAAGAGTTAAAGAAGAAGTGAGTCGGTATCGATCATACGGAAAGCTTGACGACCCATTCACATCGGAAGGGGATACTTTCTTTCTGCGGATGAATGCCCGTCTACGCCCTAATCAGTTAAAGCCTGGTGAGGTAGCATTGTCCAAGAATGGTCGAATGAATAAGGATGGAACTTGGCAGACTCGCAAAGGTTTATCGACTCTGTTTGGATCGATTACCTCGGGTGAAAATGCGATCCGATTGCCTTACCGTATTACTACGGCTCAGAGGCTAGGCGGAGTAGTTACCGCAACCTTAAATGCAACTCCTTCTTTATCCTTTGTTCCCGGCGATGATATAACCATAGCAGATTTAGGTTTTACTACTGACAGCCCCAATGGAACTTTCCCTTTAGAGTCGGTCAATTTTACAACGAATCAGATTACTTATATTTCTAGCTCGTTCGTTAAGCATAACGGAGTATTTTATAAATGTTTACAGGACAATACCAGTTCATCCAGTAACGAACCTGGTACTACTGGCGGTTCATCTTTTTGGTCTACCAGCACAAATGCAAGTAATGCATCCGCATGGTCTGCATCATCGGTTTCATACAATGGACCAGGGGTAGATGAAACACTGCCTGTAACAGTTGACACCCCCGCAAGCCCATCGGGAAATCCTTCAGTCGCATCGACTGGCACATCAATCAGTACAACTTTAAAGTTTCAAGGGGGAGATCCAAATGACTCAGATAATTACAGCTTTACCCTCAACGATAACGGAGTAAATGAAGTATTCGGCTCGGCAGTTTTCTCAGATGCCACATCGAATAACGATGACTATATTTTTACCGCCACTGATACCACTTGCATAATCCTCCGTCTGAAAGACTCGGCACTTTTTAAGTGTCGGTATGAAGCGGGAGGGGAGTCAGTCGATGGGCCGGTTCAGATGACTCAGGGACTCGGGAAGATGTATATCTTTCGGACAAATCAGACAACTCTCGAGGCCAGCCCAGCAGTTCAGCGAGTAGGTGTCACATCTGCATCACAAAGTGGGCAGACAATAACAGTAAATGCCACAGCACATGGCCGTTCGGTTAATGATTATGTTACTTTAACCGGCTTGGGGGCATATACCAACGACCCAAATGACTGTTACCAGGTGGTCACTGAATCGACCAATTCTTTCACTGTAACAATGGCAACCTCCCAAACGGCAACCTTCAATGTTTCCGGCGCACAGGTTGAATATTTCTCGGACTTTAGTAAAGTTGCAAACGGGACTTATACTGCACCGCTTTACCTTACTGACACCACAACAGTCGCTCAGGATGGAGTGGTAACGATGGATATAAATTCTCACGGCCTGTCCGCTGGGGATGACTTAACTATTCAGTCAGGTACAAGCCCATTTGATTTATTTGCGAACCAAAAAGTAAGAGTCACGGGAGCGCCAACAGTTAACCAATTTACCTTCAATCTAGATGTCGCAAATGTATCCCTCGGGGATTCCAAAACTCTGACAGTCAATAAACCATTGGCAGTCGGAAAAGGCTACATCCACCAACCCGCCGCACCTTGGGGTATCGTCCATGAGCGAAGGCTTTGGATGCCTTACTGGTACACCTCGGCCACCACTCCAGCGGATCGAGAAATTAGAGATGAAATCGTAGCATCTGACATCATGGATTTTGATACAGTGGATGTAATCGGAAATCAGTTCAGACCATCCGCCGGGCAAAGTGATTACCTCGTTCAGCTTACTCCATTCACAAAAGACTCACTCGTAGTATTTAATCGAAAATCGATCCATCTGATGAGTGGGATTAGCGGATCTCTTGCCGATGTTTCCACTAATGTGGTAACCACAGAAATTGGATGCTCGGCAAGAAAGTCAGTTGTCCAGGTGGCCAACCAGATAATGTTCTTATCGGACCAAGGTATATATTCAGTCGAATTTCTTGACGCTTATAATTTGCGGGGGACAGGCACACCAATTTCCGAAACCATCCAGCCATTTATCGAACGAATAAACCAGGACTATGTTCATCTGTCTTGCGGAGTTTATTTTGACAATAAATATTGGATCGCCTTACCACTAAATTCTGAGAGTGGGGCATTGGCCTCCAAGTTGAACACTATAATCGTGTACAGCTTCCTTAATGGAGGCTTTGAAAGCATCGACACAGTTAACTCAACCGAGTTTGCAATTCGAGAATTAATAGTCGGGAAAGAAGGTTCTCAGAATGCACTCTATTTAACAACTGAAGAAGGCGGAGTCCATAAAGTCGATGGATTTGAGGGGGGAGATGTGGTAAGCATGACAGCCGGTCAGGCGATTCCCGCAACTATCCCTATTGTCAGCCAAGTAACCACTCGTCAATATGACGCTGAGTCGTTGGACAGGAAAAAATTCAGTCGAGCCGAGTTTCATATTAAGAGTGGAAGCGAGACGGTAACGGATGGTGATATTACTTTTATAACCGAAGATCCTGACTCCACATCATCGGCCACCTCGATCTCTAGTCTAATCGGCTCAACATTGCCGGCAAACGAGGATTCCTCGCTTAGAATGAGGGTGAACAAAAGAGGCTTTGGAATACAGGCAGATTTTAAACCAAACACAGGCAGACCATTTTTAAGAGCAGTAAAAGTAGACGCACAAATCACAGATCGAGCAACAACAAGCATTTCATAAAGAGGAAAAAATCATGGGAGTTTTAACAACAGGGCAAACATTTTCAAGCGGGGATCAAGTCACGGCCAGCAAGCTAAATGATATCGGCAATAGTGCGACTTTTACATCGGCGGCAGATACGACTGATGATTCAACTCTTACTTTAAGTTCGGGTACGAGTAAATTAAAAGTAAAAGATGCTGGAATCACATCGACTCAGTTGGCCACGGATTCCGTCATCACTATCAAGATTCAGGACGGAGCAGTAACTGCCGCAAAATTGGCTCAAGCGGCTATAAATGCAATAATGCCCACAGGCGCAGTCGTACCATTCGCTGGCGCTGGCACAGCATTGCCGGGGAATGCGGGCGATTGGCTATTATGCGATGGTTCTCCAATCGACCGCCAAGTGGCTTCCGTAAATACAGCGCTATTTGATGTCCTAGGGACTCAATATGGTGCGGGCAACGGAACATCCACCTACAATCTTCCCGACTTACGAGGCCGAGTAATTGCCGGACAGGATAATATGGGCGGAGCATCGGCTAACAGATTAACCACCGCAAAAAGCGGAATAAACGGGGATAACTTAGGAGCATTTGGCGGACTCGAAGATCACCAACTTACCATCGCAGAAATGCCGTCTCATACTCACACATATAATCGAACGGGGCCATCTGGGGGGGCTACTGTAGGTGGAATTGGAGATGGTCCAGATACAGGGACAGCCACATCTAGTTCAACGGGCGGAGGCGGTTCGCACAACAATGTCCAGCCGACCATCATTTTAAATTACATAATAAAGACTTAATACTATGGACATTTTACAGAAATTATCGGACCCCGAAGCATACGCCCAATCTATGGCCGACCAATTAGTTGCCCAGTATAATGCCCCACAAGGTGAATCGCTCGCATATATAAATGATGCAGAAAAGAAGATTTTAAAGAATGCTGGTGCATCAGGGAAATTGACTCCCTCGGGCATTCCATCCTATGAGCCTGAAGATCCCCTTCGCCAAGCCGCCGCCCTCCTCAACTCCGAAGCCCCCGAGGGCGAAGGATTAGCGTACATTAATCAACAGGAAGCCCAAATGCTTATGGAAGCGGGTGGAGCGGGTGAACCGGTTAACTCCTCGGGAGTCCCTTCCTTTTTCTTACAGAAACTTTTTGGGGGAGGTAAAGAACCACCCAAATTAGCCGAATTTGATGCGGGTAAATCTGCCCGTGATTATGTCGGAGCGATGGCCGATTCGGGGATGCAAGATCAAATGCTTGGAGTTCGTCAAAAGTATGACCCGCAGTACCAACAGCATCAGATTAATATGGCCCAACGGGCCGCCGATCCGATGGCCCAACTAGCCGAGGATTCGGCAATGAGATCCCAAACTTTTGGAAACCAAATGGCCGAAAGACAGGCGGGTTCAGATATTTCCATGATGGGTCGATTTGGTGCAGACATGAATGAGGCTTATCGGGCATCCGATCCGCTCATGCAAGCTCGCACTAACCAGGCAAATCAATTAGCCGATCAGGCGTTCAATGAAGCACAGATGACTGACCTATCGCCCGAAATGAGAAGGCGAGCCACTCAGTCCGCCCGTGAAGGATTAGTGGCGAGGGGTAGGGGAATGGATAATGCGGGCATTGCCGCTGAGGCGATGAGCCGAGAGGATTATTTACGAGATATTATCGGACAGAATCGCCAACAGGCACAAAGCCTTGGGTCTTATGCATCTAATCTAAATAGACAGACATCAGTCGATCCAATGGCCATGCTTCGAGGTGGGCAGAATTACACAGCTCAAGGATTCGGAGAAAGGTCAGCATTATTTGGTTTACCACAGGAATCAGTAACTCGGATAAATCCCGATGCGGGAGTTAATATCGGGATGCAAGCATACGCGAATAAAGCGAACTACGACTCAGCCAACTATGCGGCTCGCGAACAAGCGGCAAGTGGAATGGCTAGTGGATTGATGGGAGCGATTGGATCATTAGGCGGAGGTTTCCTCGCAGGAGGTGGTAAGCGGGGACAAGGACTCAAACAAAATCAAAATTTTGGACAAGGAATTAGCACATACCGAGGGGGTGGAGGGAATACTATGAGTTCAGGCGGTTACAAACTATTTTAATATTATGGCAATTGGAGATACAGTACAGGCGGGCTTAATGAGAATCGACCCATCCGCAATCGAGCGGGCGGGACAGGCAAATGCGAATGCTAACCAGGCGTTTGGCCTAGCACTCGGAGAGGTCGCAAAAGGGTATTTTATCGGACAGGAAAAGAAAGCCCGTGCGAATGAAATAAAAGAGGAATTAATGCGTTCAGGACTCCCCGAGGATGCCGCCGCTAATATTTCCAAGAATCCATTTCTGCAAAAAGAGTACCAGCGTAAAAAAGGTGCTGAACAGCAGATGAATATTGCTAGGCTGGCTCAAAGGAGTGCCGGCGATGCACTTGCACAGAAGGCGGCTTTTGAGAAAACTCGAATAGATGAGAGAAACGAGGCGAAAGCAGAAGTGGAAGAGAATCAGCAAAACCAAATCGGCTTATCGAACTTTCTTATGTCCGGCACGGAAATGAACCCCGAAGTCTTAGAAGATTTCAACCAAGCACAGCCTGGTCTATTCGCTTTAGGCGGTGACCAAGGTGCAAGGAATCGATTTTTAGAATCTCAAAGAGATAGCGCCCCAAAAGTTGGTAAATTAGGCGGGGAGCTTGACTCCTCTGAATTTGGTCCGATGGCAATGAAGGCGGGAGTTGATCCTGTGCTTGCTGGTAATTACTTTATGAAGTTACAAGGAAGAGAGGCTGAAGCCAACAAAGGCACTGGTAAGACGATGACTATTAATGACCCAGCCACAAATCAGAATGTAATAGTAAGAGTAAACCCAGACGGGACTGTCGGGCCACAAGTCGCAAAAGCACCTACTCAACCTCCACGAATCCGCGATCCACGAGATGAAAGGGAAGCGAATATCAACAAAACTGAAGATAATCAAGCAATGGCTACTGAGGCTGATTGGAAGGGTAGGGCACTCACTGGGCGAAATACTATTCAGACAGTTAAAACGATGCTAAGTACATTAGATAAAGTGGATGATACTGGTGGATTTGAACCCTTTAAAAATACACTCAGAAAATATGCAATGTCTGCGGGAGTTGATTTTACAGATGCCGAAAAAGAAGAATTAGCCAACGCTGAAAAATTTACTCAGTTGAGCGGTGAATTTGTATTCAAAGCAATCTCGCAAACAAAAGGATCTATCTCGGAAAAGGAAATGGATTTATTTCAAGCCATGAGTCCCTCAATGGTTAATAGTAAGCTAGGTAATAGACTGATGCTTGAATATGCTCAAAAACGAGCAGATCGAGATGTTAGATTAAATAAATACATTCAAGGGCTAAAGAAACAGAAAATGCTACCACAAGAACGAGTTGAAATGGCAATGGACTGGCTTAACGATCCGGCAAATGACATTACACAGGATTTGTATGAACATTTCGGGACTACTACAACTAGCTCAAACCCTCCACCCCAAACTCAACCAAATCGACTAGGAGTTCGTAAGGGTAATCCTCCACCCAACTCAAATGCTCAAACTCCAGGCGGATTTCAAATTAAATAGATATGGCTGAGTACGAAATCTCTCACCCCCGTATTCCACAAATCGGAAACACTGTCCTTGAAGGGCCTGACGATTTACCTCCGCCCACAGAGCGGGACTTTTGGAATGTGGTCCAGCAACAGGTTCGACCTTTTGGGCTTTCTCAGTTGACTGATGAGGAAAAGGTTTCCGCATATAAGAATGGATATTTTGATGACCCCGAGCCGGTAGAAGATCAGCCCGAACAGCCTGGCATTGTGGACAGTCTGCTAGACTTGGGCGGTAAGGCTGTACTTCGAGGGGGGCAGATGGCAAAGGCTATTACCTCAATGCCAGGAATTAAAGAATCGGGCATTGCTCCATTAATGTCTGGAGTATCTTCGGTTTTACCTTCCGGTCCATATGATAAACTTTTAAGCCTTGAAGACGAAGCAATCCCCTACGAAAAGACAGAAAATGCGGATCAATTTCGGGAGGCGGGAAAATACCTTTTTGGATTTCTTGACAACACTGAGGAGGAACTAGATTTTGATCCAGTAGCTGAGGCACTCAAGAGGACAGGTATGCCATTCTACTCGAAGAATAAGGATGCCCGTGGCCGAGTAAAAACTGCCGCTATGGATTATGCACAGGATTCTATGGTTGCCGGAATGGGGGAGGGGTATGCCCGAGCCGCCAGTGGTGGAGAATTTTTATATAAAGGGGGGAAGTTTTTAAAAGATAAGCTCTTATTAGATGAAGCAGATGACACCGATATCTTGGACTATGTAAATTCCTCAATTGAGTTTGATGCGTTAAATCATCGGTATGAAAATTCAGCCGAATTGGCGGCCTTTGTCTTAGAGAATCCACAGGAATCAGCCAAGGCGATGGGAGCGGGATTGGTCGGAGGATTAACCCCATTTGTTGAAGCTGAAGACTTAAACGAAATCCTAATCGATGAGGAGGATATAAATTTAGACTCGGATCTTCAA
>Ga0208134_1002406_pt1 | contig 10113 bp, 19 predicted proteins | sample VirMetDEL_Mar_31_FD_184515 | JGI IMG/M metagenome (GOLD analysis project Ga0208134, IMG submission 184515) | Aqueous microbial communities from the Delaware River and Bay under freshwater to marine salinity gradient to study organic matter... | ecosystem: Environmental > Aquatic > Marine >...
CCCCATAGGGTGTCGCCTGCTTGAACTGTGTGTGTCTTGTGGACCTTAAGCTTGTCGTCACGTGACCAGCGGGCCTTAGTGTCAGGATCGAAGTTTAAGCGGTAGTCATCATGCAGATTACCGTTGATGAACTCAGCCACCGAGAAACAGGGGCAGGCCTTGGGTGCCGATGCAGTCAGCTTGATGAGGTCGCGGTGGCCAATCACGTTGTGCATTGGGATGCCGAACCACTCGGTGGCGGCGAGGATGTACTTGGCCAGGGTGTCGTACTGCTCAGGGGTGAAGTTGTCCTCAGGTGTCTTACCGTCCTCCTTAACACCCCCTGCCATGGAGATGCCTAGGCTGCGCTTGTTCCATCCGGGACCACATCCACCAACGTGTGAACCTGTCTTACCATAAGGACGTGTTGGGTGGCCTGTAGTCTCGTGCTGTAGCTCCCCACTACGGAGTATCACTGCGTTGTAGCCACAGCCTGACCAGCCCTTCCTGCGATGGAGGCGGTCAACCCACAGGGCATCAGCAGTGTCCATGCTAGGGGGTGTAGCGAAGGCGTGGACGATGAGGTGATCATAGCTGTGAGCTACGTCGGGGAATTGAATGTTCATGCTAGGCCTGCCTTTCGCAGAGCCTCAAGTGATCGGTGGTTCGTAGCTTCAAAGACCCAAGCCTCAGGTACACTGACCTTGGCAAAGAGGAACCCATGCTTCTCACACCACATGGCATAAGTGGTCTGGGACTTCTTGGAGATGCGGGAGCGGGGGTTACTGAAGACGAACCTGATGTCGAGGTCAGGGTGTTGTTGCTTGATGAGGATGTGCTTCTGTCGATCAGCGGTGTCGAAGCGTCCTTTGGTTTCCACGATGATACCGTTGGGCAGTTTGAAGTCTGGTGTGTACTTCGCAGGTCGAGCTGGGACTGCGTAGCGGATGATGTCTTCTTCATACGTAGCGTGGATGCCTAGTGCTGCAAGCTCGCCTGCTACTGCTTCCTCCAGCCCTGACCGATACCCTGCAGCAATCGCTCGCTGCCTTGGGGTGAAGCGGTGTATTGGGGGCATGATGGTGTGCCTTTCAAACGCAAAAAGGGGAGCAGCCTAAGCTACCCCCCGATGTGTCTTGTGTTGGTGTTCAGATCAGAACGGGATTTCGTCGTCGTCAACGCTGTCGGAACCACCAGTATCTTGGTCATCACCGCCACCAAAGCCATCGTCACCGCCACCAGCACCATCGTCGTCGTTGACGTTGCCCTCGTACTCTTCCAGATCGTCAGCGTTGAAGTCACTATCTGCATCAGCACCGAATGGATCAGCACCGCCACCAGATGACAGCGCAGTGATCTGGATTTCATTCAGGTACAGACCGAGGTAGACTGCAGCGTCCTTAGGAATGAACACGTTGGATGTAGCGAATGCCACGCGACCAGTTGTGCCACCATAGACGAGCGGACGTTTCTTGGTTGGGATCACTTGGCCACGCCCATCACGGAATGGGATAGTACGCTTGCGCATCTCACCTGTTGCGCGGTCTTTGTACTCAGCCTTGGTCTTGAACCGCAGTTCGATACGGCCAGTTGGGTTGCCTGCTTCGTCTAGCTCCTCAGCGTAAGGCTCATTCACCTCAGGCTCAGTGATGCCGCGCTTCTTGTATGAGGCCAGCGTCTTAGGGTTCACATCCTGCATGGCTTCTGCGCCAGCTGCGACTGCAACAGCCAACAGTTTGTCCAGTTTAGCCTTCAGTGCAGGCCATGCCTTGTCGTCTTCGTCGATCACTTGGGTGACCTTGAACTCAGGCTCACCGCCAAAGCGTTCAGCACCCTTGAAGTCTGGGGTGTTCACGTAGCAGTATTTGAATTGGCCTTTAGGGGTCGTCAGTTGTTCATACGCCATTACGGGTATTCCTTTCAAATTCGGTGATGTCCACGCCTGCCTGTTCAAGGGCGGCATAGGTGGTCAGAGGGATTGGTTGGTCAGCTTGGATGGCCTGCCGTGCTTCACGCAGGAGGCGACCCATGGTTGTGCGTCGGAGGGATGAGAACATCAGGAGCCTTCCCCCGCAGTATCCGAGTACACCTCAGAGTATCCACAGTCTGCGTCCATAGTGTACCAGAGGCCGATGACCACACCCACGATTACACAAAGGCGCACTACGAAGAGTGACCCCTCAAAGGTGAAAACGTTTTCCCACCACAGGAAGGACTTGGCACCACAGAAAAGAGCAGCAATGCCGAGCAAGAGGGCGGTGAAACTCACTGAGGACGCCGTGAGGGTCCACATAAACAGGGTGACTATCTTCATACTTCATTCTCCAGATACATGCGGACTGCTGCGAACTCTACGCGCTTGCCTTCAGCATCGTTCATGATGTTGTCAGCCACAGTGAAGGCGTCTTGGACAGGCATCCCGAAGCGATCACTCATCAGCTTGAATGCTGCGGTGATGGCGATGAGTTGCAGGTGAGCGGGGAGGTCTTGAACAGCGTCGATAACCATCATCGTACCAGTGGCACTCTGCTTGACCGGAGCCATGTTCATGAGGTCGCGGTTGATCTTGTTCATCCCCATCTCGCCTCTTCCATAGTAGCCCTCTTATCAGCTTGTTTAGCCAAGGCTTCTTCGATGGCTTCCTTGCTCTCCTTGAGGTGCGTACCCATGATTGCGCGGTGGAGCTTGATCATGCTGATCTTGTTTGGTGGTCCACTGTTGTGACAGTTAACGATCCATGTTGCCACTTGGGCAGACGAGGCCACCAGCGCGGTGATAGGTGGGACGGAGACAGGCTCAATAAGTGAGGCCAGCGCGTGGAGCGACGGGGCAACAGCGAAGAGTGTCTTGATGGATTTGCTGTGTCCGGTGTGGTCGTGAGCAACCCAGCCGCCTTTGGCTTTCTCAATGGTGTACCGCATAGGGTATCCTTTCCAGATGTCGGAATTGGTTTGTATGTGCAGTGGTGGAACCTAATTGAATTTAGGCAACCACCCTGCATAGGTTCAGGCAAAGAAAAAGTCGCTATGCCTGACTTCAGTAACGTCGAGATCGCCCATCTCAGGGACAGGCCGGATGTCACCATGGTTCTCAGGGTTAACCTGCCGCACGATCTGAGCGCGGAAGTCTTCCAAGATGTCCTTGCCATGGTACAGACCGACGAAGGCCTCACGAAGACAGGCTGCAAGCTTATCAGTGTTCGCAGCATGGGTGCCGAAGCTGTCGTGGATCATGGCAAAGTGGTGGATGTCGTTGTTCACTGCGAGATCGGTGGACAGGACTAGGTGTGTCGCATCCAATGAGTGAACGAAGTTAGGGCTGATCGCATTGGCCATACGTCGGCGGTCAATGGTCAGTTCTTCCTGCTGGAGGGACAGCTTAACGATTGCGTCACCCAGCTTGGTCTTCACACGACGTGAAGTGAAGTTGTTGTAGACCTGCATGACAGGGAACCCTGAGGGTGTCTGCCAGTACACAGGAAGCTGCTCCTTAGCGACCACCTTGGCACAGCTCTGGAGCCAGTCCATTGCGTTGCGAGCAGCGACCACCACCTCTGCGATGCTATCCCAGATAATAGTGGCCATGTACTGCGTTGCTTCAAAGGTCTCTGTGTCGGGCCATGGGTTGTCGTATCCTTCTTCGATACGTTCCTTAAGCCACTCTTCAGTGTATCCTCTGCAAGAATACTTGGTCGACCCATAAGGTAAGGTCATGACCTGCCTCTTCGTAGTCTTCCTATTAGGTTCTAGACCCAACCAACCTGAAGCAAAGCGACGAGGATCGCTCTTAAGATTACTTAAGTCTTCTCCTTCTTGTCTTTCCACGAGGAGGTCTTCATCTATAGGGGAATCTATAGAGGACACCTGTGCAATGGTGGAACTTAATGTTTCGACGTCATGTCTTAGCACCTCAATCACCCTGTCACAGACAGACTGATAGATGTCAGCAGGTATCTTCTGAGCCGTGAGGTTAACCGCAGCTCCTCCTACTTTGTCACGCAGCATGGCACTGAAGTGTTGAATACCAGAGCACGATCCATCCAGAGCGACAGGGAGGTGAGACACGAAGCCATACCCCTCACGTGTGAACTGCGCCCACTCCAGACAGAACGCGATGAACTGCCATGGGCTATCCGCTTGGGTCCACCACACGTTGTTAACAGGGTCAGCAGCAGCCTCCATGATCTCGTTGGCATGGTCTTCCACCCACTGGATCCGATCTTCAAGGGACGCCTTGTCGTAGCCAAAGACGTTGGCACCCTGAATTGCAAGCCAGCCTGCACCAACACCATCTTCGATAGCCATGCCATCAGCGAAGTGGATCAGTGCCTTGTTCAGGTCCGCACCCTGAGGGTTGAATGATGGCATCGCATAGACGCGGCCACGGAAGTCGAGCTGGTAGGGGAAGTACATGGCATCCAGATCGGCAAACATCCCAGCCACGCGCAGTGTCTTGGCTGTGACCAGACGCTTCGACCGTAGGCTCACGTTGCGGGTGTGTGCCTTGTGTGCCTCCTTGCGCCACATGTAGAGGGCATCGTTGCCAGCCTTCTGACCCTCATACTCTCCTTCGAAGCACGGGTGTGGGTCTGAGGACTTCGTCTGCAGCTTAGGAAGCTCGACCGATACACCACAGGCTGGGCATGGTACATGCGTCAGGTCTTCACGTGGTGGGTGTGGTGTCGCTTCGGTGATGTTCTCCCACATGTCCACTGCCAGAGCGTTCACTGCTTTGTTTATGCACCAGCGCGTTGACTGCAGTGCATTGATTGATGAGTAGACAGCGGGCATCTCCTCTGCGCGGTCAGCCATCTCGGTCAGGTAGTTGCCGTTGTTGGTCTTGACCAGCGCGTTGTGTGTCTGAGCACTGGCTGTGAGGTAGCCACCGTCAAAGGGGTCAGTCCACGGCATAGGCTCAACAGCCATCGGGAGCATCCGAGGTGTCAGCAGCTCTGACTTGGCGTTCTCCCGTTCGACCCACGTGAGCAGCTTCTCGGTAGGCTGGAGTACCTTCTTGGTATCACGACGAGATGCGACCTCCTCGCCTACTGTCACGAGGCCAGTGGTCAGCACGATGTCGATCAGAACCATACCGACGTGCAGCTTGTCCTGCTCAGGCCATGCATCCCACACCACGTCGCTATGGTAACGCTCCGTGCCTGCCATGCTCGCACTCTTGCGGTTGTAGGTGGTGGACACCTTGACCTTCTTCATGCCCCGCAGGTAGCTCTTCTTGTGGTCCTTTGCGAAGCGTGTGTAGCGTATCTCATCTTCGATCCGAGTGCCGATGCTGATGGCGACACGCTGAAGCAGCTGGCGCTTACCTGTGAGGCTGTCCACGACGCACCGCATGGCCATGAAGGCAGCGATGTCAGGCTCAGTAAGCTGGAGATACTTCACGGCACTGTGGCGGCGTCCTGCCTTGCCTGCGGAGGCGTTGTCGATCCACGCGGTGAGGCCTGCGGACACTGTGTCGATGGAGGATGCGATCAGGCTCTGCCCGTACTTCGTGGCGCTCTCGTTGCCCTTCTCCCGTGCCTTTTCGATCTGCTTGCGGACCTGCTCCCGGCCCATGGTGACCATGCGTTCCTCAAGGCCAAGCTCAATGGCCAGCATCTCATCTCCGTAGCGTTCTGACAGTTCAGTGACTGAGAGGCGTGTCTGAATTTCCATAAGTGTAGCTCCTGTTTCTGCAACATCCGCAACATTTGTTGCTGCGGAGAATTATCTCACACCATCCTGCATAGGTTGGGTGAAATGAAAGCCCCAACGCCTAAACGCTGGGGGTCACTGCTTTTTTTGGATAGGTTGCCATGGTGCATTGGTGTGTCGGCAGAACCTAAATCCACGGCACAGAATATCCAAAGGTCTAACCCATTGATAACTAAGGATCACCATTATCGTTGCCGTTGCCGATGGTGCCGATGTTGCCGATGTTGCCGCAACAGCCGCAACAAACCAGCACCAAACTCCAGCAGGTAGATATGATCTAGAGGTGGTGCGGGTGGAGGGACTCGAACCCTCACGCCTTGCGGCACCAGTTCCTAAGACTGGCGTGTATGTCCAGTTCCACCACACCCGCATCACGGCGTCTTACTACGACAGGTATCACTCTCGCGCAAGTACATGTGCAATGGTGGAACTCAAAGGGGCGCGTTCATGTGTCGTTGCTCCTTTCGAGTGCAGCGGCGGCGATCATCAAGTCCTGAGGGTACAGATGGCTATACCTTAAAGTCGTCTGCAGATTGGAGTGGCCGAGCCATTGCATGACCACAGGGAGTGAGACCCCAGCCTTGACCAGCCGTGATGCACAGGTGTGTCGGCAGACGTGGAGCACGAAGTCCTTGTCATCAGTGAGGCCCATAGCTGACTTCATGCGGTCCCAAGCGTGTCTTAGGAAGCTCTCGCTCACGTCAAAGCAGACTGCACCAGCCACGTGACGTTGCATTACTGCAGCCACACGTTTGGTCATGGGGACCGACCTGATCTTGCCGTTCTTGGTCCCCTTCCCTTCAGTGCCATAGATCATGATGATCCCGGTCTTCAGATCCACGTCTTGAGGTCTGAGGTTCAGCAGTTCACCCCGACGCATCCCTGTGTCGATCAGGACGATTACTGCATCCAGCATCAGCTGATTACCGTACTGATCAAATAGGTCCAGCAAGGTCCACTCTTCCTGATCTGTAATGAAGCGGATGCGGCTGACCTTCTCCTTGCGCTGCTTAGGCACGTGCGGCATAGCCTCAAGCCCACCATGGTCCACTGCAGTCTTCATCAGCTTGCTCAGGGCGCTCATCTTGCGGTTCACTGTGCTGTCACTGTTGCCTTTTGCCTCACAGCTGACCAACCATGCATCAATCAGGTCACGAGTGATCGTGTTGAGCTTCCTTTGTGGCCCCATGTAGTTGATGGCATCCATCGCGTTGAGCGTGGCCTGCTTCTCGTAGCTGCAGCCCCTCCAGCCTTCGGGCTTGGGCATGGACAGCACCTTGTCGAGTGCCTGCTGCAAGGTCCACGGCGAGGCGTTCGCTCTGGTGGTCTTCAGTTCCTTCCCGGTATGCAGGGCAGTCAACAGCGTGTCGCGTGTCTCCTTGGCCTCACTCAGGGTGTCACAGGTGGCAGTCTTGCGCTTGCCCTTGTAGCTGACATCGATAAAGAACTTATCCCCGCGCTGTCTGATCCCTCTTGGCAGTTCCATAGCAGTCTCCTTCATTCCATTAGTGCTTCGATCTCAGCCACAACAGTGCGGCCTTGTGGTGTCAGGACGCAGCGTACACGTCTTGGGTCTTCATGGTCAGGGCGTGTGTCAATCCACCCAAGCGGGTTCTTCTGACCCCTGATGACCCTGTCTCCCATGTGGGCGATGGTCCTTGAGATGGTGGACTGGTTGTGGCCTGTGGCAGTGACCACGTCCTTGATCAGGCACCCATCCGCGCCCTTACGTGCCACGGTCACAAGAACCTGCAGCCGTGTCATCGACATCTCAGGGTCATACTTCTTCAGGTGACTGGCTACTCGCATCAGCTTCGTTAAGCTTTGCACTGACATTTTCTCGCTCCCTAAGTTTCCCAGCTGCTGTGGTATAATACACCTCTAGCCCCCCCAGACCTAACATGTATTCACCCGCCGCTGTGTTAATAATCGTCGGACGCGCATAAAGATTAAAGTCGTATTGCACAATTGCAATATGTCCGAAGACTGTAGAAAAGATACTCAATTTGGTTTCCTTCGTGCCATTCGTGCTGGCTTTCAGAGTAGAAAGGGCATGGGTGCTGCCCTAATAATGTGAGGCTCTTCCCACACTTCATAGTGGAAAGGCAAGAAGTCGTTATCGATAGCCGATATGCACCTTGCTATTAGCTATGATCAGGCTACGTCGGGCATCCCTCGCAGGACGACCCTCTCGACGCGCTGCTCTGAGGTTCTTGGAGAGCTGGTGGGCTGACAGGTAGACGCCCTCGAGGTTCACTTGTGGCATCAGATACGCCCTCCGGTGTAGTCGCGGTGGACGTCAACAGCGAAGGCATAGATGAACTTGCCTGTCTGGTACGGGACCACCTTGGCTAGCGCATGAGCGGGCAGAGCGGCAGCATAGGCCTTCGCCTCGGCATAGTCTTGAAAGCCCCTGATCAGTTGGTAACGGTTCATTTGCGGTACTCCTTAGGAAGGGTGTCAGGTGTGGTGGTCAGGATGTCGTCGAAGTGATCAAGCATGGCTCATTGCTCCTTTGGTGATGTTGATGTTGTCGGGTGCGTGTTGTTCATCGTTCAGCACACGGCAAAACGCCCCCCAGAGGTGTGTCTAGGAGGCGTTCAGGCGGTAGGCTGTGGTGGTGGTGGTCTTAGGTGGAGCGGTTCCACTCGGCCATGAACTTGAGCACGGCCTTATTCACGTTGATCCCGCTCACGGTCAGGCGACTCGGTGTCCCTTGTTTCATGGGTGTGATGTGGGTGAACCCGTCGATCTTGTGGTCCACTATGACTGACAGGCCTGTCTCTTTCAGGATGCTGTCAGCTGCCATACCCATCTCAAAGTCCAGCCTTTCACGGCGTGTAAAGTCGCTGCTCATGATGCCACCTCGTTTGCGTGGTCACACCATGCATTGACCAGCTGCTCAAGCTCAGGCACCTGCCCGTTCCAGCTTGCATCTGAGATCACATCCTCACCATTGCCGTGGATCAGGACGATGGTGGCGACCCGCTCAGACCGCACAGGGTCAAAGTCGTGGTGGGCATCGATCAGGGTCACACCCGTTGCGGCGACCCCATTCTGGATGCTGCCCCGGCACGTCGTGGGAGGACACATCGTGTCACCCTCTTCACCCTCCCTGACAGCGATCCGGTATCCATCCTTGAGGATCGCAGTGATCAGGCGGTTGATGATCCGTGCCTCTTCAGTGTCCATGTGGTCAGGCCAGAAGCCCTTCAGTTTGATGGTTTGTGGATTGCTCATTGGGTGATCTCCTTTGGGAGGGTTTCAGGGGTGTTGTCGAGGATGTCGTCGAAGTGATCAAGCATGTTATGCTGCCTTCTTAGATGTGAATGTTGCCGACCAGTCATCGCAGGGGTCGCTTAGGGTTGTCTGCAGGACCAGCAATCGGGACAGTTCAAGCTGTGCCAAGTCCCATGCGGCGCGATACTTTGCACCCATCCGAAATGAGCTGTTGAAGTATGCGTTCTTGGCGTATGAGACCCTCTTGCGAGCCTCTTCAATCTGGCGTGTGCTGGTCACTTGCGGCCACCATCGGCCAGCTCGGCAAAGATGAAGGCGCAAACGGCACTCCCTATGGCTGCAGCGAATGCCCCTAGTGCATGCATTTCGATAAAGTCTTGGATACCCATGGAAATCTCCTTTGGTTGATTAAATTGACACATTGAGAATGCCCCGCGAGGCATCCCTGAGGTGTCAACCTCGGTCTAGTTCTTCCCTGATCACGTCCTTGTAGAGCTGCTCTAGGGTTGACGAGGCAATGACCCTTTCAAGCCATTCACGTTCCTTATGGTGGTCGATCAGGTTACGCACAGAGGTGCGGTAGGTCTTCAGTTCCATGTTGTTCTCCTTAGTGGCGTTTGACGGTGATTTTGCTGTCCCGATATCGGACCTCAGCCCGAAGACCCCCAAGACAGTCCCTTAGGTACACTTCAGGGCGTTGAGGGCTGACCATGTAGTGGGCATCTGCGATGGCATCCCTGAGGGCTGTGGTCATGTTGCGGGCATAGGCTGTGGAGAGCGCTTTGCGGTCACCATCCATGATGCTGATGGATACGGTCATTGGTCCATCTCCAAGGAGACAAGCGTGTCTACCCCTTTGATACGCACGTATAAGCTGCTCTGGTTGCTGTAACATGCGGCGTAAACCCTGCGCCAATGCCCACGATACAGGACACAGCACTGCGTTGGTATCTTGGCCCCGTATCCGCCTATATAGGGGTTGCGTGGTGCTGGCCCTATTGAAACGCCATCGGCCATCGCTGTGTGGTATGGGCCGCCCCATTCGCCGTGCTGGATATATGCGAGATTCATTAGATAGTTTCTCCTTTTGGCTTGTCATCATCAGTTGGCAGGGTGCCACCCTTACCAAGACACCACCCTGCAGGGCAGTGTTTCGACATTGCATTGCTGATCAGGCTGTTGT
>Ga0208134_1002410_pt1 | contig 10090 bp, 12 predicted proteins | sample VirMetDEL_Mar_31_FD_184515 | JGI IMG/M metagenome (GOLD analysis project Ga0208134, IMG submission 184515) | Aqueous microbial communities from the Delaware River and Bay under freshwater to marine salinity gradient to study organic matter... | ecosystem: Environmental > Aquatic > Marine >...
GCTTTAGTGGCCCTAACCCGATAACATACGAACAAATAAAAGCATGGAAAGAACTAACTGACACGCCTATGACAGCTTGGGAAGTAGAAGCGGTTAAGAGGCTTGACGGAGTTTATATGAGGGTAAACAATGGCTGATGATGTAATCTCAATTAAGGTGATAGCCGAATCATCATCTGTAGATAAAACCAAGAAGAGTGTAGACAATCTTGCATCTACTCTGTTAAAGACAGAAAAAGAAGCCCTAAAGATAAGAAAGGCTTTTAAGCTACTAGATTCCGCTGTTAACTCTGGTAAGATAAATCATCAAAAGTACTCTAAAATGGTTAACGAACTAAATGTTCAAGAGACTATATTGTACAAAAACCTTGGTAAGACAACTAATGCCGTAGGTCAACAAAGTGCATCTATGAGTAATGCAGCACAAAACGCTAAGCAGTTTGCAGATGCACAAAGACTTGCAGGAAAGAGTACTAACAAGTTTGGTATGTATGCTCAACAAGTAGGTTATCAGGTTGGTGACTTCTTTGTACAGGTGCAGTCAGGTACTAGCGCACTTGTAGCTTTTGGTCAACAGGGTACACAACTTGCTGGTCTACTCCCCGGAGTTGCTGGTGCTGTTATCGGTATTGGTCTGTCGTTAGGCACCATGCTCCTTAAGACGTTCCTAGACACCAAAGACGCAGGTAAACAGCTTGAAGAAAGCATAAAAGGTGTTGAAAACGCACTCTCTAACTTAAATAATGTATCTTCTATGTTGCGAGATACACTAGGCGCACCCTTTAGTGAGGCTAACACTCAACTAAAAGAGTACTTGGAACTGCTTGAAAAATCTTCTGCTGCAAAAGTGCAAGATGCAATAGCTTTGGCTTTTGGTGCAAAGGGTGAATCAACTGGTATTTTAAACGAATTAAAAGTATTAGCTGATGACATGACTAACATACCCTTTTACCAAATGGAGTGGTTAAGAGATTTAGTAGGGGTACAATATGGCCCAACTAGCGAAGAAATTGCTAATGCAGAAGACATTCTAAGGGTTAGGGAAGAGATTGCAGAAATACTACGTGGTACGGCTGAACAACCTCGTATTATAGAAGGAGCAGAAGGTCTTAGAGAACTAGGCGATGACCTACTTGCGTACTCTAAGCAGTTTAATGGGGCATTAGGGGAAAGAATTAGAACCCTGATGTTTGAAGCGGGTCTGACCCAGTTAATGGTTGACGCTGAAAAAGCTAAGGGTGATGCTGCTGATGCTACTACTAAAAAACAACTAGCCCTTATAGATGATTTGCTTAATGCGGCTGAAAAAGCCGCTGCTGAAGCTAAAAGAGCCACTGAGCAGCAAGCGAGAGAAGAGACCAAAGTTTTTGAGGCTTTATATACTCAACGATCTAATGCTAACATGGCCCTAGAAAAAGCAAATATAGCCCAACTAAAACAAGCTGGTGATTTAATTAATGCTAGGGATAGGGAAAAGCAACTAGTAATGGCAATCGCAGCAGCACAAGTTGAAGCTGTTGGTGGAACGGCTGCTCAACAAATTGAAGCGGCTAAATTAGCTGAAGAAATTCTTAAAATCAAGCACGCTATGGAAGATGCAGCATTGGCGGCTAAGGCTTTTGAAGAAGCTGTTAAAAATGCAAGTGGCTCTGGAAGAGGTGTAGACCCACGTAAGTTTATGGAGGTAAGCCCTATAGGTTGGCTTACCCCAGAGGTGTTAAAAAAATACAAAGAGTTCATGGCTGAACAAAATAAGGGAAAAGGCAAAGAGCCAACAACTATGGAAGGCCCAATCAAGGCTCTGGAAAGACAGATAGAGTTAAGTAAGGCTTTGTTTGGATTGGAGGGTGAAGAACGTAGGCGTAAAGAAGTCTTTATGCAACTTGAGTTCCAGAATAGAGACCTCTTGAAGCAGTATCAGGAAGACCCAGAAAGACTTCAAGCTATAGCAGATGAAGTAGCTGCACAAGAAAAACTAACTAAGGTATTTGAGGAACAGAGACAAGCACAGAAAGACTTGGCAGATAGTATTGCTAACAGTATGGGTGATGCCTTAACCTCCATTGTTGATGGTACTAAAAGTGTCTCTGATGCCTTTAAAGATATGGCTAGGGCTATCATTGCTGAGTTGTATCAAATCTATGTTGTCAAACAGATCACAGGTATGATTAGTGGTGGTATAGATAGCTTTATGGGCTTTAATGCTTCTGCTAGTGCCAACGGCAATGTCTTTAGCAATGGAAACTTAGTGCCATATGCTGATGGTGGTGTCGTAGGTGGCCCCACTTACTTCCCTATGAATGATGGTCGTACAGGCCTAATGGGAGAAGCTGGCCCAGAAGCTATTATGCCTCTGAAAAGGGGTAAAGATGGTAAGCTAGGTGTACAGGCAGAAGGTGGTGCTGGTGACGTTATTATTCATCAGAACTTTAACTTCCAAGCTAACGGTGATGAGAGTGTTAAGAAGATCATAGCACAACAAGCCCCAGCTATCGCTAACATGACTAAGAAGCAAATACTAGATGATCGTCGTAGGGGTGGTCAGATGAAACAGGCATTTGGGTAAGGAAACCTCATGGCACTAAAGACTGCACCAACTGATATAGGCTTTGCACAAATAACTCTTAGTGCTATGAACGCTGTTGCCACCTCTGAGTCTCCCTTCACTTATAAACAACAGATAGTACAACACACAGGTCAAGCATGGAAAGCCTCAGTTACTATACCACCTGTCAGGAGAGACTTAGGTGAGCCTTGGGTAGCTTTCTTGTTGTCGTTACAGGGACCAGTGCATACCTTCCTATTAGGTGACCCTAACTGCACAGAACCTAGAGGTACAGCTACTGACAGTTCACTTACAGCTACGGGTACTGCTGGTGCTTCCTCTGTAACCATTACTATCTCTGACGGGACAACCCTTAAAGCTGGGGATTACATACAACTGGGAGCAGCTAGTACATCTAAGCTACATAAAGTCCTAGCAGACGTATCAGCTACGGGATCGGTGGATATATGGCCTAACCTCAAAGCTACTTACTCTGGTTCTGCTGTAACTGTAGACAATGCTAAGGGTGTCTTTAGGTTAGTAAGTAACGTACAAGATTGGCAGATAGGTAACTCTAGTACCTATGGTATCTCCTTTGAGGCTGTAGAGGTGATAACATAATGACTAGGACTATTCCCTCGGTAGTACTTAATGCCCTAGACGATGATGTCATTAACCCCTTCTTTGCTGTAGAACTATTGTTTGATAGTCCTAATGAGATACGTTTGTGGACAGGTGTAGGAGACCTTTCCTACGGTGGTCACACTTGGACAGGATCAGGTAACTTACTAAACATATCTGAGGTACAAGAGGCATCTGATTTATCTGTTAGGGGTGCAACTATTACCCTTAGCGGTATGACCTCTGAGGTAGTTTCACTAGCCATTACACAGCCATACCAAGGCAGAGTGTGTAACATCTACTTTGGTGTTACTTCAGACACTACAGCCTTAACTCAGGTGTTCTCTGGTTACATGGATCAGATGAATATAGAAGAGGCTCCCGATACAGCTACTATAGAACTAACTGTGGAGAATAAACTAATAGACCTAGAGAGACCAAGAGTTGCTAGGTATACTTCTGCTTATCAGAAGTCAGTGTATCCCGGAGACCTTGGATTAGACTTTGTCGAAGACCTACAAGATAAAGAAATCGTTTGGGGCAGAACTGCTAGTTAGGAAGAATACGAATGGGTCTTAGTTTTAAAGGTATCTTCAAGGCTGTTGTTATTGGGGCTATTACTGCTGGTATAGGCACTCTTCTTGCAGGAGCCTCTATCTCTGGCTCATTTATAGGAGGGCTTAGTAGGGCTTTTGTAAGTAGGTTTGCAATTAGTGCTGGCTTAGGTATCCTTATGAGTGCCTTGGCCCCTAAGCCTAAAGACATAAGTAACTTTGGTGGTAAGTCTAACAGAGGTTATAATGTAACACAGACAGGTTCAGCCTTAGACCATCAGGTCATATATGGTAAGATGAAGACCGCTGGTGTTAGAGTATTTGATGGTACTACAGGTACAGATAACGTACAATTACACAGGGTGTTAGCCTTTGCTGGACATGAGATAGAATCTTTTGAGCAGATATACATTAACGATGAAGTAGCAACTATAGACGGCAGTGGTAATGTTACCTCTCCTAGTCGTTATAGTGGCCTAGTTACAATCAAGGAACACTTAGGTACATCTACTCAAGCTGCCGACAGTAGTTTAGTTAGTGCTGTGTCTGGTTGGACAGGGAACCATAGACTTCGTGGTATTGCATATCTGTATGTTAAGCTGACTTATGATACAGATGCCTTTCCTAATGGTGTACCTGAGATTACCGCTGTCATTAAAGGCAAGAAAATATACGATCCTAGAACCTCAACTACTGCTTGGTCTGATAACCCTGCCCTGTGCGTAAGAGACTATCTGACAGCTACAGGCTATGGCTTAGGTGAAGCTGCCGCTAACATAAATGATACCGCCTTTACCACTGCCGCTAACATATGTGACGAGACTAGCACAGATGCTGGTACAACACGGTATACAGCTAATGGTGCCTTCACCACAGGAACTACACCACAGGACCTCTTAGAAGGGCTTATAACGTCTATGGGGGCTACCCTGTGGTATACTCAAGGTGCATGGAACGTAAAGGCTGCTAAGTGGACCTCTACTGTACTAGACCTTAATGAAGACGATCTTAGGTCAGGTATAAGCCTAGCTACTAGACACTCTCGCAGAGATAACTTCAACACAGTTAATGGTACGTTTAGGGGTGACGAAAGTAACTGGCAAGTAACAGACTTTCCACCTGTAACTAATGCTGCCTTTGTAACTGCTGATGGTGGCTTAGAGTCTTCCTTAGATATGGACTTACCCTTTACGGACAACTCAATAGAATCTCGGCGTATAGCTAGAATTATGCTTGAGCGTAATAGACAACAGCTACAGTTCCAAGCATCCTTTGGTCTTAGGGCTTTTCAAGTGCAGACAGGTGACAATGTAAGGATCACTAACACTAGACTTGGTTGGACTAACAAAGAGTTTGAAGTTGTCTCTTGGACATTTGGACTACAGAATGAGTACGACCTCCAAGTAGAAATGACACTCAAGGAAATATCTGAAAGTGTCTTTGATGAGGTTGACGATGGTATAGTCTACGAGAGAGATAATACTACTTTGTTGTCTCCCTTCACGGTCCCTAACCTTGGCATTAACCTTAGTACTGAGTTAAGGAGAGTTAAAGGTAAGACCCTTGGTGTTCTGCTGATTGATATAAACAACACAAGCACACTTATGGATACAGCAGAGGTTCAGTTTAGAAAGACAGGAAACACTAACTACACAGCTATAGCAACTATTGGTGCCTTTGTTGGTACAGACAGGGTTGAAGTAGTTGGGGTAGAAGATGACTTTTATGACATAAGGGCTAGGGCTACTAATTCCCTTGGAGTACATGGTGACTTTAACACTGTGTCTAACTATTATGTAGAAGCACTAGGTGCGCCACCAGCAGATGTAACTAACTTTGATGGTAACGTAGTTGGAAGTAACCTGTTCTTAAGTTGGACACCAGTATCTGACTTAGACTTAGCCCACTATGTCATTAGGTACTCCCACCTAACTAGTGGGGCAGTATATTCAGAAGCTGAGAACATAGCACAAGTACCTGTAGGTAGTAGTACCCTTGCTTTGCAAAATGCTGGTGTAGGTACATACTTCATTAAGGCTGTAGATGACACTACAAGTGGGTCTAATGAGTCTGATAACCCTGCTGTCTTTGTCGTTACCTCTATAGGTATTGGAGACCTTAATGTTGTAGCCACACTTACAGAAGACCCATCCTTTGCTGGTGTTAAGTCTAATGTGGTAATAAATGATGATAGTTATTTAGAGTTAGCTGAGACACCACTATTTGATGATGCTACGGGTAACTTTGATGATAGGTCTGGATTATTTGATGACTTTACAGGTTACGCATCTTCTGGAATATACTACTTTAGTAATGACCTTGACTTAGGGCAAAAGTACACAAGCCGCTTAAACTTCTCATTCACAAGTACAAGGTTTGATAGAACAGACCTATTTGATAGTGCTACAGGTAACTTCGATGCTAGAGCAGGTGTATTTGATGGAGACCCTACAGCCTTTGGTGACACCTCTGTTTCACTACAGTTAAGGCATACAGACGATGACCCTACAGGTACGCCCACATGGTCTGATTGGCAAGCATTCTCTATATCTGATATATCCGCCAGAGCCTTTGAGTTTAGGCTAGTTATGACATCAACAGATACTAATGTTACTCCTGTCGTAAGTGCTTTGTCGGTAACAATAGATATGCAGGACAGGACTACTTCTGGAAGTGATATAACCTTTACAGGGACAACTAATGTCACCTTTGATGATGCCTTTGCAGCTACACCAGCTATAGGTCTATCCTTAGCTAACTTAACTGATGGTGATAGATATACAATAACAAGCAAGACCCGAACTGGGTTCACTATAAACACTTTTACTGGGGGATCAGCAAGCACCAATGCAGTGACCCTAGACTATGTAGCTAAGGGCTACGGAAAGGAACTAACGTAATGTCGCAACATGACTTTAACATTGCCAATCAAAGTTTTCCTGCTACTAGGACAGACTTAAATAACGCTCTTGCAGCACTGGCTTCTAACTCTTCTGGTGACACGGAACCCGGAACTACCTATGCTAATCAGTGGTGGTACGAGACAGATACTAATATACTTAAACTTAGGAACGAGGCTAACAATGGTTGGGTAGATGTCATCACCTTAGACGCAAGTATGACTGCCTCTGCTAGTGAACTTAGCCAACTTGATGCTATTACTAGGGGTTCTATCCTTTATGGTAATGCTAGTGGGGAGACTGCTAGACTAGCTAAGGGTGGCGCTGGTACTGTACTTACCTCTGATGGCACAGATATATCTTGGGCTGCTGCTATAAGCACTGGCACACCAGACGTTGTGTTTCCTAGCGATTGGGGTTCACCTACCGACACTTACACAAGTAGTGGAACTTGGTCTAAAGGAAGTTTAGCCGACACTGATTGGGTTGTTTTTTATCTTGTAGGAGGTGGTAGTTCTGGTCGTGTAGGAACCAACGTTGATTCTGGTTTTGGCGGCTATGCAGCAATTGTTGTTGGGACAGCAGAAATGTTTAATGGCATGTCGTATGTGGTTGGTGCAGGAGGTGCTGGTGGTTCAACAGGTAACAGCCCAAACATGGGGGGCGATTCTACGATTGCAATATCTAGTGTATCTGGATGGGAAGACGTAACTTATACTAGTAATAATAGAAACATTAAAATTGCACCCCCCAAAGGCTACGTAGAAGGTGCTCACTTTACATCAAGCCCTAATGCTAATTTCACCCCAGCATCGTTAGCCCTTCCAAGTAGTCCTCTTGTAACTCACAGATTTAGTCACCCCCATCAAAACTATTATCATTCCACTCAAGTTAGAATACTATTCGGTGGTGGTGGAGGAAATTCTGTTAGTGGCGGAGTTAGCAACGCACCACCAATGATAAGCACATATGCTGGTATTGGTGGTAGTGGTACGGCTGCTGGAACAGCGCCCGGTGGTGGTGGTGGGTCGGTTGGCACAGGAAGTTCAGGTGCAGGGGCAGTAGGAAGTGTGAGAGTTTATCATGTCTAAAATTTGGTACAATAAAACAACAGGTGACGGTGCAATATTTGAGGATGATGCAAGTCTCATAGATTGGCCTGACTTCCAAGAAGTACAACCTGACATGACGCCTATGTTAACGGCTAACGGTAGAGCAGAACGTGACACACTACTAGCGGCGTCTGACAGCATGGCATTAGCTGACCGCATTACTGACGAGTGGCGCACGTACAGGCAAGCCTTACGGGACGTACCCTCACAAGAAGGGTTCCCGAACACAATAACATGGCCTACTAAACCCTCTTAAGGAGCAACCAATGGGATACAAACTAGGACTACGAAGTAAGCAGAACTTGTCTGGGGTACATCCCGATATGGTTGCTGTTGTCACAAGAGCGTTAGAGATTAGTGAAAAGGACTTTAGTGTAACTGAGGGTGTTCGTAACATTGAACGTCAGCGTATGCTTAAGAGAACTGGTAAGTCAACTACACTCAAGTCTCGTCACCTGACGGGTCATGCAGTAGATGTTGTCCCCTATCCTGTATCATGGGAGTGGGAAGATTTTTACCCTATTGGTGATGCTATGAAAGCTGCTGCAAAGGAACTGGACATTAAGATCGTATGGGGTGGTGATTGGAAGAAGTTCCCGGACGGACCACACTTTCAGTTAGATTGGAAAGCCTATCCCCTTGACTAGCGGGGGTGATGACTGTTTCGTAATGGGTAAAAATATATCGGCAACTCTATTGTTTGCCTTGGTACTACAAGCTGCAATGATAGTTTGGAGTATATCACAGATGAGGGCAGACGTAGATTCTAACTACACCTCTATAATTAGACTCAGCGCAGATGTTAAAGCTGTTGAAGCATTTTCTAATATGCAAGCCGTACAACTAGGTAAGATCGAAGAGAACATAAAGGGAATTAAAGAGTCCCTTGAAAGGATGCTTGAGGTCATGGAGAAAGACTAATGCTAGACCCCATAACGGCTATAACGGCCTGTACTACCGCATTTACAATGACTAAGAAATTAGTCCAACATGGTAGGGAGATTGAGGACGTTATGGGGCAGCTAGGGGAATGGTTTGGAGCCGCCTCTGATCTTGCTAAAGCTGAACAACAAAGAAAGAACCCCTCTACTGTACAAAAGCTAACATCTGGTGATAGTATAGAGAAGGAAGCCTTCGACATAATAGTCCACAAGAAGAAACTAGCGGCTCAACAGAAGGAACTAATGTTTTTATTGAATATGAGATTTGGCCCTAATACTTGGGAAGAGATGATTAAGTTAAGAAGGCAAATCAGGAAGGAAAGAGAAGAAACTGTCTACAGGGCTATGGAAGCCAAGAAAGAGATGATTAATAACTTAGGCATGTTTGCCTTGTCTGTAGGTATATTGGTTATTGTCTTTGGTGGTGTATATTTAATTGGTGTAGGTACTGGTACGTGGTAAAAATATTATTTCTGTCCCTCTTAATTTTCACTGTAGGGGGAGTACAGGCTAAAGAACCTAAGATGGTTACTTGTCACTTGTGGAAGTATATTTCCATTATGGGGGTACAGCAGTGTTGGTATCGTGGTCCTAATGGTTCCTCGGCTACATATTTCCCTACACCCTTAATACCCAAGTATGAATACGGAGCAGCTTTTAGGCAATGCCCAAAGAGTTTTGAGTGTGTATATCAATTTAAGAAACGCAGACCATCAGCTAAGGAAATACTGGACGGATTAAAGGAGGACTTTGAATGACTGTAGCAATGGAAAGAGTACTTGCTTGGAAGATACTTCCCAGGATTATGATGTTAGTTATGACATATATGTATATGGAAGTGTTGTTCTGGTTTATGAATTTACCACCTGATGCCATGACTTCACAGGCCACAGCACTAACCGCAACTGTAACAGGCGCAATCACGGGAGCATTTTCCGTATGGTTGTCACATGAGAAGTGATAGCCCTATACACAAAGAAGTAAATAGGTTTATGTGGATTGTTAAGGGACAACTAGCTCCGGATGGGTACAGTGAACAAGACTACATAGATGTACACGACAGCTACTTTAAGAGGCTCTGGGGCAATCATGAGAACTGTGTACACGAAGAGGGCTTTGAAGAGGCATACAAGGAGAAGTATCAATGATAGGAGCGATAATTAACAGTCTGTCAGGCTTGGCTACCAGCATTATAGATGGTAAAACACAGATCAAGCTAACTGAGGCAGAGATTAAAAAGAAGCAATTAACTGGGGAGATTGATTGGGACTTAGCAGCTATAAAAGCTACAGAGAACTCTTGGAAAGATGAATGGATTACACTTCTATTCTCGGTGCCACTTGTCCTTGCGTTCATGCCTTTTGCTTGGGCAGAAGACTTGGTAGCTAATGGTTTTGCAGCCCTTGAAGCAATGCCTC
>Ga0208134_1002412_pt1 | contig 10087 bp, 9 predicted proteins | sample VirMetDEL_Mar_31_FD_184515 | JGI IMG/M metagenome (GOLD analysis project Ga0208134, IMG submission 184515) | Aqueous microbial communities from the Delaware River and Bay under freshwater to marine salinity gradient to study organic matter... | ecosystem: Environmental > Aquatic > Marine >...
TCATCTGTGTTTAAATCGTTCGCAGCATTTAGAATTAAACCCCACTTAGCAAACTTCCACGGTCTCTTGATTGCAGTTTCAAAAAGAATAGGAGCAGCTCTATATGTATAAGATATAAAAGGCATCGCTGTTTCTCTCATTAACTGGACAGCCGGTGCGTCTATCTCATAGTCTAACATATACTTGCGTGCGAACTTCGCAGCTTCACGGGTAGCAGTTTCATAATCTGCACCTCCGGCAAGCATCTTAGTCTTCTTATCTTTATATAAGCCTAAACGAAACAGACTATCCTCTGCACTATATAATTTATCTAGTGGAGTTTTACCTGCAAACTTCTTAGTCTCTTCCCAAGTTTTTTCTAGTAGCTTAACATCATCCTGTTTACCTATCTTCATATATCTTTTATAGGTATCAAACTCAAAGTCTGTAAGTTCTTGCTTCATCATATCAGCGTTGAACACGCCTAGCTTTTCAGCTTCTCTAAAGTCAGCACTCTTAACTCTCTTAGCTTTAACAGGATTGTAAGCCTTGACCCAGTCCTTACCTGCAGACGCTAAGTGTTTGTAGTTAGCATCAACTAAATCATACAATACAAAGTTAGACATAACATTGTTCATATGCACCACAGGGTTTAAAGATGTTTTAGTTCTCTTCCAATACTGTAGCATCTTGTGATGTAGCCTAGCTAATCCACCGTACTCACCATCCTTATATCCCTTTACTAATCTAGCAACAGTAATGTCTTGATATACTTCCGGTGGAACCCAGTGACCTGCAAGCCTACCAAACTTTTGTACTCCAGTATCCTTACCTCCAACCTTTGCTTTGTCCATAGGTATCTGTTTCCAGTCTTCCTTACCTACTCTAATAGCTAAACTTTGTTTCCATTTATCTGCACTGACAGCAACATTAGGTCCCATCTTCGCTACATTATCATAGAACTTAAACATAGACACATCGTTAGACATAAGTTTACCTGTCTTAGCTAAAGCAAATGTACCACTTATTATCTCACCCATCTGCTTTCTTTCTTTAGGAGTGAAGTCTTTATTTAGAACTGCCTTTCGTTTATTAGAATATATTAATCTATATCCTTCTTTTTGTTTTTCTACTGCGAGCTCAGCCATACTTTGACCGGGCTTTAGGTCTGCTCTAGTGAATGTTACATCTCTACCTCTACGGACAAACTCCGATGCTATAACACCTAAGTTCTGCTCATTCCTAATAATGTTCTTATGATAACGAGGGTCTCCTGTCTTTTCATAAGAACGATATAGATAGTTACCTTTGTTTGCTTTGTATATCTTAGGGTCTAATAGACCTAAGTCTACTAGCTCTTGACCCATCTTATCTACAACAGCTCTACCATCCTTACCTAGTTTTCTTAAGTCAGCAGTAAGTATTCTTTCTTCTGCTTCACTCATTTTAACTCCAGAGTTAGGAGTCATAAATCTATATAGTGCTCTATCTTGTGCGGGAGTTAGCTTTGAAAACCTTTCAAGAACATCATTAAAATCTCCTGCCCATTTGTTTGCATCCAGTCTTCTGTCTGCTTTAGCAGTCTTATACATCTCTGGAAGACCAAAGTTTTCTACAAAATATTGACCTGCTTTTTTTCTCCATTCTCCTTTAAAACGGTTAGAAGCTCCAAAATTAACTGCCTTGTCTCCAGAGCCTATAGCTTTTAAGTCATTCATAATCTTACTATCTTCAACACCCTTAAGAGCATTGCCATAACCGTTTCTAGCAAGAGGTAAGATAGTTTTTTGGAAACCATAAAAGGCAGGTGATAGTAAACTACCTCCACCTATACCCAGTAGAGTATTATTTATACGGGTCATACCATTCTCTTCATCTACATAGCCTGTAGCTCCTGCGATACCTCCTGCAACAGCTCCGGCTTTCGCAGCTTTGTAAGCATTGCGTGCCTTGAGTCCGGGAAGGAACCAACCTACCGGGTCTCCAAACAAACCTGCAGTATAAGCAGCCATAATAGAACCACCATACTCTTCGTTCTGTAGATACGAGTTTAATCTTTCTTGGTCTTTCCTCATCTCTTCTTCATCAGAACCTAACAGTTGTTTGATACCTCTCCAACTGTCACTGAATCCCATACGAGATGCAAAAGCTAATCTTTCTGCGTGAGTAGTCTCACCGTACTCTGGTCTAGCTTTTGATTCTGCACTCTTGTACCCAAGACCATCAAGAAAATCATTTCTATTTCTATCGGTTTTTACACCGGTAGTAGTGTATTGTGTTGAAGGAGAAGAAGACGAGGTACTAATACCATACTTCTCTTTCATTGCATCAGAAATTGCCATTTATATTCCTACTTAAAAGGATTTAAATTATCTATTAGTGCATCTAGACTGCTGAACTGGTCAGTATAAGATTGATATGCTTCTGAAGTTATATCTCCTAGTGAAGTGGCTCCAGAATTTTTAGCTTTCCATTCGTATCTGACGCCATCAACCATCTTATATTTTGCTGACTGAGGGTTGTCTCTAACAGGTCCATTTTTAATCTGCCAAGAACCTTCTGTAATTCCAGTCGCTTTAATAGCAGCTTCAGTTCTTTTCTCAGATATTTTTTCAAGAGCTTCTTGAGGAGCTTCTTCTACTATAGTCTCTTCAACTAAACTTTCTGTATTGTTATTTACTCCAAGCTCAGCAGGAGCTTCTAAGTCTACTGGGACAGGAGTTATGCTTTTAATAAAATCTGTAAGCATCGCAGTGTATCCTGCTTTATCTGCTTCCTTACCATACTCTATCATATGCTGTAGCTCTGCGATTGTTTGAGCATTAGTATCTTTATCAGCATTAGGGTTCTCATCTGTTCCTTGTCTAACGCTACTCAATAATTCAGTAGGTAGACGTAGTTCTTCTGACATCTTACCAATATCAAACTTCATAGTAAATGAACCTGTTGAATCTCCAAGAACAATCTCATCTTCCTTTCGATTTATCTTAGCTTTTTTAAACAATTCAGCTTCATAACTACCTTCGCCACCATAAGCTGACTCAAGTGCTTTAACAACATTTGCTTGACCACCGTGACCACCATTTTCTACAGACATCTTAGCAAAGTCTTGGAATGAAGGCACTGATTTTAAACCGTTAGGGTTATCCTCAGACCATTGTAGTTCTTCCGGTACTGCCCATCTAGCATCTTCATACAAAGAGCCACCAGTGTAGTATAGTTTTTCATATTCTTTCCATACTAAATCTACCATTCGTTTTGATTCGGCAGTCATACCAAACTGTTTAGCTTCTTCGTGGTCTTGTAGAAGAGTACCATCAGCTTTAGTAGCAGGGTGATAACTATTACCATCTGCATCTTTAACATACAAAACATCATCTACTATTTTTGTGTTGTTACTACTAATTTGAGATTCTGTTAGTAGTTTATCAAGTGCTACACTCTTAGGATATTGTATATTCTTAAGTTGTTGCATTTCTGTTTGAGCTTCAGTAGCTCTTATTTCAGCTTCAGCAATAAGTTTTTCTAGATTATATGTTTTAAGCCATTGATTATTATCAATGCTTGCTCTTTCTTTAGCAAAAGTTAATTCATTCTGACTCAATAATAGTTTAGCTTTTTCTAGGTCTAAGTTTTCATTAGATATCCTATTCATAATCTCTTGAGTTCTCATTTCAAAATTTAGTTTTTTCTTATCAAGAGCCATACCATTGATGTCTACATACTTGCCCCACTTGTATTGTTCAGCAGCTAGTCCGTGCTCAGACCAACCTAGTGCAATGTTAGCTTTAACTCTAAGAGAATCTAATTCATATGTCTTATCTCTAAATGCGTTATCTTCTTTAGTCTGACTTTGACTAAACTTCTGGTCGTTTTCTGATAATTGAAGCAAGGCTTTATCTATATCTATTCTTCTTTCAGATAAGTTATTTAAAACAGCATCTTGAGCTGCTTGGTAACTTTGTTGTTTTTCTTTAAAGGACATATTAGCTGCAAACTCATACTTACTATTTTCAAAACCTTTCCATTTAAAGTCTATATCATCTTGTTGTGATTTTTCTGCAAGAGTTAATGTCCCTTGTTGAACCGCTAGTGTTCCTTGGTTAAGTTTATAAGTTCTATTTTCAACTTCAATCTCTCTAGCTTTGTCTAGAAATTTTTGAGCTTCTCCGGGAAGACCGCGTTGTAAGAATGCTTGTGCTATTTTTTTATAACTTGCAGGGTCATCCCTGTTTAAATTTTGAGTTCCTTTAAGAACATCAGTTATAATTTCTGCTTTCTTTTGAGCAGGTGTTTTTAAACCTGCCATTTTAGCAAGACCTTTAGCAAACATACCGCCGGCTAATGCGTTGGCTTGAGCACCTACCATACCTCTGCCTGCAGCAGCAGCTCTTGTAGCGTTATCTTTTATTGATAAGTTATCTGCTGTAGCTGCGTCATAAACACTGCTAAACATTGTATCATTCTCTGCCATAATTTATCCTATGTAAATATTGAACTTGCAAAATCGTTTACTATACCACCAAACATACCACTACCACCAGAAGAACCACCACCAGAGGAATAGTTATTCATCCCTCCTAGCATTCCACTGTAGAATCCTGCTTTAGTATCTGCTAATGCTAGAGAACCTAATGATACACCTTCGACATTAACTCCTGTATGAGAGCCTTGACCTATAGCTCTTGACAAATCTGCTTGAGCCATTAAAGTTCTTGGTGCATCTATTGCAGCATTACCAAATGCTAATTGCTCAGCAGACAAAAGGTTTCTTTCTCCCATTGCCATCTCTCTAGACTTAAGAGCTTCTTGTAATCTACGCTGATTAACTTGTTCACCTAAAGACATATTAGCATAAAACTCTTGTGTTCCTCCAACACCCCTAGCAAAGTTTTGTTCTGCTAAACGGTTTCTATCTTGCCTGTCTCTAAATTCGTTAGCCTTATCAAACAAACTAATTTGATTAATAGTACGCTCATCCATATTGTAAGCAGCTAACTCTTCACCTGCTCTTTGCTCAGCTCTTAACCACCCATCCATAACTGATTGAATTTCAGGGTCAAGCTCCATAAGCATTTCTTCAGTTTCTTCATCAAAAACTACTTTACCCGCAGGTCCCGTAACTCCTTTAGGAAGAGAACGCTTATAAGCCTCGTCCATTATTTTTTTCTGGTAGTCTAGATTTTCTTGATAGATACCTGCTAATTTTTTATTTGCGCCCATACCCATAAGAGAACTTAGCAAACCCCCTATACTACCACCACCTCTATTTTGTAACCCGGGTGTTGCTTTTGCAAAAGTAGACCCGCTAGACTGACCTGCTGCTGTAGAGGGTGGTTGATATGCTGTTGACGATTGAAATACTGATGCCATTCTATTCTCCTATGCTGTGCGTTTCCAAAAATATACTACGATGTATGGCTGTACAGCGTTGCCTGTGTGCGAGTGTCCACCGCCTCCACCTGTTGAACTTGTTGAAGTAGAGCCTGCACTAGCAGCATTTCCTAAGCTTGTTTGTACTGAAACACTTCCACCACCAGAGCCAGTTGCTAAAGTATGGCTGTGACTTGGAATTTCAGAAGTTGTTAATGTGTGACTTCCTGTACTTGGTGTTTTAGAACCGCCAGTTTCTTCTGCTGTATCAAAGTCTGTATCACCAGAATCTAAACCTACTAATACTCTACCTCCTCCAAAGGCTACCCAAGTTGTGCCTCCTATCGCTGCAACAACTGCTGCTGAATTAGCATAATTTACAGTTGTAGTAAATATTGCACCTACTGGATAAGCTGCTGCATTAAGAGCATCTGCTGCTGTTTTTACAAAAGCTGTACTTGCTGCTTGTGTTGTATTTGTTCCTTCTGCTGCTGTAGGTACAGTAGGTATTCCAGTTACAGTTAAAGTACCTGCTACTGTAACATTATTTGCAGCAAAATCCTCTCCGCTATCACCATTGGTATCAGCTTTAGAATTAACTGCTGTTCTTACTGTTGTAAACTCAGTATTAAAATCAGAGCCAGATATTACTTTCGCAGCATCACTATCTGAGAGAGCATCTTTTCCTGACCAATTGACTGCTAAAGTATAATCACTCATCGTATTTTCCCTTGTAAATGTAAAATTGATAAATCTTGTATTGAAGCATTATATCCATTACTAACTATAGACATATTTAGTTTTAAAGTTTTAGCACTGCCTGCTAGAGGTGTTGAATATTCTTGTAGTCCATATATAGGAGAATATTTAGAAGTACCATAAAGAGAAGCAGCATTACCATATAAAGCTGTAGTTCCTGTTGTAGCAGGTCTTAAAGAAATTTGAGTTGTGTCAGAAGAAACTACACCAAAATCTTTGTACCATCTTAAACCTAACGTAGCACCACTACCACCTTCTAAAACAAGTATCATTCGTTTAAGAAGAGAAGCTATAGTTCCTTGACTTAAAGGTATCCATATACTAGACACGTCAGCAGTAATACCACTATTAGTATAACTGGCTGCTCCACCAACCCACGCCAAATCTGTATCAAAATATCCTTCATATCCTGCTATTCCACCGTCTTTCTGTCCTGTAAGATAACCATAAGTTTCTGTATAACACATACTTGTAGGTTCTCTATCGTTATCAAAAGTCCACGTCGTTATTCTAGGCTCGCCATTAGGAGTAAAATGTTTAAAGTCAAACACATAATTAATATTCTTGTCTGTAAACGACAATATGTATATACCTTCATTTTCTACATAAACGCTTTTAACTTTTGTTAAATCACTAGCACCAATGTTTCTTATTAGTGTGTCTTTAATATTTTTACTTATATCAGTTAAAGGTACTTTATCTTTTTCTGATGTACGAGCTAATGACCTAAGACCTGTGTTAGACAAAAATACTAAGTCATCACCTATAGCTTGTACACTATCTCTAGCAACACAACCTATTCCTCTAATTACTTCATTAAGTTTAATGTTTCCAATAACGTCAGGACTTTCATATATAGCTATGTTGTTCTTACCAAATACTGCAAGTTGTCCGTAGAACGGAGCAACAGCTATAATGTCATCCTTGTCCCAAACTTTCTTTAGGTCTATAGAACCACCACCACTAGATAAAGTATAATCATCAGAATCTAATAAAGCAGAATAATGTAATACATCTTTTTCTTCTTCAACACCACCAACCCACATACGACCATAAGCTCCTGAACCGCAACTAGGTTTAAACTCTCCTGATGTTACACTTGGAGGTCTTGTAGCATTATCAAAAGCTGCCCATCTAGAGCCTGAACTTTGTGAGCCATCATATCTTTGAGGTACAACTTCTGCGTGTATACAAGTAAGTCTTTCGTTAAAGTTTATAAACTGCCAGTCTCCTGTTGTATTTGCTACTGTGTGTTTTACGTCTGCACCACTACTAGGAAAGGCAGCATTAGGTGCAGTAAAGTCAATAGTGTAGATGCTAGTACCGTGACTAGCAAAGATTTTATTAGTACCTTGGTCATTGTGTTCTACAATAGAGTTAATAGATGCACCACTAGGCACAACTTTTTGTTTTAGACCTTTACGAAATGATATTCTTCCTGACTCTCTTAATACTATATTGTCTGCTGACGTAAGATAAGAAGGGTCTAAAGAGTTAGGATTGCTTTGGGTATTTAATCCATTAATACCAAAATTAGGTAAAGGCTGTGCTATAAGTTGCTTAGCCATTATTGAATATACCAGTCTTGTTCATATCTATTATGTCCACCATCTATTATAATAGCTTGTCTTAATGACGCTGCTGCTTCTTCTGCAGCTAATGATGATTGTGTTCCACCGTCTTCTCCTCGTTCTGCTAGAGCACGAGCCCAAGCTCCAAGTATTACTGGTTGAGCAGGTATTTTAAGTGTTGTTGCTGCAAGTGTTAAGTTGTCTTGATATTTGACTATATCAAAAGAAATAGTTTCTATTGCTGTAGGCACAGGTGATAAATCTACTTTTAAATTACCAGAAGTATCTACTCCATTAAAACAATAATAAGCAGGTTGTCCGCTAGTTTCTGTAGGATATTTTTGAGTATTCATATAATGTTTTGTTACTGGTGTCAAAGTATCTCCATTGCTTTGGTTAGTAACATCTAAAACTTGAAACTCTTGACCAGAACTTAAATTATAATTTTTAGTTCCTGCTACTGTAGACACATCAACTGTTTCTCTTAAAGCCATCCAATCGTGAAAAGACTCTACATTTCGTTTAGAGTCATTAACTAAAGAACCAATAACTTTTTGATAAGTAGATATAGTGATACTGTCATTAACAGCTCCAGACCAATCTGAAGTAATTGTATCTTCTCTTAGTCTTATTAATACTTGATTTATTAATTCTCTATATGTCATTATTTCCCCTTGGCTAATTGTGCACCAAAATAAAATTCTATAATCATTGTAGCCCAACCAAAGATTTCATCCATTTTTAATACTGAGCCTGCTTGTATTTGTATGTACTCTACTACATCCGGTGTAAACTGTATACCAAAAAAACTAAATCCTTCTATAGTATTAGGTATTACTGTCGGTACATTAAAAAACACTGGAGCTACTTGTGTAAATATTATAAGTGCCAGTATAACAAATATAATAACTCGTCTGTTAAGTGCAGCCATTGGACTTTCTTTGTCTGCTCTATCTCTTGCTTGGTTAATAGAATCATTGCGTGCTTGCAAATTTTGTATCATTAACTTTTGATTTTCTGCTGCTGCTTGACTTTTGAGTGCAAACAATTTAGCAACGAAGCCTAAAGCTATAGGTGCTACATTAGTTAAAAGTGCTATCATAATACTACTCCAAGTGCTTCCATAAGCCCTACGTTTGCAATGACATAAAAAATAATTGCACCGTAGACACCCCATTTAATTTGTAATAGTGAGGTATTTATCTTAGCTATACATTTATTTGTGTCGTCAATCTTACTAAACAACTTTGCTATTTGACCTGCGTGTTTGTCTAGTTGTAGTTGCACTCTTCTAAGCTCCTCGTCCATTTATTCTCCCACATTTTTCATAGCTACTCTATGAGCTTCTGTAAAACTTAAGCCTTTGTTCATAAGTCTTTTCATTTCTTGCATATGTTTTTTGCTGTGATGTTTCTTATGCTTATCTAAAGTAGCTAATTGTCTTTTAGTAAGTGCCATTACTTTCTCTTTTTGCCATTACCTTTAGTTTTTTTATAAGGTGTTTTACCGTATCCCATAATATCTCCTTAGTTTGCTAGTGGATTGTCTAATGATTGTTGTATTCTGTTTTCCATATCTACTTTAGTTTTCTCTACTTTTATCTCAAACCTATCTAGCTTTGTATCGTAGCTAGTAAGTTTAGTATCTACTGATTGTAACTTAGTATCTACTTTAGATTCTAAAGACCATTGACTGTTTCTTAGGTCTGTCATATCTTTCTTTAATTCTATTTTAATAGCGTTAGCGTGCTCTTCAATTCTGATTACATCACTAGATGTCTTTTTCATCTGTGACTCTATAGCTCCAAGGTCTAAATTTGCGATTCCTTCGACTTTCTGATACATAAGAAAGCCACCGTATAGAGTACCAACAATCGTTGAAATAAACGCAAATGCTGCGACTATACTTGCACCGCTTAAACGTAGACCAAACAAAGAAAGTTTTTTATTTTTTATGCTTTCGCCTTGCTTTACTAATTCTTCTAGGTCAGCCATTAGTTTTCAAATCCACCGTCTTGTAATTGCCTTAAGTATTCTATTTCTTGTTTAAGTTTTTGTACCTCTAGTCTTCTACGTTGTAATTCTAGTTGGTATAGAGTATTACAATTAATTCTTTCACTAGGTCCATCAAGAGGTATTATAATTCTAGCGTATAAACCTATGTCTTTAGTCTGTGGCTTGTCTCCGCTCTTTCCTATAATTGGCGTGACTGCATTGTTTATTATTCCAGTTAGACCTAACTCAAAGTTAGTAGTACCACCTATACTATTCTTACAATCTAAATCACCGGCTCTAATACTATCTGTACCACTATTGTATCCTGCACTTGGCAAAGAAAAAGTTAAAGAGTTACTGTCTGCTATAACCTGTGTACTAAGAAAGGCGTAGCAACACACATACCTTAAC
>Ga0208134_1002414_pt1 | contig 10077 bp, 19 predicted proteins | sample VirMetDEL_Mar_31_FD_184515 | JGI IMG/M metagenome (GOLD analysis project Ga0208134, IMG submission 184515) | Aqueous microbial communities from the Delaware River and Bay under freshwater to marine salinity gradient to study organic matter... | ecosystem: Environmental > Aquatic > Marine >...
TAAGTACAGACGTAGTAGATACAATCGACGGTGATGACATTAAAACATTTGGTAGTAATATAGCAAGCTCTGGTAGCGACCTCCTTAGTGGAGTTAGTGTAGCCGGAGTAACACATACAACTGCCTTTGACTTAGATTTAATTTTAACAGTGAGTGTAGTGAGATAGGATTATGGTATTAAGCAGCGCAAAGAGCCTTGGTAAAACAATTGCCAATCAACAAAAACAGATTGATAACTTAAAGCAAGAGATTAGTCCGAACGACCCTAGTGCGAGCTTCCCATTATTTACTACAGAACAAATCAAAATAACAAAGAGTCTTGAAATCTACAAACGTAGAATGACAGGTGTTTACATTGTAGGTAATGCAGTCTACGGTGAAATAGAAGCATACCCAATAGGACCTCTATGTGTCCTTAATCACCCAAAATGGTCATTCTTAAATGATTGTCTACTAGGGGATAGAGACATAGACCAATACGAAAGAACATTATTATACAGCGCAACATTATAGGAGAGAATAAGAAAAATGACAAACTTGATACAGAGCGGAGACATCCCAAGTGGGACAGTCTTAATGAACAATTGGAATGAAAATTATAGAATTAATGGACAGACTTTAATTCAACAATTACAGGACAGAGCAATTACGTTTAGTGCCGACGGTGGAATCTTTGCAGAAGCTTATGTTGATGCTAATGGTCGGAAGAACAGTGTTGATACATCAGAAGGTTCTGCGATATTTAACACTAATAAATATGAAGTTCCTGATTTCTTAGATGACCCTAATTTAGTTTATATGGATATTTATGCAACTAATGTAAATTCTTCAATAGACGACGCTGCAAACAGTTTAGTTTCTCTAAAAATTGACGACGGAGTATGGCGAGTATACAGTTATAAAAATTCAGTTAATGAAGCCCTTAATAGATTGTTCACACGGTTATTTAAAGACGCCACAACTACACCAAACTATGTAACAGGATTAACTTCAATGAGATGCAGTGAATCTGATTTAAGAGGGATGGAAGTACTATTCGCAATAAAAGCACGAGCATCAGGAAGTATTGTAAACGGTGATGAAGCAAAATCAGAGTGGACACAAACATCAGGTAAACTCGCAATTATAGGAGATTATGTTGCAAATTCTGCAAGTAACACTAGAGGGAACGCAGAAGTACAGTTCCCTATTGCAACTACAATTCACACTGTTTCTGGTGCAACTGATGATAATTATAATGTCAGCGATTATCATTTCGACGCTGCAAGTACTGGTTGTAATTTAAGATTCTATGCAACAAATACTTATAATCCAACATCTTTTGATGCTTCAGCAATTATTGTTTCAGAAAATACTTTGACTAGAGCAGATACTGCAGTTAATATGAGTGGAGCTACAATTACAGAAAGTAGTGTTTTTACTATTGCATCGGACGCACCTAGTGACGCAGGATTTACCGTTACACACACAATCCCTTCAGGAACATTCGCAGATGATATTAGTAGTGCGTTCTTCACATTCAAAGCAGAAGAATGGGAAAGCGGTGCTGATGTTCAAGCACAACTCCAAACACCTAATCCTATAATAATAAATCAGAATAGCTTCGTCGAAATATCTGCAACATCAGTTGTTAATAGTTTCTTCGAAAAGAATAATTGTAGAATATTACCTAAATCAACTGGTGTATGGATAGTAGGCTCAATTTCAAGTGATGACGAGGTTGCAAGAGCTGATGTTTATGAAACATTATTTTATGGGAGTACAAGTATTATTCCTGCGATTGTTGATGGTGCTGTCGGTGTTACTGCGATTAAAACAAGTGTTGCGAGAGATGTTGGAAAACAAGCACACTATGCACAATTGACTGCAGCCGGTAATCCCGAAGCTTCTTTAACTGGAACTTTTGTAGATACAAGTACTAACACTGATTGTAGTAGTTGGTCTTCAATTAATGATAACACTACGTTTTATAGTGAGTTTGGAACTGATTTAACAGCCAACGAAACTGATAACCCTGCAAACTGTCAATTACAGATGAGTGACGCATCAAACTTCTTAAGGTGGGAATTACCATCAGCAACTACTTTACAAACTAAAACTATCGATGCGACAGCACCCGATTCTATTAGGGCGTTAGTGATTGCGTCTGGTGACATTACATGGGTGCCAAGTGGTTCAGATTATACTTCAACAACTACTGACTTTAATACAGACCATAGTATTCCTAATTTCACAAGTGGTGCAGTATTAGGTACACAATTCAAAACTGGATATTTAAATACTAATGATGTTGTTTCGTTTACGGCATTAGGTGTAGAAGCAACAGAGGTTTCTTTTAAACTAATACCAAAAACAACAAATCCGACACCGGGATTCCCCTCTATTCAAGGTGTGAGTCTATACTCTGAGAGGCCTAACTAATGACTTATCCAGGACAAGTTTTTAAAGCGAAGGAATGTAAATGGTGTGGTAATGAATACCAACCAATGAGTGCAAACGCTTCGTACTGTAGTAAAAGGTGTAAGATGGATAACGAGAATGAAGTTTCTCGTATGCGGTACAAGGAAGACCCTGAGTATAAAGAGAAATGTAATATTTTAACAAAGAAACACGGTGATATATATCGAAAACAAGGTGCAGCATATATAAGAGAGTTGAAGGAAGATTCTCAATGTGTATATTGTGAGGAAGCACATCCAGCATGTCTTTCCTTCCACCATAGATACCCATCAGAAAAAGAATACAATATTCCGAGAATGGTTGCAGATAGATTATCTATAGCCAAAATCAAAGAAGAAATTGCAAAATGCGACATCGTTTGTGAGAACTGTCATAGAAAGATTCACTACGAAGAAAAACACAACGGAGTTACATTATACGGAGATAGACCAGCATGAACCAAGAAACTATAGACCAAGGATTATTAAATGGAAGCATCGTTAAGATGGGTTCCCATTATTTTTACAGTGAAGACGTGGCTAAGACACTATTACCACGAATTAATGAAATAGAAGTTACAGAAGAGGTAGCAGAATAAGATGACATTAAAAGAATTTACAAGCGGAGAACGATTAACTGCACAGGATTTGAATGATAATTTTGGAGGAGTAAAGGTCCATGAAGTATATACTGGTATTGATTTAGACTTATCTGCGAATACTTCTGAATCAAGTGCGTCTTATGAATTTACTTCAATTACTTCGGAAGAATTAGGAGGAGCCTCTTACATAAAAATAGACTATAAACTAGACTCAAGCGTTTGGCAAGATGAAAATGTAAATGGGTATACAGCTTTAAAAATAGAATCAAAGGATATAGGCGGAGCATACTCAGATACATTAAGTAAGACATTCTTACACTATATGAGTACTACTAATACTGGCACAGCTAGAAAAAACAATAGAAATTTAGTTAGTTTTAGTTGGTTACATGTTTTAACTAATGATGAGAAATTAAATGGTGTTCAATTTCAGTTAACAAGCTATGCGAAAGCTGGTACATCAAATAATACAATTGGTACAGTTAAGCAAGTAGTTTTATCAGGAGCCTACTAATGGCAGTATTTAAATTACCACGAGAAATAGGAGCTAAGATTCCTGATATTAATAGACACGTACGGGAAAATATAGTGGAGAACTTAATCTTCTATATGATTGACCGTAAGTACAGAAAAGTAGTGAACCTAAAAGCATGGCTTAAGGAACAATTAGTTCTTGGTTATGAACATGATGAGATGGTATTAGTTGCCGAATCATTGAAGGGTAAACACGATGACGATACTATGCTTAACATATTAAAGTACGTGCATGACCACACAACCTATATTACAGACGATAAGAAATGGGATATGGTTGAGAAGTGGGAAGACGTTACTGATGTATTTGACACTCAAATGGGAGACTGTGAGAGCGGGGCTACGGTAATCTATGTTCTTGCACGAATGGCTGGCATTTCATCCGACAAAGTATGGATGATGTGCGGAGACGTTCAAGGAGGAGGCCACGCTTGGATTGGTTATATCCCAGACGAGGCACCATTAAACTTCGGTTTCATGGACTGGTGTTACTGGTACAAGAAACATCCTCTAACTTACCGAAACTTATTCCAAGTATCGGGACAGAGAATTATTGAGGACCGAAAACAAGGGGATGGCTACCAACAAGTCGACAGCAACTACTTTAAACTATGGTTCGTATTCAACGAGGAAAAGAGTTATCGGAGCTTCCGATAGTACCTAACCTATATACTACAGTATATAAACCTTTATAAAGGATGAGAACAACCAAACAACATGAGCGATAAAATGCAACGAGAATTTAATTTCACGGAAGTAGGTGCTATACAAGAGTATAATAATGACCAAATAAAGTTTATGTACGCTGGTTACCGGAACCATCTACTGATGAGTGGTCAAAAGGGAGAACCTGAACTCTGGGTTAATTACCAGATGAATTATGTTCTCAGTGGTCAGTCAGCACAGTTTGCCTCTAACTATAGGGATGATTATTTTTATAACACTGTCGAGAGGCAAACAGCAGAAGCAAAACGAAAATGGGATAATCATGGCTTAATTGGTCTTCTTCAAGACCTTGAGCCAATGTACTTAGCCCATAAAGGTAAATAAAATGAGTATAGATGTAATAGGAATAGCCGAGATTGTTTTAACAGTCATCGGTGGAGCGACAGTTATGTTAAATATCTTTGCACCATTAACTAAGAATCAAACAGACGACAAAGTGGTTGCTTTCTTAATGAAAGTATTATCAGTAGTTAGTCTGAACAAAGACGATAGTACTATTAAAATAAAGGTATCTAAACGAGAGTAGTAATACTCTCTCACATTCTTTCATTCTCATAGCATAGGCTGTGTTGGATGGTTAAATAATACATAGTAGATAATAGAGTCTAAATTTAGACCCGAGGTATATAATATGAATAAAACAAATAAAAAAGTAATTGCAGCATGCAGTGCAGCAGTAGTATTAGGTGCAGGATTAGTTGGTGTTGGATTACATGACATTTACGAAACTCCCGTAGTTCAAAACCAAACAGTAACTGAGTATGTTAATGTAACAGAAGAAGTTGTTGTAGAGGTTATTAAAGAAGTACCAGTTAATGTAACTGTTACGGAAGAAATTATCGTAGAAGATGAGGCTTTCAAGCAATTAGCTTGTGACCGATTAATGTACGATGACATCAGTGAGTGTGTTGAAGAAGTTGAAGCAGAAAACGCAGCATTAGTATTAGCTGTAGCGGAAATTGAAGCAGAACTTGCTGAAGAATTAGATGACGAAGACGTAGTTCGAAAGGACAGTGACGTACGAATCATTGAAATTAAGTCAGACTTTGAAGATGTAGAAGTTGTTAAATCAAACTTTGATAACAACAAGTACGTATTCGAGATTGACGTAAAATACGAAGATGAACGAGAAGAGTCTAAAGACACTGTAACTGTTAAAGTTAAAGTAGAGGATTCCGACGTTGAAATCGTATCAATTAACTAAATAGATAAGGGACTAACGTCCTTTTTCTTTTTCTAATTCTAAAACATTTAATGGTATTAAAGAAATACTTCCATTATTATTAAACATTCTATAGGGTTCCCCTTCACTAGTACCCATCGACACACAAAGGCCGTAATGAGGATGCGTATCTCCTAAACTATACATCATACTTCCCTAGTTTTCTTTCTAAATCTACTATCTTTTGATGGTGTGCATCTTCTTTTAAGTCCCACATAACTTGTTCTTCAATACCTTGTTTACCGCTAGTGTAAAACTTAGTTGGTTTATCATGTGTGAAGTAGTGATGTTTAGTGTGTGCTAAGTCTTCTTGTATGAGAAAGTGCATAAAGGGTTCTACATATCTAGGTCCTTTATCATACTCCTCTAAGAACTTACAAGTGTAAGTAAACTTACCCCAGAGGTACGTTGTTCTATCTGGTTCAAACACACCTTTGTGTCTTTCAATCTCATTCAATTCTTCCTCAAACATTCCTTCTAAACTCATTCTAATAACTCCTCCACCAAAAACTCATTTACAGTTAAACCCCTTTGTTGAGCCTTATCTGCCCGAAGCATTCTTTCATAAATTACTCTCATATTAGTTAAACTCATTTTATGTTATCCCTCATAGTAATTATAATCATCCCCGGTTTTCTTTCAACAACAGGTTCGTCGTAAAAGAAAGAATCATAATTAACATCTAACCCTACACATACGCGATGCGATTTATCATCCGAACTCATTTTCTTCCCTCATCAATAACTCTCTTTAACACTTGTTCGAAGTTTGAGTCTAACTCACTAACTCTTATGTCAACACTCCAACAAGCACCCTCTAATCCCTGTTCATTATACCACTTATCTTCTGCATCTCTTAATGCTTGTATCAATTCATAAATCTCTTTCATCTTTTATCTCTGCCTCTTTATCACACGCATAGCACCGATAACCACGGTACTTACTCTTATATATACTACCATCGTAGCATTGGCTACAATTAGCATCCCTGCCTTTACTTTGCTTGGTCATAATTCTCTCCTTTCTGTACGTCACTTGTAATCGGAACACACATCCACTCAAATGGTTTCTCCATCCACTCTTTAATAAGAGGCATAGCAGCGTCTACATGCTCAGTCTTTACCTCAAGTATAATTTCATCATGTACCATAGCTAATAACTTAATGTCCATGTGCTCATATTGTTTCTTCTCTTTATAAATATTGTTACTGGCTTCTCTAATCATATCAGCACTATAACCCTGAATCTTAGCATTAAAAGCCTGTCGTAAATCACCTTTAGTATACCCTGTCCAGTCATCTCTTGTTACTGTATCAAACCGTCGGCATCTTCCCGACATGTATCGGACAAATCCATTATCATATACTTCTTTATGTGCATACTCAATAGCATCCTTTAACCCAGGCATACCAGCAAAGTAATCGTCTACAATCTGCTGTGCTTCTTCTTCAGTAATACCGAAGTCAATAGCGAAACCATAGGCTCCTTTACCGTAGGCTAAACCAAAGGTAATAGTCTTAGCTTGTGAACGTGCTTTGTCGTGCTTCTCTTTATACATATCGTAGTCAGGATGAGTTTTATTAAGGGCTTCCTCTGGCATACCAAGCTCATAGAACTTATTAGCTACAGCAAGGTGCATATCATAACCATTATTAAGTGCTTTAACAAGTGTCTCGTCACGGCTAATCTCAGCCATTACACACACCTCTTGACCACTATAATCTGCTGTCACCATAGTATACCCCGGCGAAGCTACAAAAGCCTGTCTAATAGGAATAGGATATACCTTATTAGGTTTACTTAACTGTTGTACGTTAGGGTTACTACAACTAAGTCGTCCTGTTTTTGTACCAGTATCTTTTAAGCTTGTTCTTACTCTGTTGTCACTCTCTAGGTTAGACAGTATCTGAGCATCTGGACCAAGGTAAGAACTCATTGCTTTCTCAATAATCTTGTACTTGTAAAGAATATTAACGAAAGGATGGTCTTTATAAGTGTTTAAGGTTACTTTACCAACACCATCAGCACCTGTCTTAGTCGTCTCTACAACCTCGAGCTTTAATTGTCCATAGAGTATCTCTCTAAGCTGTTTAACACTATTAAAGTTGATAGGGGATGTAACCGTAAGGTCATCACTTAAAAGGTCCGTCTGCATGCTATACTTGACTCCCAGGTACTCACATAACGCCATGATATACTTAGTATGGTCTGCTTTACAGTTATTATATAGTTCTGCTACTTTATCGGTATCAATATACATTCCATTGATTTCCATCTCGAAAAGGGATAACATAAAGGGCATTTCTACTTCACGGAAGAGCTTAGCTAATTGTAAGTCTCCTTTAAGTCTTGGTTGTTGCCACTGCATTAATTCCCATGTCCAAACAGCATCGTCTGTTGCATATTTATAAAAGACTTCGGATTGAGAGCCGTGCGCAATAGCGTCTTTATAATCAATAACCTCTTTTCCAAGAAGTTCGGAGGCAAGGGCCTTCAATCCATGTCGTCTTCGTTCATCCAATAAATGGTCTGCTACCATGGTATCATATAGTTTATGACCTCTAAGGTCTATACCATATTTATATAGGACTTTCATATCGAACACAATATTATGTGCTACAACTGTTTTACATTGGTACTTGAAAAAGTCTCTTACTACTTTAAGGATTACTTCTTTCTCATTATTATCAACAAGGTCAATATAACAAGCACTCTTCCCATCGCAGAAAGAGATACCTTCAAGTTCCAAGATAGTATAAGTAAGAGCACCAATCTTATCATGTGTTCTTCCTACTGTCTTTGGTCTTGGGTCTACTGTCTCTGTGTCAAAGGCTACAGAGGTACCCATACCTGATAAGAACTCTGCTACATCCATTACTCTTTTAAGTACTTGCCTATCCATTACTTTCTCTCCTCGTCTTTATTAAGTTCCGTGTAGGGTTTAACAGCATTAGGGTACTTTGCAATAACACCAGCAACCTTAACATTAAACTCTTCCATCATTGTATCTACATTAGATACTTTAATTGGTCTATCGTCTGTCCAGTTACCATTCATCATAGAGTCCCGTAGAACCATTAAACCAGCAATAGCTTTTGTTACGTGGCTAATACCACTATCGGGGTCAATATCTTGTCCTTCGTGCCAAGCCATTAAGTGTCGGAAGGCTGCATCGTAGTATACACTACCACGTACCCCAATAGCACGGTAGTTACTCTTACCGTACTTCCTATCACCTTCTGATAAGGCTACTGCTGTTTCTAGTACTACTTGTGCTGGTAATACACTGATTGGAACCTTTGTTGCTCCTACGTCATCCTTTGGGTTGCTTTGTTTCTTATTCATCTTGTCCTAGTAATTGTAATATCATAGCCTCATCCTTACGCATCTCACCAAGGATAGCTATTAAGTCTTCTCTGTCAAATTCTTGTCCGTTAAATACTATTTTAGTTGTCATCGTCATCTCCTAATACTGTTTTCTCTAAACCACTTTTAAACCTTTCAACGTCCCATTTGTAATAGATAGTCTCCTGTGTCTCAGGATGAACACCAACTGTCTGACCAGTCATCCATTTAATAAAGGCATTGTAATTCTCGTCTCCTATCTTCTTCTTAACTGTTTCTTCGTCAAATCCTATTTCGTGATTCATAATATAAGAATAGTAAGACTAGTATATAAAGCTTTAGATAGTGTAGACTATAGGTTTAGATAAACCTTTTAGATTTGCTGTTAAAGATATGTATAATGTAAAATATAAGAAAACTACTTTTGATTACTTATAGTAATAAGTTTATCAATAAAGTCAATCTTTTGTTTTACAGAAAAATGACCCCAATCACTGGGGACAATGTTCTTTTTACTATGTTCCATTATTTCCTGGCCTCCCATTGTTTTCTTTTTTTAGTTTTATGTTTCCAAGACTTGAATCTACTTCTTAGGTCTCTCATACCGTCCCGTGGGTCGTTCCAATCATTCCAATAATCAAAGAAGAAGTCACCCATTTGGATGCGTTCTCTTCCCTTCTTCTTTCGCCAAAGCTCCATCTTCAGAATCTAATTTTACCGTCAATCACATTAAGTAACTGACGTTTACCATTAGGGTGTACGAGAGCATGTGTATGCATCCAACTACTTGGGCCTCGGTTGTAATCCATCTTTAGATTAGTACTTGTCCCAACACACCAAGCGTCTCGTCGGATACCAGGTGTATGCCTATGTCCAACAATACTAGGACCATAGTTGTTCTGTTGTTGTGTCATTGTACCACGACTACCATTACCACCGAAGTCACCGTGACTACCAAGCTGTATGCCACGAATCTTAAAGTCATCGTCTCGGCTAAGGAACTTAACATGCTTACCGAAGCTACCATATACTTGTTCAATACCAGCCTTTAAAGTATCCTCACCATCTAACTTTGCAATAGCTAAATGTGCTGCTACACGGAAGTTCTCTGGGTCTTTAATGAATCGGCCTTCTTCTAAGTATCTATCTAACACTTCATCGTGATTAGACTTAACGACAACAATCTGACTCTTATCGGGTAAGACACTGTA
>Ga0208134_1002418_pt1 | contig 10076 bp, 6 predicted proteins | sample VirMetDEL_Mar_31_FD_184515 | JGI IMG/M metagenome (GOLD analysis project Ga0208134, IMG submission 184515) | Aqueous microbial communities from the Delaware River and Bay under freshwater to marine salinity gradient to study organic matter... | ecosystem: Environmental > Aquatic > Marine >...
CGTCAACCGCTGTGCCGTATTCGCCATAGATTTTGGCGGCATCAACCAGCAAGTCCTGCGCCATCTGATCCCGTTTGAGATCATCATTTGCGGCAGCCTTCTGCATTTCAAGTTGCAACTTAGCCATGTCCGTCTGCGCCTTTGTCTGAGCCTTCATTTGCTCAGCCTGCAAGAACGCGGCGTTTGGATCAGCGGCCTGACCTTGCTGCGCCTGTGCCTGCTGCTGCATCTGCAACATCTGCATTTCAATCTCTGGCGTGATTGGTGCAAAGTAGCGGTCGGCGTTGCGTATGCCTGCAACAGCCAGCTGATCTGCCAGCGTGTTGCGGATATTAGTTAAGCTGACCAAACCATTCATCGGGCCGTAATTCTGGTAAACCATTGTTTGCATCTGGAGGGCTTGGTTGAGAGCCATTGCCTTCTCTTCCTCACGGCCAGTGCCGAGGCCCACGTTGATGCTCACGTCCATTGACTGATCCCAAACGCGCGGATCGACAGGCACAAACGAGCCATTCATCCGCATCATTTGCTCTTCGTCAACATTCTTGCTCATCAAGCGCAGCATGATGCCAAATAGATCACGCATACCATCAGCAAGGTTGCGCACCATAACCTCAACCTGACCCGCTGCGGCCTGCACAGTGGCCTGCACGGCAGCTTTTGTGGTTGACTGCATTGCATCTGGGTCAAGGCCCATTGATGCTCTGGAAACGCCTGTCTTGCTCTCTACGAGGCCATCTAGGTATGTCAGCGCGCCAAGTGTCTGCCCGGCAGTAAATGGAACAGACAACTCTTGGACTGAGCCGGGCTGGCGCATACGCACGATTGCGCCAATCTCGTTGTTTAGAACGTCGTCAATGTTGACTGCGCCTTCAACGATGCCAAGACGAGGGTTGTTTGTCATCGCCACGTTATCAAGGATAGAGCGCAGCACAGATGTGGCGGCGTCTTGGTCATCCATAACAATCTCGGCCAGTGAACGACCGTAAAATGTGTGTGGCTCTGGGTCGATTTCAAACTTGGCAAACGGCAACTCATCGCATGGCTCAACGTCCAGCAACTCATAGGCAGTGCCACCGCATGTGAGCTTGTGCAGAATTGGCACGCCAGTTCCATCAGCATCAATGCGCATGTACGCTTCCGTCACAGTGACGTTGCGCATCGCCGGGTCTTGCTCATCATCGTCAGAGGTATCCATGTCATAGCCACGGCGCTCATACACCTCTGCCTCTGTCATTTCTGAGCCACTCTCCAAGCTATCTAGCTTGAGAACAACGTCAGGATCGTAGCCCATCGCGATCAAATCGCCAGCGCGCATGTCTGTGCGGTGCGCAACTATATACGCATCGTTAAAGCTGCGTGCGTCACGGTTGATGAAGAACTCTTCCGGCGGGACGCTTTCAATGCACAGCTCACCCATTTCTTTCTGGCGGCTTAGCTTTACGCTATGGACGGGCAGCTCAATCTCCATGCCCATCTGATCCATTGAGATTACCATCTCAACGCTATGCTCAAGCACAGTTACGTTGTCATCGTCCACCAGATATGTGTACTCATCGTCAGATAGGTCGGTGAATGTGAAAATCTCGGCCTCTGGATATGTCATCCAGTATGCCTTCACGATACCCTGCTTTTTGACCAAAGCATCTTGGAAGGCGTCATTGATGACACGGTATCCGTTCAGCCGAGTAAACTCGTGGTGCATAAACTCAGTGGCCTGCTCGGCCATCGCCACGTCCTCTGGGCCACGCGGCACAAATTCAACGGGCTTGGCTGTGCTGAGGAATATGCGCATTAGGCTTGGCTTCACGGAACGTACAGTATCCCGTACTTTTGTGGCTACAACCTTGCTGCGTCCATCCTCATAGCCAAGATCAACCTCGCCGTCGTAGTAGCGCTGAGCCTTGATCCGGTCATCGCTGATCTCACTCTCAATGAAGTCCACTGCACTTGAGATTGCGTCCTGAACAATGGCCTCAATTTCGCTGCGTGATTTTGGTTTAAGTTCCATGTGCCGTGTCCTTTATTAGAGTGCGCCGAAGCGAAAGCCAGTTGTGCGCTCAATTTGCTCACGCACAGGGTCTCGAACCGGCTCGCTTGTCGAGGCTGCCCCGCCAACACCGGGAGAAATCGTGCTAGGCTGCGGGGTAGCACCACCACGCATGGCGCTCACCGCCCTTGCGCCGCCGTAAGCCTCACGGACCATTTTGCCGCCGACAACTCTTGACGCGAACTGCGCAAGGTTTGTCGAACCCAAAGCCGCCGCAATCCTCTGTATCAAGCCAGATGCGGCAGCGGCAGAGTTTGACGCATTAACTGCACCCCCAGTAGCCCTCGCAGACACACTGGCAAATTGCCCAATCAAGTCACGCTCTTCCTTTGTAAACAGTGCCTTCATCGCCTCTGGGTTTTTTGCCGTCATGTCTTTCCATGATTTCAAAAAGTTTACGCCAGAAAACATATCTTGACCAGCGCGTGATGCGACAGATTTATCAGTTAAGTTGATAAAAGCCTCCTGCCGAATTTGGTTCCATTCATCCGCAGGGAGAAACTTTTTTAGCTTCAAAAGGTCTCGTGATACATTTCCCGGCTTGAGTAATTTTGCATTTGACGCGCCAAGTATATAGTTGGCCACTGCCTCTGGAGGTTGCTTTAGAACTAAGTCGCCATCGCGCGTCACCGTTTCCGTCAATGCGTTAAGTATTCCGCCTTTGCTTGACCAAGTTGATTTAAAATCAGCGTAGTTTTTTATTGCGTTAGACCATGCCGCAATGGCTGTGTCATCACCCTCAATGAGCGACTTTTGTACTAGGTCAGCTAAGGAATCATCCAACGCCCTTCTTGCCGCTGTCGCCGCCGCCTGCTCTGGCGTTCCTTGTGCGCCTGCGTTGGATAATTGCTGGCGCTTTTGGAAAAGCATTTTGATGTCGCCACCTTGCGCCAAGATATCATCAATCTCATCCATAATGCTTGTAGTGACTGGGCGAGATGCTGGCGTGAAGTCTCGAATAGATGCTCTCATTGTGTCAGCAAGCGCGCCAGCCGTGTCTTCAGCCATAGAGGCTGGACCAGTAGCTCGCGCAACATCATATAATCTATTTGCCTCAGCCTGCGCGGCCTGCCTCTGCGCAGACAATGCTTCCTGTGCGGCTGCGCCACCTGTGCCGCGCTGAATCAATGGCCCCTGACCAGCTATCTTCTGCTGAATTTCTGGTAAGTTTTGCTGAAGTGCCTCAAGGGTTCTCTTTTCCGCAGAAGTCATCATTGCTTCTGCAACTTGACCATATGCGCCTTTGCGAGCCATATCTTCAAATAATTGCTGACCAGTCGAACCAGTGGTTGCGCCCCTAGTTAAAGGCACAGGCACAGGCAACGTCTCAGCCGCCGACAAGCGGGCCGCTTCAGTCGGATCAACCCCGCGCGCAACTTGCTGCTGCATTGCGGCGGCCATCTCAGCTGTGGCTTGATCGGCATTAATCCCAGCGGCTTCCATTTGCTGCCTTATTTCTGGCCTCAGCTGGCCATTGGGCAGCATGACCGACTCAGGAGTTCGCTTAAATAAATCCGCAACCCGCGATAAAATTTGACCAGCTTTTAAGCCAGCAGCGCCGCCAAGTGCGCCCAAAGGAACGTCGCTAAACTTAAAATCAGCGCCAGATAGCTTTGAGCTTGCAGCCTCAATTAAGCCAGCTTCAGTCGCGCCAAGTGTTGTTGCCCCAAGATAGCCAGACATAGGCAGACCAGCCATCTTCATAACCTTACCAAGGCCAGTGGCAGACGCTACAACGCCAGCGCCCTGCATCAAGTCCGTCATATCCAACCCATATGGATTGGGATAAAAGCGATTTACCTGCTCTGTCTTTTCGCCATCTCTGTAAATTGGCGTCGTGACAACCAAGTTTCCGTATTGATCTTTGTCAAAGGTTGAACCCGGCAAGATTTCTGAAATGCCGGACTTTAGCCGCTCATCAGTGGCCGTTGTGGCAAGTAGCGCAGTCATCTTTGCGGCTTTATCTTTTGGCAAACCTAAGTTCGCTTGAAAAGCCAGCGGGATGTTTTCCTCACGCTGGCCGCCTTTTGCCCAGTCAATTGCGCTCTGCATCGCGCCTTTTTCGGGTTCAATGGGGTTGTCCATCAGGTATTGACGGACCACTGCCTCTTGCTCCGCCGCGCTCATGGTGTCGGGTATGTCCCGCAATATTGTCCCGTCGGGAAGCGTTACATCAACCATTATTCAAAGCCTCCAGCGCCGTTGTTTAGCGACGGGTTCCATCTCCTCTCGCGCGCGCCGCTTGGGGCCGATGACCCTTCGCCAGCTGCGGAGTATTGGTCTAAAATTAATTGAACTTGGGCTGGTATTCTTGACTGGGAGTCAAGAGAGGCAAGTTGCTCGTTGGCTTGATCTAAGTTTATTTTATTGGTCTCGTAAGCTCTAATAACAGCGGCCCTGTCCATGTTGTACTTAGCTTTTTCTTGCATCACTGCAATGATCGCTTGATTTGCCTCTGGGGTGTTTCTCAAGCTGCCGAGCGAGTTGAGCATTGCGTTAAACTCAAGGTCAGATGTTGCACCAGAGCCTTCAACGCGAAGCGTCGGGGCAACTCGTTTCACGATTGACTGACGCAATGAGGCCACATCGTTAAACTCTGGGAACATTTCAGTCAACCTGCCAGTAAGTGGGCCTGACGGAGCAAGAGGTGCAAGCTGCTGCAAAATATTCAAGTCAGTCAGAGAAGAGGCTGACGCTGAACCTGCATCAAGCATCTTAGAAAAACCCTCGCCTTTTTTCTGCATGAGTTTTTTGCGCAGCTCTTCCTCGGCATCAACTTGGCCGGGCGGGATGATCTGCGTAGCGCCAGCCTTTTGAAGCGCAGTTTTGTATTCAAGAAATGTTCCCTTAAATCCTTGGGCAACAGCTTGCTGGTATTCCTTAATCCCAGCAGTCCTGTCATCCTTCGGCGTAGCCAACAACTGACTAGCCGCATCAGTGCCAGAAATCATCCCACGCTTAAGCATATCAGCCAGATCATCTCGACCTCTGGCTCGCAACATCTCAATGGTTTTATTCTTGTTGCCCGCCGCAACCCTAGCCGCACCAGACTTCCGAATAGCCTCACCACCGCCGCGCAGCTCTGGCAGGATCAAGGGATCAAGCGCAGCCGCAAAGGTCTGGAACCCTGTCAGCCCAGTATCAGGGTCAACAGCCGTTGCCGCATCTTTCAGCGTTGACAGAAGCCCACGCATCCCACCCTGCTGTGGCGCTGGTTGCCGCATGTTGGGTGCATTGTAAGTTTGCTCGCCGCCCATCATATATGGAGGCTTATTAGAAATGGCCATGTCTTGACCCCCTTGATTGCTTGTAAGTAAACCGCCGCCGGGCTTGGTCGCGGGCAGTGATGTTATGTCGCCAATGTCAACGCCAGTGAAGTCGGCCAAATCCTGCAAACGAGAACCACGCCACTGGGCAACGCCGTATGTGCCTTGACCGCCGGCAAGAGTGTTGCGAGCGTCTGGGTTCATATCCTCATAGCTCTCAGCCATCAGGCGGCCAGTGATGCCAGCGGCTTGCTGCGGAGTTAATCCCTTCTGCGTCAAGTATCCGTAGGCGAACTTGGCGTTTGGCGATATTAAAGCTTCGTTGGATGTGCCATCGGCCATTGCTGCGTAAACGCTGCTTGCGTAGTTGCGAGCCTTTTCGTCGCCAGCGCCACCAGAGCGCTCATAGTATTTATCCCACAAAGTTGCGTAATCTTCCGGCGTTGAAGCGTCGGCTGTAAGGAACTTGCCAAAGCCAGACTTTTCCTTTCCCTGCACTTCATTCCAGAGAAAGTCCATTTGCTTTGATAGTGGGATAAAACCTTGTGGCATTACTTATACCCCAGCGCCTTACGTTTGGCATCCATGTACGGGCGAATGACAAGTTTAAGCGCTGGCACTTTTGCCACAATTTTTGCCACTCTTTCGCCATATTTGCTGTAAGCGTTGTAAAACCAGTTTGGCGAATAACCGATAACCCACTCGCGGAACTGAAGCCATTTTGGATCATCCTCGCCGTAAACCTCACGGGCCACCCAGCAAATTATTCCAGCCTTAGCCAAACTCGGAACCATCCCTGCGCCGAGCTGCAAGTAATTAAACAAGCCGGGCTGCATGGAATTTGTTGTAGTTTGCGGTGTTGGCGTAACACCAAGCGCAGCCAGCGGTGCTTGAAGCGACTGCGCTGGCGCACCAGTGTAGCCAGCGTATTGCTGTCTCGCCGCGTCGATAAGTGCTTGCTGGATACCTTGCTGCAACAGACCCTGCTGGGCTTGCTGCTGCTGAATTGCTTGGCTTGTGCCAAACGCCTGCTGGCCGAGCTGCCCCATTTGAGACGCAGCGCCAAGGCGAGCCTGACGGTCAGCCATCGCAGCCTGCAACGCTTGGCTGTAGTTTTGCTGACGTTGCTGCGCCGCCATGTCGCCCGCCATGCGGCCATATTCGCCAGCCATAACGCCTTCAGCAACACCTTGGCGAGACCCGCCAAACGCTCTGGCCGCAGTTGCCTGCGCGCCAAGCGTGTTCATTGCCATCTGACGCTGACGCTCAATGTCCTGCTGAGTGCGGTCAATAACCTCGCTAGTGTACGGGTTTGCGTACGCTCCAACATTTAGCGGGTCTTGCATGGCTTTCTGAGTCCTGCCAAGCGCGCCTTGCAATGCGCTTGCGGATGCTTGGTTTACGTTGAAGCCTTGCGCTTGCGGCATGACCGCTGGCTGGTAAGTGGGCGCAGGTTGCGCGACTGCTTGAGCTGGCTGGACCGTTGGGGCGGCTGCTGGCGTGACATTACTTGTGCCGCCTTTTCCGCCTGCGGGCATAGCCCCTGCCGTAACGGGTGTTCCACTACCACCTAATGCTGCGCCTGCTGCTGCGCCTAGTGCGCTTGTAGGCATTCCTGTTCCGCCTGCCATCTTACGATTCCTTCTTTGCAAGTTCTCTGGCTAAAATCTTTCTCGCCGACTCAGCGCTTTTAGGATTTCCGACCATTACCCCGTCAACGTAAACTTCTCGACGATCATCCTTGTATATAATACCAGTTCCACCGCTCTGAAGACTTTCCAAAAGTTGCGCTTGCTCGTAGCCAGTGTCGCCCGGCCCAGCGGGTCTGTCATTGTCCGTCGGGTGGGAGTATGAGGTAACTTTATTATCCACTGGTGGACCCGTTACGTTCAATCCGCCAAGAAGGCCCCCGCCAGTTCCGCTGTAATCTGTAATTCCTAGCGCGTCACCAATGCCGCCAAAGAAGTCGCCCACTTGGCCAAGGTTGCCAACTCCGTCAGCGCCGCCGCCAGTGAATAGACCACCAGTGCCGCTACCTGCCGGGCTGCCTGCTTCAAAAGTATCCCAAAAATCTTCGTCTGATAGATTAGAGTTAATAAGAGCAGTTTCATTTGCTGCTGAACCTCCATAAAACCCACCGGGAGCGCCATAAAGGTCTTGATCCGTGACATAAGAATCAGTGGTGCCATCGGAGCCTACGCTTACCGCAGGAACACCGTCCCCTGATTCAAAAATGTCAAAAAACTGTTCGTCTGTTAAATCAGAATTGATAAGAGAAGTTTCAGCTATTTCTGAACCGCCAAGATAATCGCCGCCAAGGAATGTGTCGCCACCACCGCCAACGCCAACGCCAACGCCGCCGCCAACGCCACCGCCACCACCAGCGCTAATCCCGCCCAGATCACCGGGAGTGGACGCTACGGTGTAATCAACTGGAGCCTGCATGTTTGAGCCAGCAGCGCCTGTAAACGGGTCAATAAAAAAACTTTCTGCATATCTCTTTTGTCCGGGTCGAGCCTGCCCAAAAGCCTCAAGGGCTTGCTCATAGATTGGCAGTGAGGAATAGCCACGCACACCGCCTGCGTATGTCGTTGGCGCTGGCATACCACCAGAAATATCTTGCATTGACATTCCGCCACCGGGCAGGCCAAAAGCGCCAGCTGCTTGTGCCGTGCCTTGAAACGCAGCTTCCTGCAAGGGAGTAAACGCAGCAACGGTTGGGCCATACTCAGGGATAAATCCCAACCTTCTGATTTTATCAGCTTCGGTCAGATTGCGCCGAGCCGCGTCCTCAATGTACTCTGGGACTGCAACCGTTGAAGAGGTTGATCCACCTTTTCCCATTATTCAAACTCCTTAACATAGGACGTGTGCAGTGGCTTCCAACCGTGCTTCGCCAATGGTTTTTTCCAGCCAAAGCGACCAGTCATGGTTAGGGCCGCGCATCCTTGCGCTTTTGCCCACTCTATCACATCGTTGTGCATATCCAAAATTTGCTCCAATTCACCGCCGCCGAGGAACACGTTTAAAACTTTCTTTCGCGGATATACCACGATTTCAGTTACTATGCACCCCTTTGGCGTTGGCCACAACTGCATCGTACCCTTTTGCAAGCCAACAACCACATCCTCAAAGTTATGAGTGCCACCGCTGTAGCTTAAAGCTGCCTCAATCCAAGGCTTGCAGCGCGCTAGTTCTTCACTCATCCATGCAGCCTCGTTATTGCAATAGTGGACGCCGGTGCTGCGGGTGCAAACGCCGTTGCCGCAGTTGCATCAAGAAAACCGCTGGTGCTGTCAACGGCCCACATGGCCTCCAAGTAATCTCCAGCGGAAAGGTCAAGTATTGCAGATCGGCTAACCACAAGAGTTGCGCCATTTTGATGTAAAGCGTTTTTCATAGTCGAACCAGCAAGGTCAACTCCGTTGACGCGAGGCCAAAACCAGAAGTTTACAGTTGAACTGGATGTGGACGAAATCTGCGCCGAAAAGCTAACCATGTACTCGCCAGCTTCCTCGAATACCAAGCGCGAGGCTGGTGTGCCGCTAGTAATGCCATCAGATGATGATAAAGTGTACGTTAAAGCGTACGCTGTGTTTATCGCAACAGCTGTTTGGTCAGTTGTAATTGAGCCGCTGGCATTGCCGTCTTCTAACACAACCTGAACCCACGCGCCGTTTTTACTCACGACCGGATACAAGTTTTCCCTGTCCCACATCAACGTGCCATCATCGGCAGCGCTTTCGTCGCCAGTCTGCTGAACCAGCGCAGAACGGGTTTGCGAGAGGTACGACATCATGCGCCGACCCCACGTCTGCCAGTCCTTATCTCGCGGCTCTGGTGGACGGTTTTGCTGCGTCATCGACGGCCACCGCCAACAGCTTCAAGCCGATTAATGCCAACGCGCCAGTCAGATAAGCGCTGACCCTCAACGCGCATCCGCACCTGACGCCCGGTAAACCGCACCGATGTCGGGTTGCTCATGGAGTAAGGCCCGTATGACCGCTCAGTGCCATTCGGGTAAAAGCGCGTCTTAAAGACGGCATTTACGTCACCTTGCGACTTTTCATCCGGCAGAAGCTCAGTCACGCTCATAACTTGATCCCCAGCGCCAATGCGGAACGGACCGCTTTCGGCGAACGGCGTTAGTGAGCCGTAATCAAAGCCAATCTCATGCTCGTAAATCTTGTAATCCGCTGGGTCAGCCATCATTGGCTGGCGGAATGCGCTGCGGTCAACGCCAGCTGTGCGGGCCAGCTCGCCAATGTACCATGTGTTTTCTGTGTAGTTAAACGTCACATAACGATTGTTTTCCGTTGATGCCGCGCTTGGGTAAAACCAAGTAATCTCGCCAAACATGGAATTAGACATGCCAAACGCTTTGCTGATCTGGCCACGGTTAATGTCGTTGAAGACGTAATCTGACACGTCGCAGGGTAACTCCTGAACCTGACCGCCCGTGTAAACGTAAAACGAATTAACGCCCATCCAGAATGCACCAGCATCCACAACAACGGCAGCCTGCTTTGCTGCAAGCCCGCAAGACGTGCCAACGCGCTCAATGCCGTAAACGTATGGCGGGCCAATGTAGTTGGCAACGTGGGCATCGCGCGTTGTCAAAAGCAAGGTTTGACCGGCAACAGTCACGCCCTTCATCAATGCGCCAGACGTGTTTAGCTCAAGATCACCCGCCTCGTTTGTAGCGGCTGGCGTCCATGAATTGTTATCCTCACGGTCAGACCACTGCACCTTGCGAGGAT
>Ga0208134_1002420_pt1 | contig 10061 bp, 7 predicted proteins | sample VirMetDEL_Mar_31_FD_184515 | JGI IMG/M metagenome (GOLD analysis project Ga0208134, IMG submission 184515) | Aqueous microbial communities from the Delaware River and Bay under freshwater to marine salinity gradient to study organic matter... | ecosystem: Environmental > Aquatic > Marine >...
TATTTCCGCAGATCAGGAGATCAAAATGGACAATCAAAACATCGACTTGGAAGCTTTTGCAAAGAAAGTAGCTGAAGATACAGCTGCTAAAATCGCAATGAAGCAAGCCGAGCAAAAAGCAGCTGATGAAGCAGTAGCTAAGGCATCCGCCGAAGCAGAAGTTGAAAAAGCTCAGGCTCTAGAAGCCGAATCAATCCGCGTCAAGACTGGCGTACAGACTGGCGTAGAAGCTCTTATGGCTGACGTACAGAAGCAGCTTAACGAGAAAGACGCTAAGTTCGACGAAGTTATTGCTAAGTACGGCAAAGACCTCGAAGAGAAATCAGCTGAAATCACTGCTATGCAAAACAGCAAGAAAAGCTTCGGCGATCGTTCAGAAGGCAAGGGCGACATCTCTAAGTTTGCTAAAGAGTTTATGACTGGCCACATGCTGGGCGTAATGACTGGTAAAGGCTGGAACACTGACTATGCTCAGGACCTAGCTCAAAAAGCCGGTATTAACTATGCTACTGACGCTGCTGGTATTTCTCAAGGTGTTTCTACTCAAATCGAGAAAGAAATCATGCAAGAACTGCGTTTGGCCCAGGCTTTCCGTGAGATTACTATTAACTCACAGACTCAAGTACTGCCAATTCAGACTGATGCACTCCCAGCAACTTGGGGCGCTAACGCTGCAACTGCCGGCAACCTGACTAACCGTCCACAAGTTACTGCTAACCAGTACAACGCTGCTCAGGTAATTCTGAAGGCTAATCGTCTGGTTTCTACTACTTTTATGGATAATAACATTGACGAAGAAGTACTTGTTAACTTGATGCCTATGTTGATTGACTCTGTTGCTCGTGCTCACGCTCGCGCTGTAGATAACGCAATCATCAATGGTACTTCTGGTGGTGCTGAAGGCTTTGACGGCCTGGAAGCTCTTGCCGGTAGTAACGCAATTAGCGTACTTGACGCCGCTGGTGGTGTTGGTGAAGACCTTGCTGTAACCGCAGCTGAGTTCCTTGCTGGTCGTAAGCTGATGGGTAAGTATGGTATGAATCCTTCGGATTTGGTCTATGTCGTATCTCAGCAGCGTTACTATGACCTGCTTTCTGATGCTGCTTTTGCTGACATCACTGACGTAGGTTCTGACATTGCTACTAAGATTACCGGTACTGTTGGTGCTATTTATGGCACTCCAGTAGTTGTATCTGACCAGCTTGAAGCAGACGGTGTTACTGGTAACTCTGTAGGCTACTGTGTCAACGTTCGTAACCACGTTATCCCACGTCTCCGCGGTGTATCTGTAGAGCAGGATTACGAAGTAATGAATCAGCGTAACGTAATTGTTGCTAGTCAATCTCTTGGCTTCAACCAGTTGCGCGCTAACAACGGTACTACCGATGTATCTGTAGTTAAGTTGGTTCGTACTGACACCTAATCTACAAAGAGTAAAAAAACGAAGGGGAGTCCGCTCCCCTAAGTTTTTACTAATGGACTTATAAATGGCAAACTTAATCACAATTGAAGAATATAAGACTTCGGAGAGTATCCAAAGCACAAAAGAAGATTCTCGGATCAATTCTTTGATTTCGGCCGTAAGTGCATTAGTAAAAACTTATTGTGGTAATAGCTTAGTAGACTATTATCTAGAAAATAAAGTCGAAGACTTTACAATTAGTTGGGCTACTAACTTAGTACAACTAACAGAAACCCCTATTTTAAATATAGTGTCTGTACAAGAAAGAGAAAGTTTTGGAGCTAGCTATACTACTGTACCTTCCACTGAATACTACGCAGATAACTCTACAGACAGCATTTACCGCGTTAATACAAACGGAATTGGAAAATCCTGGCCTACTGGACCTGCTGCTGTAAAAATTACATATAAAGCAGGCTACTCAGAATGCCCTGCAGATTTACAACTCGCAGTTATTGACTTGATTACATACTATATGAAAGATGAGCACAAAGCTCGTCAAACAATACAAGGTGCAAGCATTCAAAACAACACCTCTTCTAGCCAACGTAATAACGTAGCGTTCCCGGACCATATTAAAAGAGTCTTGGATCTGTATAAAAACTTTTAATGAGTAAGCAGTCTATATTAGCATTCTGTAAGAAGTTAGATAGTACTTTACAGAGTGAGGGAGGCACGACTCTCTATAGAGATCTTGTTGGAGATAAAAGAGTACATGTTTTTAAGTTCAGTTCTTTAGAAATGGCTAAACAAACAAAAATACAGTTAGAGTCTAAAAAAAATAATAGAAGTTTAGTACTTACACAAGAAGATAAAAAGGTTATAGACAGACTATCAAAAGAAATGAAAGAAAGACTTGATAAAAAACTTTCAAAAATGGCAACAAAACCTGAGTATAAGTATAAGTCGACAACAAATACTATATCTTTTAGGTTTGATTCAAGCGTAGGGTCTCAACGTGTTATTACACTTGGTAGAGCTAAAAGAAAAATATACCCTAGTGATGTATTTTCAAAAGTAAAATTAGCCTATCAACCGGCTCTTAAAATTTTTTTTAATAAACTACAAGATCATTTAAAAAGTACTACAGAAGTCAACCCAGAAACAGGAAGGATAAGAAACAGAAGCTTACGTACTAAAAGCGGTAAAAGTGCAGAAGCCCCAGGCCGTTATTATAATGCAGGGCACGCAAAAGGGGCAGGTATTTTTGAAAGTTTTTTAAGAGATAGTTTTGATGGGATTGCAAGCAGTGAAAAACTTGATAGTAAAGCAACTTCGTCAGACTTGCAAGATGTTTTAGGGGTAAGCACTTTAATAACTGTTTTAAGAAATGATAAGCAAGACTCACATACTATCTCTCTAGAGTCCGACTACCTAAACAAGCAAGGTAAAGGCGGAGGTAAGGAAGTTAAAGCTGCAAAGAAAGCTCTACAAAAACAGTTAAAAGCAGCAATTAAAAAGCTGGAAAAGTCAATAGACACGGGTAAAGGATTAGTAAAACTAAAAGGATCTGATAGCATAGATGCTAAGAAAAGAAAGAAAATACGTAAAAATATTGTAGACCCTTTTAAGAAGTTAAAAAATAAAAATGTTAAAGTAACTGCAAAAGATACTAAGATAAATAGTAAAACTACCTCAAATAAACTTAATAAAGCAAGTTCAGGAGGTAAGGGACTAAGTGCTGTTAAACTGGGAGCAGGAGTCAGGGCCGCTAGAATGAGCCGTCAAAGACAAAAAGCTTCCGAAAGCCCTGCATCTAGTCCTTTAAAGATGTTGACAATGTTAAATAGTCAACTTCCAACAGTTGTACAGCAGAATATGGAAGACCCTGCTCTTAATATGCGCACAGGAAGATTTGCTAATAGTGTAAAAGCAGTAGATATTACAACAACAAATAAAGGGTTTACTAGCGTAGGCTACACTTATCAAAAGAATCCGTACCAGACTTTTGAGCCGGGGTACGCACAAGGCAGCGTAGAAAGAGACCCTAGAAGATTAATTGATCAGTCTATAAGAGAAATTGCAGCCTCTGCTGCAATCGGTAGACTGTATACAAGGAGATTGTAATGAGCAGAGCATATACAACAAGACGTTTAGGCATTGTTAATGCTCTTGTTGAAAAACTCAAAGATATAAACGGAGCAGGAACATACTTATCGGATTTAAGTGAGAATGTTTCTCCTCGTTTAAAGTTTTGGGATGAAGTGGAGGAATTTCCTGCAGTTCACCTAAATGCCGGTTCTGAGACAAGAGAGTATCAGGCAAGCGGGTACAAAGATAGATTTCTTTCTATTACACTAAGATGTTACGTTCAAGCAGAAGACGCAGTTGAAGCACTAGACGAGTTAATGGAAGACGTAGAAACTGTATTAGAAGACAACTCTCGATTACCGTATTTGGATCGTACTAATACGACTCAATATACACAACAAATCACAATCATTAGTATTGATACTGATGAAGGTGTGCTAGAACCTCTAGGCGTCGGAGAGATGCTTATAGAAGTTCGATATTAGAAAATACTGGCACGAACAAAGGTTCAAGTCCAAGTCTTTTCAAGATAACATAGGAGATTAACTATGGCAGATACAATGTTTTTTAGCCGCGACACCAAAGTGTATGTCGCACCTCTACTTGCCAACGGAACAGAAGCAGGAGTATGGGAAATTCCAGTACTTGACGGCTTTTCTTTTTCACAGGCAACTAACAGTTCAGAAGTAACTTTGAACGAAATGTCAGCTGGCAGTAATGTTAGCCGTCGTGGTCGTAAAATGTTTAACGACTCTCTTGCACCTGCAGAGTGGTCTTTCTCAACTTATGCACGTCCTTTCGTTTCAGTGCCCGCCAGTGCCGGCGCTGCAGATACAGCTGCAAATCATCACGCAGTTGAAGAAGCTCTTTGGGCAATGACAGTTGGTAGTGCAATTCAAACTCTCAGCGCTTTTGAAGGTTTTACTCCGGGTCTTGCCGAATTGGATATTAGCTTTGCTAACTCTAACAAGACAACTCTTGGTAAAGCAAATATTTACTTTACACTCGGTGGTACTACTGGTGAGTCTAAAATTACTTATAAGATTTCAAACTGCTGTGTAAACGAAGCAGGTATTGATTTCGACATTGACGGTATTACTACAATTAACTGGTCAGGAATGGGTACTATTATCACTGAAGAAACTTCGGCTCCTGCTGCTACCGTTTATGAAGCAATTGGAAGCACTGGCAACTTTATTCGCAACCGTTTAACTGAGTTAGTAGCTTCCTCTACCAGCCCTACTACTGTAGGTTCTTATCTACTTACTTTGACAGGCGGCAGTATTACAGTTTCCAATAACATGACTTTCTTAACTCCAGAAACTCTGGGTGTAGTAAATACTCCTTTGGACCATGTAACAGGAACTCGTAGTATTTCAGGCAGCTTCACTTGCTATCTTAACAATGCTACTAATTCCAGCATGGACTTATTTGAGAATCTGATTGAAGGAACTAGCACAGTTACTAATGATTTTGATTTACAGTTTAAAATCGGCGGAAGTGCAACTCCTCGTCTTGAGTTTGATATGCCTTCATGTCACTTAGAAGTACCTAGCCATTCTATGGATGATGTTATTTCTCTAGAAGTCAGCTTCCATGCGCTAGGAACAGATATTGATTCTAGTGACGAACTAACAATCAAGTATGTAGGTGCGTAAAAATATTTCTTGACATAGGAGGTCTTTTGGACTATACTATGAAGTAGAAAAAGTTAGAAGGGGCTCTTTTTCGAGCCCCTTTTTTTATCCGGAGAATTATGGCTAATTTCAATTTTAATAACGAAGCAGAGGTCTACCTTTATGACGGTTCAACATACCATAGACTAGACGTAGGCCCTGATCTAAGTTTTAGCCAAACTTTTACGGATAAGACTTATCCTCAAAAAACTTTGCATGAACAGCACAAGATGCACGAAGCATCTAATATTAAAAAAGCTAATCCTGCAAATTTTGAGATGACAATACCAATGATAACGCAGAGTGCTTTAGATGTTGTGTTTAATCTTTTGGTAGATTACAAAACAGGTACTTATACGTTAAATACTTTTACGTTATATATAAAACTACCAAATGATGTTTATAAGCTTGAAACTTGTGTTATAACTAATGGGACATTCATAATTGAGAAATTACAGAATCTCAAGTTGACACTAGCAGGCGAAGCATCAAAGCTGACTAGAGGAACCACTGACTTAGATGGAATCTCGCTGCCTTCACGAGGCACTAGAGACTACCAGATAACAAAAGAGTTAGTAGTTGCTATAGACGGTAATAATCTTTCTTCTGGTCTTTATAAGTGTTCTGTAGAGCTTCAAAACGAAGTAAAATGGATACCCTATGAGACTGTCAATAATGCGTTGAGCGTAACTAATGCAGCTACCTCTATGTATCCTTCTCAATTTACTCTTGAAAAAAGAATACTTTCAGGCTCTATAGGACAGTATGTTACAGACACGTCAAATTCAGATGTTCAAAGCTGGAAAGAAGATGTAACTGTTGTTATAACAGCGGGTAATGGATTAGCCAGTCCTAGCTTTAGAGGCTTTAAGTTTAATCTTGCACACTGTACGTTTACAAATAGAAACAATGTAGCAGATGTTTATACTCAAGCGTACGATTGGAAAATGAACGATAACGTTACCGATCTCGGTACTAAAATCACACTTAACTAGAAATAAGGAATAATAATGGATTTAAAAAAATTAATGGTTGACACCAAAGCAGTTTGGGTTGACTTTCCCGGACTACCGGGTTTTGAAGTAGAAGTAGCAAATCTTTCTCGTAAAGAACTAAACGGTATTCGTAAGAAGTGTACTACTACTAAGTTTGACCGTAAAACGCGCCAAGCTGTAGAAAGCTTAGACGAAGAAAAATTTGTAATAGAGTTTACACATGGTGTAGTAAAGAACTGGAAAGGTCTCACACTAGAGCACCTAGAAACCCTACTACTAGTAGATATTGATGGTAAAGACCCCAAGCAAGAGCTAGAGTACAGCTCCGAAAACGCTGAAACTCTTGTCAGTTCCTCAACCGAATTTGACACATGGCTTAACGAGGTAGTCTTTGATCTAGATAACTTTCGAAGCAAGCCAAAAGGAGCAAATGTTCCAAAGGCTGGAAAAGTTCTTCAAGAACAGTGATTCAAAGATGACGCGAGAGCGTTACTTTAAAATGTGTGAACAGATGAATAAAGAGCCTGACCCTGAAGAAATTCCTCCAGATATCGAGGATTTTCCAACTATAGCAGTACTTGCATTAAATACATTTTCATCTTTAGGAGATAAAATTTTACCTGATATAGGTTATCTGGGAAAAGACTTTACAAACTTACCTTATTATATCGAAGTTTATGGAGTAGAAGACAAAGAATTATTTTTAGAGATTCTAACTTTTTTAGAATCAAGGGCTATCAAACAATCACGTGAATCACTTACACGAGAAAGGGAGAAGCTAAAGAGAAAACACTAGTGGCTGATACGATTACGGTAACGTACAAAGTTAATGAAGACGGCAGTCTTAGTAAGATAGCTAAGGGGGCCGATAAGGCTGCCAAGGCTACTGACAAAGCTTCAAAAGCTGCCGCTGGACATAATAAGCAGCAGAAGGGCGTTGCAGGGGCCACTTCTAACACTACTAAAGGTTTCTCAAAAATGACTACCGGCATGACCGGTGGTCTTGTTCCCGCTTATGCAACCTTGGCCGCCAACGTATTTGCGTTAAGTGCGGCTTTTGGTTTACTCTCCAGAAATGATGCTATCGCCAAACTGAACGAAGGTTTAGAGCTTACAGGTCTCGCGGCAGGTAAGAATTTAGGCATGCTTTCAAGAAAGTTACAAGAAGTTACTGGTCATGCGATATCAGCAGAAGAATCTATGAGAGCCGTAGCTGTTGGTACTTCCGCAGGTTTTAGTGATGAGCAGTTAGTAGGTTTGACACAAGTAGCTAAAGGAGCTGCTTTAGCATTAGGGCGTAATATGCCTGATGCAATTGATAGACTTATAAGAGGTGCTGCAAAGCTAGAACCTGAAATTCTTGATGAATTAGGTATTATGGTACGTCTTGATGACGCTACAAAAAACTATGCTAAGTCTGTAGGTAAAACAGTAGGACAACTTACTCAGTTTGAGAGACGAATGGCCTTTACAAATGCTGTTATTGATCAAGGCCAGCAAAAGTTTGCCGCTATTGCAGCAGAAATGGAGGCCAGTGGGTACTCTAAGTTAAGTGCCTCCTTTAGTGACTTGACAAAACAAGGTATAGAACTACTAAATGGTGCGTTAAAGCCTATAATCAACTTTCTTGCAGGCAATACAGCAGCCCTTACTACTGTCATGCTTGCATTTGGTGCTTCCATAAGTTCAACTCTGCTAAGTAGTCTCGGTGAAATGGCAGAAAGCAGCGCAGAAGCGGGAAGACAAGCAGCCAACCTATCAAAGCATACTGTTATAGGTATAAAGTCTCAAAAACACATGGGTAAAGCCTTTAATAAAGCAGCAGACGCGATGAAGGATGCTAATCTTTCTGCTGAGGACTACAATATGCACCTTAAGAAAATGCAGCAAAGTTCTAAGCTTACTGTTAATATGATGGGTAAAGAAAACAAGCTACGCAAGCTCGCAGTTAAAGATAGAAACCATTTAACAAAAGCAGTACACTTAGCTGCTCTTGCCGAGCATAAAGACGGAGCCGCCAAAGCCCTAAACATGATTCAAACGCATGGGCTAAGTGCAGCTTACGCAGAGCATAAACTAATTTTACAGGCTAATAGTGCTACTACAAAAGCAGCAACAATTGGACAAGATTTACAAACACAAGCAACTATAAGAGCGCGTAGCGCACTGTTTGCTTTAGGAGCCTCTGCTAAATTCGCCGGCGCCGCTATGCTTGAAGCCTTGCCCTGGTTAATGGGTCTTATGGCAGCGGCCTCAATCGTAGTGCCCATACTTAAAAGTTTATTCGGAAAAAAGGAAGATAAGCTTTCTAAGCAAATTGAACTTAATACAGAGCGTTTTGAAAAATTTACCGATGTAGTTGCAAAATATAATATAACAGTTAAACACGCAGCAACTGCAAGCGAAGCCTGGCACAACACAGTAAAACCTTTAGCAGGTTTATTTGAACAAATCAATACAGCAATGACGGAAACTAATCTAGCCGCAGAGACTGATCGTATACTAGCGTATGCAGCGGCTACCCGAAAAGTAGCAGCAGCTCAAGCTAAGGCAGGTCCTACAACTGGAAAAGGTGGAGCAACCACAAAGAAAGGACTAGATATACGAGAAGGGGAGAAAGAGGTTACAGATTCTTTAACTCTATCAGAGGAAAATCTTCTGACGATGAGAGAGCAAAGCACGCTGGGCTTAGCTACCTTAATCGCAAGTATGGAACAAATGCAAGAAGGCTTAGGGAAGAATGAGAAAGGTAACAAAGTCACAGCAAATGCTCAAAGTGTTCTGACAAATTCTCATAAGGAAGCTACCGCAATACTAGAGGCTCTGATTAAAAATACAGACATGAGCGCAAAGGCTACAGAAGCCTCTCAAGTCGCATTACAAAAATTAGCCGACAAATTAAAAGTAGGTTTAAAAGCTTATGAAGATTTTAACGAAGTTGTTCTTCAGGCAAAAGAGCAGTCTGCAACTCCTACTTTCGGAGTAATGGCCGATGAATTAGACACTCTTACCGAATCTGTAGCTCTTTTAAGCGCAATAGATGCAACTACAGGTCTTAAAATCACAACCGAAGCCGCCGAACAACAGGCTGAACGTCTAGTAGACGCGTACGGTATAGTTAGGGACGAAATTACAGAAGTAGAGACAATTATACAGAACGGCATAGAAGCAATGGTGCCGAACGGTGTAGTAAGAATGGAAACAAATGTAGAGGCGGTAGAATACCATTTATTACAAGTACAAAGACTTAACCAAGGATATAAAGAGTTAGCCATAGAGCAGTCTACTACGGCTAGTCTTGCAAAAGTAATGGGAGACGATGCTGACTACTTATATGAAAGTGTTTTTGAAAACGCCAAAGAGTCTCTACGTTTATCCAAGTTACAATATGAACTTATTACAAAAGGCGGAGAAGACTCCTACCAGCAGAGTTTAAAAGTACTAGAAGTTGAACGAGAACTATTATCCGTTGTTTCTAAGAGAATGGCAGTACTGGCAGACCGTGCTAAAGATAGCGGCATGGGTGAAGCTACTTCTGCGGCAATTGCAGGACAGGGCAAGACTACAGCTCTTAAAGCTGGTGGAGTAGGCGAAGGTGAGATGTTTGCTACTGATGCTGCAAAAAAAGATGCTATTTCCGCACAGGGAGGAGAAAACGCAAAAGCTACACTAGCAGGCGTAGCAACAGACCTAGCTGCTATTGGACCTGAAGGAGCTTTGATGTCTTCTGCTATAGAAGGTGCTCTTAATATACAGACTGCTTTCTCTACCGCTTTTGAAGTTATGGGAGACAAGAGCCTAGATATGTCTACTAGAGTTCAGGCAGGTCTTGGAGCGGTCTCGGCCATGATTTCAAGTCTTGGAGCAATCTCTAAGGCTAACTCCGATGCAAAAGTA
>Ga0208134_1002423_pt1 | contig 10055 bp, 5 predicted proteins | sample VirMetDEL_Mar_31_FD_184515 | JGI IMG/M metagenome (GOLD analysis project Ga0208134, IMG submission 184515) | Aqueous microbial communities from the Delaware River and Bay under freshwater to marine salinity gradient to study organic matter... | ecosystem: Environmental > Aquatic > Marine >...
ATGGTGATCTTGTTGTAGTCTCTGAGGCTATCAATCCTTTCTACATCACCTACGATCCACAGGCTGACACAATAGCTACAGCACAGATTACTCCTCGTACACGAGACTTCGAGTGGCAGGGTGATACGACTCCTTACTCTGAGCAGGTTGCCTCTCCTTCAGCTAGACGTATCTACGACACCACCAACGCAGGGTGGGTAGGCACTAAGGGTGCTGCTGCTCTGACGGACTACGTGACAGAAAACACAGCATACCCTGCCCTAACACACCCTTGGTACTCAGGTAAGGATGCTGACGGTAACTTCGATGAGGCTGAGTGGCAGAAGGTATTTAGTGGTACGTCCCTCACAGGTAATGGCCACTTCATCCTAGACTTCTTTAACAAGGTTCGTAGTGGGCTGACAACTGAGACTGAGCCTACACGGTTTAAAACTGTAGCTGCATTCTCTGGTCGTGTATTCTATGCTGGATTGACTTCAGCTAAGAATGGTGGTAGAATACTATTCAGTAAACAGCTAGATAACATCACTGAAGCTGGTCGTTGCTACCAACAGAATGACCCTACATCTGAAGAGATCAGTGATCTACTTGATACAGATGGTGGTGTCATTGTAATCCCTGATGCCTACAACATCCAGAAGCTACACGTCTTTGGCTCTACCTTGTTTGTGTTTGCTGAGAATGGTGTGTGGCAGATCAGTGGTGTTGATAACGTCTTCCGTGCTACTGAGTACTCTATCTCTCGTATCACTCAGGTCGGTCTAAACAATGCTTCTGCATTTGTATCTGTAGAAGGTGTACCAATGTGGTGGTCCAAGCATGGTATCCACACAATATCCTTCGATCAGGTAAGTGGTCGTGGTCAAGAACAGAACCTGACTATCCCTACCATTCAGAAGTTCTTTGATAAGATTGACGGTAATGCTAAGGATCGTTGCATTGCTTCGTATGATGCTACAAACAAACGAGTACACTGGTTCTACCCTAACAATGGTGAGAGTGTTTTCAACAAGAAGAACCGTGTCCTTACATTAGATATTTCTATCCAAGCATTCTACCCTTGGGAAGTATCCGATAGTACATCTAACACAGACTACATCATTGGCTCTGAGTATATACAGGGCTTCGGTTCTGACTTTGTAGACTTTGATGTCTTCACATCTGATGGTGACGATGTACTCACAGCAGGCGGAGATGACGTAGTAGTCAACAAGCTAAGCCAGTTATCACAAGCTGATAGTTCTGTAGCCCTTATGATCTTCGATGCTTCTAATAGCAAGATGACCTTTGGTTTCTTCCAAGGTACTGAGTTCCTAGACTGGGGTAATGCTAACTACAGTAGCTATGCTGAAGCTGGTTATGACTTCCTTGGTGATCTAGTACTCAAGAAGAATGCTCCGTATGTACAAGTGTATCTACGTCCTACTGAGACAGGGTTTGCAGGTAGTGACGAACTAGGTTATAATCCAGTCAGAGAGTCTTCATTGTTGGTGTCTTCTTACTGGGACTTCCGTAACAACACTTCGTCTACACCACAGCAAGCCTATCGTCTTAAGTACATGCCAGTCGTCAATGAGTCTGCCTTGAATACTTGGGACTACCCTGAAAATGTCGTAACCACACGACTTAAAATGAGAGGTCATGGCCGTAGTATGAGGCTCCGTTTCGAGAGTGAACAGGGCAAAGACTTCGTACTACTAGGTTTTGGAATTATTAGTGCAGCAAACCAACGGTTTTAAATTCGACAGAGAAGACTTCTACACAGTGCGTAAAGAAGTTGATAAACTCTTCTACAAACACTGGGAAGAGATTGCAGTAAATAAAGATAAGATCAAACTAAACCCTGATTGGTCTTTCTATGAGTCTATTTACGAAGCTGGTAACCTTGGGGTTTACACTGCACGTAAAGACTCAGTTCTAGTCGGTTACTTTATTGTAATTGCAAGACCGCATCCTCACTACAAAGATCACATATTTGCATCTAACGACATTATCTACATTGATCCTGACTATAGAAAAGGTCTTGTAGGTTACAAGTTAATCAAATTTGTAGAAGATGATCTAAAGAATATGGGTGTTTCTGTTCTTACTGTCAACACCAAGGTGCATAAACCCTTTGATGCAGTCCTTGAGAGGCTTGGTTTTGAGAATGTTGAAAGACTTTACAGTAAATACATAGGAGACTAAAATGGGTATTCAATTAGTACTAGCAGCTGTGACTACGGCAGGTACTGTTGCATCAATAAGCCAACAGAAGAAGGCAGCAGCTGCTCAACAACGTCAGCAGACGTTACAGACACAACGTAGCCAACGTCAGGCTATCCGTGAGGCACAGATTCGTCGAGCACAGACCCAGGCTACAGCATTAGGTGCTGGGGTTACTGGTGGTTCTGCACTTGGCGGTGGTCTGTCTTCCCTTAGCTCACAGCTGGGTGGTAGCCTTGGCTATGCTGGTCAGTTGTCTGGTCTCTCTAAAGAGATTAGCATCGCAAGTCAGAAGGCTCAGACAGCTGGAGCTATAGCTGGTCTTGGTATGACAGTCTTCAAGGAAGCTGGCGGCTTCGACAAACTTATAGGGAACTAACCTAGATGCCATTCATTGATCTCTCTGTTGGAAGTAAAGGGTTCGTAGACGCAGATGATGTCTACAGCCCTGAGTATACACGCCCTAAAAACTTGGACACCGAAGCCGTAGCAAAAGATGGAGAGACCGCAGATCAAGCATCTGTTCGTATTAATGACCAAGCAGCTGAGACATTTAAGACTTCGGTAACCACCTCCGTTGATAACAGAGAAGACACCGTTGTTGTGTCAGATAACATCACAGACGGTGAGTCTAAACTCTATGGCATCTATAGTAAAGATGACCTGTACATTGAAGATGATGTAATCTCTCGTTCCCCTGCGTACAAGTCTGCCGAGCAGAAATACTTTCGTAACCTTCAAATCCTTTCAGAGGAGATGGAAGTTGCAGCCTCAGAACAAGAAGGTAAAGGTATCGTAGGCTACGGTATTGACTTGGTTGATCGTGAGATTATTCGAGCTACTTTGTTTGGTTGGTATGAAAACCTGTCTAACCGTACCGCCCGTGAGGGTTCTCGTGTCTTTACTAACTTATCTACAATAACTGACCCCAAAGAGATGAGGGAGTTTGCCAAGGAGTATGTAGCAGAGATTCGAGAAGAGGGTGTGTTGAAGGGTGACAACGCCTTTGCTTATGCTCAGATGGTACGAGAAGTCTACGGCAAGGGTTACAACCCTGACGCAGCTTGGGATAAACTCTTTGGTGTGATTGATCTAGCTGGCTTTACAGGTGGTGTAGCTAAAATAACTAAACTTAAGTCTCTTCGTTCCTCAACAGCAGCATCTCGTGCAGGTGCTCTAGGTGGGGCAGAGGAGGCTAATCGTGTAGCTGAGTCTGTTCACTTACGTGATGTTGACCCTACAAACACAGCTGACCTACAGAGCACTGCTGTAAACCTTAACAACCCTGGTGTAAAACCTTCAACTGGTTTTGCTCAACGGTTGCAGAAGACTAATGAAATTCTTAAACGTGTGACACCCCAGATAAAAGAAGGGGCTGTACCTACTGCTGAACGTGCAGTAAAGTTTGATAGTCTTATTAAAGAGGCGTCAGAAAAGTTCTCCAAGACTTTAAAGGTTAATGTCTACGATGTAGATGTTACAGACCTTGGAGAGCAATCAAAAGCTGTCAATTTCTATATCGGTAAGAACACTGACGGTCTACCATTTAAACCTCTTGAAGATGGTTCAGCACCTAGTGGTGCTCAGAAGATTGCTGATCGTATTGGTGGAGAGGTTATTCCTCTTGACCCTGACGATCTTTCACTTGGCTTTGTAGTCAAAGCCTCAGAGAGTGTTGACGCATCAAAGGGTCTGAAGGGTGGGTTTAACATTAAACTTGCTCAGACAAAGTGGAGTCAAGTACTAGGTAAAGTGTTCGACAACAAAGTTGTTGGCTCCGCAGCAGCACGAGACGTAGTAGAACTGAATGAGATTGCACTACGTTCTCAGACTGCTTCCAAGTATCTTGCATACGAAGGTAGTAAACAACAAGATGTTATAGGTCGTCTAAACTATGAGGATACCAAAACTCTTGATACTATTATATCTGAGTTTAGAGATGGTCCTGATTCTGTAGGCCGTCAGTCTTGGAATGAAACAGAGTTTAGTTCTGCATGGAGAACCATGACAGGTGAGACACCATCTACTAAAGTAATTGATGCCTTCAAGGCTGCTGAGAGTTTGTCTGATGCGGCCTACTACTTCAAGTCTATGGAGACTATGAAGGTCTTTATCATGAAGGGCTTTAAGAACTCTGTTGAGGTAGAGGATGGTATCTTCCTCCCAGCTAAACGTAAGGTACTCTCTGAGTTAGCTGAGGATGCCAAAGTATTTGATTATTCTAATAACTTGAAGTTGTACGCCAAAGAGATTGACGACATTCCTAAAGACACAGTAGTCTGGGAACTAAGCCAACCCTGGAATGGTCAGGACTTTGTAGTGCTACCAAACAAGGTTCGTCCAGTAGACCCTCGTGATGTTCTGGGTTACTCTGCCTATGGTCGTCGTACTAACCCTGAAGCTCGTTACTTCATCTTCTTAAGAGGTGAGAGTGGAGTTAAAACTGTTCTCGCAGCTTTCTCAGATACTTCGGCACAGACCTCTGTCCGTCAGCTTAAGCAGATACAAGAGGCATACCGAGCAAATGGTATAGCTGATGAGGCTATCACTAGAGTTATCCAGACAAGTAACGACTGGAACCCTAACATCAACACTAAAGCTGACATGGATAAATGGCTGGCTGATAACGGTATTGATATTTTAGACGGTGACTTGTTCTCTAAGGTACGAGACGACAGTATCGAAGACCCTTTCGATAAGGTGTTTAATGGTGAGTCTGCTGTTGACTATGTTGACAATGCCCTAGCACGTTCAGATACCATCTTGACTGAGTACGGTGGAGGTAACTCCTACAACCCAAGCCCGTTACAGTCTATTGTAGACCAGTACGGTACTGAGGCTCATCGTTATGCTAACTCCTTCTACACTCTGAAGTCTATGAAGGGTTGGATTGAACAACTTCGTATCATGCGAGAAGAGGGCATTAACCTTTCAGTCACTGTTCCAGACAACATTGGTCCCTCTGATTACCGTAAGCTCTTCTTAAATACAAAGGTAGAGGGTAGTGGTCCAGCTGCTGAACGTATGAGAGAACTTCAAAACACTATCAAACGTCGTTTAGGTATGACATCCTCTATTGAGGAAACCCTATCTCAAACTGCTGATGCTATTACTGAACAGTTGTACGATAGCTGGGGTATCAAAGTCCAAGCAGGTGATGTAACAAAGCCTCTGTTGAAGATAGGGTTCTTTTCAGCCTTTTCCTTTAACCTTTCACAGGCATATCTACAATCTTCTCAGATCATTAACGTTGTGGCTATCGTAGGAAAGAACATTGGTTTCAAGGCTGCGGCTGGTTCTGTAGTTCTACGTAAACTCGTCGGTCTTACAGATGATATAGCTGTAGAGGAACTTGGACTAGCTGGCTTTGCTAAGAACATGGGCATTACAGATGGTGATGCAAAAGAAATTGCAGAACTATTCCGTCAAACTCTCCCCAATGTTGTGATGGGTGACTCTATTGAACTTGGTACAGGTGTGAATGGAGGTCGGTCTACAGGTGCTATGTTTGGTAAGGCTGGTTTCCAGGCCACTAAGGTTGGTCAAGCTATCTTTGATATAGGTCTTAAACCTTTTAACTTTGGTGAATCCACAGCTAAGTCTACGTCATTCTTAGCAGCTGCCCTAGAGTTCAAGAAGGCTAACCCTAATCTGTCCTTGTTGTCTGAGGCGGGTCGTAACTTCGTGGCTCGTCGTTCTGAGACCTTAACACAGAACATGAGTAACTCCTCTCGTTCTGCCCTACAAAGTGGTGTAGGTAAAGTACCTACTCAGTGGCTGTCTTACTTCTTCCGTACAATGGAGCAAGTGTTTGTAGGCCGAGACTTGACAGGTATGGAGAGAGCAAGACTTGGTTTCTTCACTATGCCTTTCTTCGGGATGACTGGGCTAGGTATGGGCTTTACAACAGAGAAGATTGCAGAGTTCTTTAACCTTGATCCTAACGATGAGACCGACAGAGCATTGTTTATTACAATGAAGTATGGTATTATTGACGGATTCTTAAATCACTACACTCCATTCGATGTAGCCCTGTCAGAACGTATGGCTCCTGTCCCTGCTATCTTTGACATCTACGAGAAGTTCACAGAAGAGAATGTTCTATCTGCTGTAGGTGGTCCTTCTGGTAGTATCGTATACACAGGTGGTGAGGCTCTCTTTAACTTGATGTCTAACGTATCTAAAGGCTACACATCAACTCTTACAGAGGACAGCCTACGGGTTCTTCGTAACTTCTCAGGCATCAACTCAGCTGCTAAGGCTCTAGGTATCGTCAATGATGGTATCTACCGTAACCGTAAAGGTATTCGAGTACCAGTAGAGGTGGACATAACGGATGCTCTAATATCTTTTTTTGGTTTTACACCTCGTCAAGTAACTGAGTTCTATGCACAGAGTGGACGGTCCTTTAACCTGAGTAAAGACTTTAAGGCGATACGTAAAGAAGTCCTAGAAAAGTCTAAACTAGCTTGGAGCATCTATGGTAAAGACCCTCAAAGGGCTTCTGCAATTCTAGGTGATGCTACAACTATTGTTTCAAAGTCTCCTCTGACTTACGATAAGAAAGAAGAACTACTTCGTCTGTTGAGTCCTAAAGTAGATGACTACTCTCAGCTTCTCAATACACTCTACCAAAACGATAAAGCCCCTGCGGCTAGATGGGCAAGTTCACTCTTGCGAAAGGACTAATATAATGGCTGGTATCTTTTCACCTAATCTTCAAAGTCAGGTAACACCTGAAAGCCCTACTGAGATGGCCTCCCCTTTAGCCTCTATAGCTCAGTTAGGTACGAGCATTGCACAGGGCCTTGGCGATGCACGGGACAGAGCAGACCGAGAAGCAAGAGCTAGGGCTCCCTCCTACACTCAGCTTAAAGATGAACGAGAAGCTGGACAGCTTTCAGAGTACTCGACAGAGCTTCAAAGGCTTGAAGGATTGAAGGGTCAAATAAGTGCTCAGGCTTATAACCTTGAGCTTCGTAGAGTTAATATGAATTACCTAGACCGTCTATCTGACCCTGGTTTTGTAAATGCTCGTGAGACTATCACAGGTCTTCCTGATGAAATGATCGGACGTACTGACAATGAGATTCTTATCAATTCACTGAGCCAAACACCTACAGGTCAGGCTGAAATTTCATTTGCTGCACAACAGCTAAATGCTGAGGGTGTAGAGGCCACTCCTGAGAATGTAGCATCCGTTATTCGTCAACGTGAAGTAACTAAGTTGTCTGTAGCAAACATGCAGATTACGGATGAGGAATCTTTCCGTCAGGCTAAACCTGCTCTAAACGAACTAATCAATATGTTCACTAAGGATACACAGAACTCTGTGTTTACCCTTAGAGAAGCTGGAGTACCTGTAACTGGGGCAATGGTTCAAGACCGTTATGTAGACTTCCTGACCCTTAAGACAGAGATCATGGATAAAATCCCAGCTAACGTACCTGAGGATCAGAAAGAAGATGTACTAAAGTCCCTTGGACGTACAGAAGACTTCTTCGTGCAGCTTGGTATGTCTCAGGAAAATGGTAAGATTATACTCCTTAACAAAAGTGAGCTACAAGTACAGGAAAAAGTACGTACTTATGTATCTGTGCTAAACGAGTCTGAGGACGCAGCAGATAACATGCTTGCCCTAAAGATAATGGACCAGAACTACAGCCCTGATACTGCTACATACGCAGCACTTACAAGTGCTATGGGTCGTCTAGGTAATGAGACACCTGTCATGCCTGATTGGATTACTGAAGCTGACATCATTGTGACTAATGACCTGATCGGAACCTACACAAATCTTGTAGAGTTTGAACAGTCAGGTGGTCGTGAGCAATTCACACAAGATGAGAAGATGAAAGAAGGGGCTATATCCCTAGTGAATCCAGAGGAACGAGCTAAGTGGTCTGGTATGACCAATGCTCAAGGTTGGACTGCAACTAAAGCCTTTGGTACTGCAAGTAATGGTTTCTCTAAGGAGGCTATCCTATCAGGTCAGATGACCGATGGCTTCTATAACAGCATGGCTGGTCTGGCTCTTAGCTTTGAAAGCATTGACATCGTAAAAGAGCCGATCTCGTTCAAGGGTCTACGTAAAGAGGTGAGCAGTAAGCTGCCTGACTTGATTAAAACTGCTGAAGCTGTAGACCCGACTAAGGGTAGTGCAATTAGGTCTCTAATGTTCCGTTCTTTGACAACTCAGAAGTTCCAGTACGACACTCGTCTAGCTTCTGATGAGAGTAAACTAGGTGTTTCATTTAACCCTCAGACACGTACCTACAACTTAACTAGCAACACCTCCGACCCAGCTAAACTGACACTAATTAACATTGTAAACAATCGTTACAACGGAGACCTAGTAGCTGCTACTCAGGATGGATTCAGTAAAACTGCCTCAGAAGACTTGTCTTTGTTGCCTAGCCCGTCAGCTACACAGACAGACATAAACAGGGCGGTCTACACCCTACGTGGTCTTGCTCCTCAAGTAGATCAGGTTAAAGACCTCCTTGACCTACGTAGTTCTGCTGTTTACTTGAGCAATTTGGCATCTCAGATTGAACCTCAGGCATCTAAGGATGCTCGTGAAGCAGCACAAGAGGCTGCCACTAATCAAACCCAGAACAACGGCGTACAGTCCACTACAGCTTCATTGATTGAACGATACGAGTCTGGTCGAGGTGGTTACGATACTTTGTTTAACCAGGCTCAAGGTTCTGGTGGCCCGTTTGAAGGTTTCAATGTATCCCAGAAAACACTAGGTGAACTCTATGAGTTCTCTAATCCATCAGGTGCTCAAGGAACCTACGGTGCTTATGTTAAAGCCACTAACCCTAAAGAAGTCCTAGCTACACCAATGGGTCGATTCCAGTTTGTTGGAAAAACCCTTAAGGAAGTTGCAAAGAAGATGGGCCTACCTGACGACACTGTGTTTAACAAGGAAACTCAGGATGCAATGTTCCTGTTCCTTGCAAGGGATGTCATGGCTGGCAAGAGCCAGGAGGGTAAGATTAAAGCACTACGTGGCACATGGGACGGGTTTAACAAAAAGGAAGACGGGAGATACGTTGTGTCAGATGCAGAACTTATCCAGATGATTGCAGAGGTTGAAGGAGGTAATCCAAACCTTGGAGGAGGTGGATCAACAACTCCTGAGTACACACCTCGTATCACAACTACTGAACTACCTCCTGCACCTACCTCACCTACCGCACCTGAAGTAATGTCTACGGCCCCTGAGCTTATTACTGCACCTAGTATAGACTCAACCCAACCTACAATAGGAGTAGGGTCAGATGCTGCTTTGTCAAGGTTACTTCCTGAAGAGCTTGAAGAGCCTCAAAGTCAAGATACTAACCCTAGTGCAGTTGTTGTAGCTGAGGGTCTAAGTGAGGATGTAAGGTCTTTTCTTAACCGACTAGATGAGGATATTCCAGACGACAAGGTGACGGAACTCTTAGAGTACTTCGGTATCCGTACCGACACAGAGTTTGGTAACATGATTGCTAACTCCTTGACACGTAGTGAGACTGAACAAGGTCAGAAACGTAAGGCTGAAGCACTTCGGTATTTCCTAGACCAGCTAGAGAGGTAAGTAATGCTAGGTCTACTAACATCTAAGCTAGGCCGTATGTTATCTGGTCTGCTTGCAGGTATGGGTATCCTCGTCGGGGTGTACTTCTACGGTAAGCAGACACAGAAACAAAAGCAGAAGGTCAAAGACCTAGAAGGCTACAAAGATACGAGGGAGAAGATTGATGCCGTTGAGATTAACACTGATCGGGATGCTGCTCTTGACAGGTTGCGGGACAACAATCAACTCCGTTGAGGCTCTGTGTAGTATACCCCTACCAACT
>Ga0208134_1002424_pt1 | contig 10038 bp, 16 predicted proteins | sample VirMetDEL_Mar_31_FD_184515 | JGI IMG/M metagenome (GOLD analysis project Ga0208134, IMG submission 184515) | Aqueous microbial communities from the Delaware River and Bay under freshwater to marine salinity gradient to study organic matter... | ecosystem: Environmental > Aquatic > Marine >...
TCGAAACGGCAGCGGCTATATATGATTGGGAATCCTCTGACGAGCTAGATTATCTTGCAGGTGGTGAACTTTCTTTATATACAGGAAAAGTGGCAAGCCCACCAATAGCGCCTTTAGTTCTTAGCGCATCATCAAATGTCAATGCTGATGGAACGGTAACGCCGACTATTAATGTAAGCTGGACTGCTGCCTCTGATTCGTTTACCGATTACTATTTGGTTGAGTGGTACAACTCTACAACTGGCAGTACAGCAGTTAATTCAAGCACTAAGACAACAGCCTTTACTATCGGCCCCGTTGAGCCTGCTAGTAATTATGTTGTGACTGTTTACGCTTATAACGGTCTTGGCGTTAGATCGACCCCTTTGACTGGTAACGTAACGACTATATCAGACACTACGCCAAAGCTGCCTAGCATCTACCAGATAAACACTGACAGCACTGTTGAGCCTACTATATCCCAGTTTACTACCGCAGCAGGTAGAGGGCCGAAAGAGGGTGATATTGTTATCGGTACTGACACCACTGTCACGCCGAACAAAACCTATGCTTGGAGCTATAACCTATCCAGCACTGATTGGACTGCTAACAGTAACTTTATTAGCGGCGATTTGATCGTTGACGGTTCTATAACTGGCGACCAGATAACGGCTAATTCTATTCAGGTCAACAAACTAACAGGTGATGTTTCAGAGCTGTACCCTATTGCTTTATCTTTTGTCGCTCCGGGAGGCAAGATATATAAAAATACGACAACTACTTATCAACATTTTTACTTTCCGTCTCCTGATTTAGGGATTTCCAAGAGAAACAAATCTGATATTGATATTAGTTTAAAATATACCAATTCAACAGCTAATGATTATGAAGTAAGTTTAGCGGTTGGGATACAGCTACTTGCAACCCCTGTTGATCCAATTTTTATTGGCTCTGCTGTACACGTGTATTACCCCCAAGCTTATCAGCAATTAGTATACGTACAAGGTAATGTCCTTGGGCAATGTTCTAACTCTGGAGGTTTTTCTACCAATGCTACTGGCTCGGCACCTTATTATGTAGCAACTCCTGCTTCTATTTGGTATGACGCGACAACTGATAGAACATATATTACGCTTGCTAACTTTTACACTTTAAGCACTGGCGATGATTTGTATTTTGATCAATACAGATTTGCAAATCCCGGAACTTGGCTTTCTGCAAACTTTGCAACTCAGTTTAGTAGCTATTGCCCAGCTAATACGACATCTTATAAAAGATTTTCAATAGCTGAATCATATGGTCAAACCACGACTAGCACAGGAATAAGAATTTACAGCTACGGTTATACCAACACAGATAATGTTGTTTGCGAAATACTTGATGCTGAAGGGACTTTGGAGAATATTGCATGATTGAATTAGGATATATAACCAATGAGAATGCAGAAGAAATATATGCAATTGGATTAGACCAGAGGGATATTCATGACGCTGTTGAGCGGTTAAAAAAATCACTGGATGGCAGAAGCGATATAAAGACTTTGTTTTTACAGTTAAAGGCTGAAGACTACTTAAATCGCTATGGCTACATAGACCTTTAACCGATGATATAATATGGCCAATTAAGCCGGAGTAAGATTAATGCAGACATACACCTTAGTACAAAACGACCAAGCCCCTCAAATTCAAGCTATCTTAAAGCGCGATGATGATGGCTCATTAATAAACTTTTCTGGCGGCAGTTGTTCGTTAAAGTTTCGGAAGAAAGGCGCATCTGTTATTTTGTTTACTCTTGCGGCAGCAGACATCGGCGACAACTTTGCAAATGGCGTGGCTATATTCTCTTTTTCTGGCACTCAATTGGACATTGATGCTGGATACTATGAAGGCGAGATAGAAATTACTTACTCTAGCGGCTCGATAGAAACTGTATTCGCAGTGTTAGACTTTTATCTAAGGGCTGATTTTTAATGATTAACACAATAGTCGCTTTTAAAAAAGCCGTTGCAGAAATTGGGTTTAAAAAGGCCGTTGCTACTATCAGGCTTGGCGACTTTTTAATCTTCAGGTTCTTTTTTGAGATATTAGGTCTATCTGATGCCCAAGCTAAGTCTATAGGCAAGTCTTTATCTGACTCTCAGGCAATAACCGATCTATCAGAGCAATCAGTAGGTAAGGCTTTATCTGATAGCTCAGGGACTGCGGATTCTGCCGCGTTAGGTTTTGGCACGGTTCAGTCTGACTTGGGTTCCACATCAGATCAAATTGATAGCTTTGTAACTGGCAAAGCATTGCAGGATACGTCATTTGCCAGCGAAAATCAGACTATGAGCTTTCATAAGTTTATAGACGATCTTACTGGGGTAACCGATGATTTAGACGGTGAAGCTTCTGCTGAAGATGATCAAGAGATGACATTTACAAAAGTCAGATCTGATCTGGCCACAATATCCGATTCTTTTGCTTATTCTAGTATGAGCGCAGTTAGTGATACAATTGGGTCTAATGATACAGGCTCTTTACGCAGTCAGGGTTATTGCGCCTTTGACTATTTTTTAGAAGATTATGTTGGCGCAAGCCGAACTTTTTAACAGGTGATTTATGATTAACGAAGAATTGAAGCTACGCGGTGATGTTGCGATAGTATTAAAAGACAAAGACGGCAATGTAAAAGACAGCCGTGAAATTAACAACTTGGTAGTAAGCTCTGGGCTTGAGTTTATTTGTTCACGCATGGCAGGAACTTCTGCTGGCGTAATGTCTCATATGGCTTTGGGTTCTGGCACTACTGCTGCGTCGGCTGGTCAAACTGATCTAGTATCGATTCTAGGCTCTAGGGAGGCTTTAGATAGCACTTCTGCGGCTAGCAATACGATTACCTATGTTTCATCGTTTGAAGCTGGTGAGGCTACTGGTGCGGTTACGGAGGCTGGTGTATTTAACGCAGCATCTAGTGGCACTATGCTTTGTCGTACAGTTTTTGCTGTAGTGAATAAAGCCGCTGATGACACTATGTCAGTAACTTGGACTATTACCTTAACCGCATCTTAATTAGAAGGGGCTACCGATGTCTACTATAGTAACTAGGGCGGGCAAAGGTTCGCCCCTAACTAATAACGAAGTTGATGCCAACTTTGTCAACTTAAACACTGATAAGGCAGAGCTTTCGGGCGCTACCTTTACGGGCGAGATAGTAGCCAACGCTGGCATAGCATTGGGCGACAATGACAAGGCTACGTTCGGTTCTAGTGATGACCTACAGCTTTATCATGATGGTAGCCATAGTTGGATTAAAGATGCAGGTGCAGGAAACATTTACATCTCCTCTGATGGTTACGCTGTTAATATTGTAAAAGGAGAAAACACTGCCGCAGTAGCTTCGTTTATTCCTGATGGCCCTGTAAATCTTTACAATGCAGGTGATTTAAGACTAGCCACCACCTCCACAGGAATAGACGTTACTGGCACAGCCACGATGGATGGGCTTGTTGTTGATGGCTCAAAAGACTCTACAAACGTAACAATAAACGCACCTTTAAATACTGTTGGTGGTGGTAGTTTAGCTGATTATAGTCAAGTTCTTTTCGACAACAACCTAATTGCAGGTTCAAGCGGTCAGGCTTATTTGAGGCACTACGCTAATAGTCATAATGATAGTGAAAGTGCTTTAGCCTTTGGTGTTACCACTACAACCGGGACAACACACGAAGCACTACGCATAGACGGAAGCGGCGACATCAGCTTCTACGATGACACAGGCACTACTGCAAAAATGGTGTGGGATGCTTCTGCGGAGATGCTTACTACAAGTGGTCTTACTGTTGCAGGCCCTTCCACTTTAACTAGTGGTGGCACTACTCTTAGTATTGACAGAACAGGTGGCTCTATTGCGTTAGTAGAATTAAAACAAGCAAGCGTAACTAGAGGATATTTAGGTGCAGACTCCACCAAAAGTTTAATTGCATTTAATGGTTCTGCCGTTGAAAGGTTTTCGGTGTCTAACACAGGCATAGACGTTACTGGTACAGTGGTTTCTAATGGTCTAACTTTTGAAAACAATGCTGAATACATTAGTGTAAAAAATTCTAGTGGAGCGGCTACTAGAGCTTTTGGTGTAAATGGAGCTAATAATTTATATATTGGGGGTATTGATGCTGACATAGGCCCAATATTATTTGTAGACAACGGATCTACTCTAGCTACACTAGGCCCAGCCGGTCTTGACGTTACTGGCACAGCCACGATGGATGGGCTTACTGTTGATGGGCAAGAAACTATTAATAAAAACTATGCCTTTGGAGCATCTAACTACCATATAAAATTAGGTGAAGATTCAGCAGATAGTTATATAGGTAATGTAAATGGCTCTGCCTTCATAGCCACAGGTAATTACTATGGCTCAAACCAATATACTCTTACTGGTGGAGCTACAGCATTATCTGGAATGTATATAGATGGTACTAATGGGATTCAACTGTTTTCTGAGTCTGGATTAACTGCGAATAGTACAAACACCCGTAAACAAAGAATGAATATTAGCACATCAGGAGACATCAGCTTCTACGAAGACACAGGCACAACGGCTAAGTTCTTCTGGGATGCGTCTGCGGAGTCTTTGGGTATTGGTACTACGCCTGCTAGCATTTTGGACTTAGGTTCAGATACAAATACAAGTCAAGAGATTCGTATTTCTGGGGGTCGTGCTAGTCTTGGGTATGATACTACCAAAGGTACAAACGGTGCTGTTGTAATTCAAGGAAGTGCTAATAAAGCCATTCATTTTGAGAATACAGCCGACACACCAGCAATGGTCATAGACTCCAGCGGCAACGTGGGTATTGGTACTAGCTCGCCTCCCGGCAAACTGACAGTTTCTAATAATGGCGCTGAAGGAATAGAGTTTTTTCCTGCTAACTTTACTAACGGGAATACAGTACAGCACTATAATCGCTCAGGAACTGCTTATCTAGCCTCTAAAACCATAGCCCTTGACCATAGGTTTGATACTTCTGGCACAGAGCGTATGCGCATTGACTCCAGCGGTAACTTGCTTGTGGGTACTACTTCTTCAACTCCATCAACAGGAGGCTTTTCGTTTCTAACTGGGGCGGTTGACTACGCTTTTTTCTCACATGATACAGGTGTTGCCTCTGGTAACTACTACATTGGATTTAGATACGGAGACACTAATGTAGGTGCAATTACACAAAATGGTACGACAGGTGTTCTTTACAACAGCGCATCAGACCAGCGCCTCAAAGAAAACATAGTAGACGCTAATGACGCAGGTAGCAAGATAGACGCTATTCAAGTTAGACAGTATGACTGGAAAGCTGACGGCGCTCACCAAGACTACGGAATGATTGCACAGGAGCTTGTCGAGGTAGCACCAGAGGCTGTATCAGTACCAGAAGATTCAGAAGAAATGATGGGTGTGGACTACTCAAAATTAGTTCCAATGTTAATCAAAGAAATTCAATCACTACGCAACCGTGTTGCACAATTAGAAACTGGAGAATAATCATGGCAGTAACTTGGACAATCGCACAACTAGAACGCAACACATCAGACGATGGCGTAGTAGTAGCACACTGGCGCGCATCAGACGTAGACGGCGACCACTCAGGCAGCAGCTATGGCACTTGTGGCTTTACTCCTGATGCAACTGCTGACGGCTACACAGCCTATGCAGACATCACTGAAGCTCAGGCTATCGAGTGGGTAAAGGCATCAATGGGCGAAAAGGCTGTTGAGTCTCTTGAGTCTAGCATTGCTGCACAGATCGAAGAATCAAAAGCACCGGCAACTTCTGCTGGCGTACCTTGGTAAACCACTAACTTAAAACGAGGATACAAACATGGGCGAGAAAAAAACAACTCCCATTGTAGTAAATGACGTTGAATACACTTTTGAAGATATGACCCCACAGCAGCAGGCTATGGTTAATCACTGTAACGACCTAGATCGCAAGATTAAGTCTACCCAGTTTAACCTTGACCAATTGTCTGTTGGTAAAGATGCTTTTGTAAAGATGCTTGTTGATGATCTGGAAAAAGCGGAAGTAGTCGAAGAGTCATAAGTGAAGCTGGTCTTTGCGTTGATCGTCATGGTCAATGGTACGGTTGACGTAAAGGCCACTAGTCACTGGTACGACCTAGAGAGATGTAGATGGTTTGCCGAAGAGCTGACCATACAAGGAACAAGAAGACGCTATCACACGCCAGTGCTTGCCTATTGTGTACCCAAGTATATAGACCCATCAAAAGTTGAGGTATACAAATAATGTTAGCAGAGATAGCCGCAGCAAACGCAGCCTTTGGCGTACTGAAGACAGCTCTTGGGCATGGCAGGGAACTGTATGAGTGCAGCAATGTTGCTAAGAAGTACTTTGATAACAAGAGCGCTATCACCAAGCGAGTAGCGGCTAAAGGCAAGGGCGACCTAGATGCTTTCATGGCACTAGAAAGAATTAAAGAGCAAGAGGAGTGGCTCAAGGATTACATGGTCTACGGTGGCAGGCCGGGAATGTGGGACGACTGGTTGCAGTTTCAATCTGAATGTAAGCGAGACAGAGACAAAGAAGATCGGCTAAGAATAGCCAAAAGGCGCAACACTGTAAAAATGTTAGCGCAATTTATTACTGTCATAGGCATAGCAGTGGCAGTAATACCCGTTTTGATCTATGCAATTATGTTCATGGTGAATAAATAATGTATCAATACAATCACACTCGACCAACGCCACACCTCCTTTTTGATGTAGCAAAAGGTAATATCTTTAACGAAAAAGCAGTAAACATTTTTGGCATCAACCGAGCTGTTGGCACTGCATACGAGACTATCTGGGATGATAGTGGGAACTATGCTTACCCGCCCAGCGCTTTGATTATGAGCGTTGTTTCTACTTCTTCATCTGACACTATGGACGTTCTAGTAGATGGCTTAGATGCTGATTACAACATACTGCAAGAGATTGTCACTTTGACCGGCACTGTAGCCGTAAATACTGCAAACGCATTCTTTAGAATAAACTCATTGGTGATACTTGGTGGCGAGAACGTAGGCGGCATTTCAGCATCTAATGCAGCAGTAGTTTATGCTTTTATTGGCCCCTTGTTAGGTGTAAGCCAGTCAAGTGTTTACACTGTTCCAGCAGGGCATTCATTCTATCTATTTAGAATAGACGTAAACTCTGCAACTACTAACGGCAATAAGTTTCTTTACATTAGGAATGTAGTTACCACTAACGGCAGGACTATTCGAGCCAGTGAAGCTACGTTTGCAGTCTCTCAGGTAAGCTATGACAGGCAGGTTCCGTTTAAGATAGTAGAAAAAAGTGATTTCTCATTTGAGGCTAAGTCAAGCTCTAGCACTAATGAAATAGCTATTTTTCTTGAGGGTGTTTTGGTTAAAGATATTTGATGTATAATCATTAAAAATTAGCTTAGGAAATATAATGGTCGAATCAGGTAAGGAAGTAATTGACGTAGCCGCTGGCTCTACTGCGGTTCTGGCTTTGGCTGCATGGCTGCCGCCAGTGTCCAGTTTACTGGCTATACTCTGGTTTGCCATTAGGATATGGGAATCTGACACAGCTAAGGAGATAACTGGTAGAGATGTTAAGTAATCTCATAGGGCCAGCCACTAAGCTGCTGGATAAGTTTATTCCTGATGCTGATACAAAACAGAAGATCGCGCACGAGCTGGCTACAATGTCAGAGAACCACGCGCAAGAAATCGCGCTTGCTCAGATAAAGCTGAATACAGAGGATGCCAAAGGAAATTGGTTTCAGTCAGGATGGCGACCTGCTACCGGGTGGGTTTGCGTTGCAGGTTTTGGAGTTAACTTTCTAATATCACCTTTGTTAGCTGGCTTTGGTATAGATATACCGCAAGCCGACACATCTACTATGCTACCAGTTCTAATGGGTTTGCTAGGACTTGGCGGCCTTAGAACTGTTGAACGATTGAAGGATAAAAAGTAATGGCTAAGAAACCTAAAGAAAAAACCTATTTCAAAGCTAAAGAGCTGACCTGCAAATGCGGTTGTAATACTATCGAATTTGACCTTGGCTTTCTGGCCACCCTGAATGCTATCCGAGAAGAATGCGGTTTCAGTTTTCCCATCTCATCTGCTTACAGATGCCCATTGCACCCCATAGAAGCTCGTAAAGAGCGCGCAGGAGCGCACACATACGGAAAAGCGGTAGATATATTGTGCTCAGGTGAAAACGCCTTAGAAGTGATTAGAGTGGCTCAGGCGCATGGCATTAAAAGAATTGGCGTTCAGCAGAAAGGTGGCGGCAGGTTTATCCACATAGATGCCTGTACAGAGGAAGAAGGTTTCCCCCCAGCTATCTGGTCTTACTAAATTACCCGACAAGACTAAAGCCCCTTTCGAGGGGTTTTTTTTCGCCTATTGTAAATTAAATGTATTAAAATGCTTGACGATGTAAAGAAAAAGAATATAATAGGCGCACATTCAACAAAACAAGGGTTACAAAATGGCTATTACAACTATCGAAACAATGATTAACGCGCAGATTTCTGACTTAGAAGAAGCCTTGCAGTCAAACATAAAGAACGATGACCAAGACCGAATCAAAGGCTGCGAGTTTGCAATTATAGAACTTAACATTCTTTTAAATACTTTCAAGCAAGCCGCTTAATATAACCGCCCCTTCGGGGGCATTTGCTGTAGGAGGCAATATGGGAATTAAATATTTATATTATTACGCGTTAGGCAAGTTTGATTGCGCTATTGGCAATGAAGCATTAGAAGGGCAAAGCGAAGCCTACTATCAAGGCTATAACGAACAATACCAAAACGAACAAAATCAAGGGGCAGAAGAATGAAAGCATCAGAATCAATTAACGAGTTGGCAGCAGCTCTATGTAAGGCGCAAGGCGAGATGGGAGGGGCTGTTAAAGACTCATCTAACCCGTTTTTTAAATCAAGCTATGCGGATTTAACGTCTGTAATTAAGGCAATCAAGCAGCCATTTGCTGATAACGGCCTAAGTTATACGCAATTCCCTGTCAACGATGAAAACGGCGTGGGTGTATCTACTCGCCTGATGCACGTATCTGGCCAATGGTTAGAAATGGAATACACGCTGCCGATGGTCAAGAAAGACCCGCAGGCTGCCGGATCTTGCATTTCCTATGCTCGCAGGTACTCCTTGCAAGCAATGGCCGGCATACCGACTGCAGAGGATGATGCAGAATCTGCAATGCTTAGGGGCGATCACAAGAACCCTTTAGGCGATGATCAGTCCGCACACATCAAGCAATTACTTGAAGAAACTGGAACTGATGTTGCCAAGTTCTGCAAGTGGTTAAAAGTTAGTTCTGTAGATAATGTTTTAGCTATTCACTATGACCGCGCTGTTGCCGCACTGGAGGCCAAGAAATGATTATTTTAGACCATGAGCAGGGTTCTGATGAATGGCTTGCTGCAAGACTTGGCAAACCATCTGCCAGTATGTTTTCCAAGCTAATTACACAAACTGGCAAGCCTAGCGCCTCTGCTGATGGGTACATTAATGAATTAATTGCGGAACGCATTACAGGGCAATCTGAGCCTTTTCACGTTACCGAGTGGATGGAACGAGGCACTGCACTTGAGCCTGAAGCTAGGGAAGCATATGAATTTATTTCCGCAAATGATGTAATTGAAACTGGCTTTATTCTTGATGCTAGCTTCGAGTTTGGTTGTTCACCTGATGGGTTGATAGGTGATCAAGGTGGGCTAGAGATTAAATGTCCTGCCCCCAAAACAATGGTTAGCTACCTTAGGGACTCTCAGGTAGGAGTTAAGAAATACTGGCAGCAAATTCAAGGTTGTATGTGGATTGCTGGCCGTGATTGGTGGGACTTCTTTGCCTACCATCCAGAAATGCCGCACGTTTTAGTGCGTGTAGAACGCGATGAAGAATATATCGCAAAACTATCTGCTGAGGTCGAAAAGGCTGTGGCGGAAATATTAAACCAAGTGGAGAAGTTAAAATGAAAACAGTAGGAATTGCGTTAAATATCAACCTTAGCAAGCTAGACAAGAA
>Ga0208134_1002425_pt1 | contig 10037 bp, 9 predicted proteins | sample VirMetDEL_Mar_31_FD_184515 | JGI IMG/M metagenome (GOLD analysis project Ga0208134, IMG submission 184515) | Aqueous microbial communities from the Delaware River and Bay under freshwater to marine salinity gradient to study organic matter... | ecosystem: Environmental > Aquatic > Marine >...
ATACTGATGTTGGACGAGTGCCTCGAACTGGAGCTTTAGTCTCGAACAGTTTCTTGAAGTCCTTTCCAGCTTTGGCAGGAGTGTTACGCTTTGCCATCTCAACTGCCAACTCAGGATCAGGAGTCTTGAAATTCTTTTTACGCATCACTGTCTTAGCCACCAACTCTAACTCTCCTCTTCGTAGGTTCAGTACGAAAGGCACGTTGATGTCCGTTTGCATATCTTTCAATACAGCTTCAGCGTCTGGACCAAGTTTTGGTATAGCTTTGCCGTGTTTCTTAAATGTTTTCTTGAATAGACGTATTAGTTCGGCTGAAGTGATGTCTTTTTTATTGCGAGCATCGTTGGCGCGATCTAGAAAATGTCGAGTGAACTCAACATCAATCCCCACTTTAGCGAAGACTCTATCGGCATATTTTTCAACGGCATCTAAATCAGCTTGAGTTATCATAGTCCAAATTTCTTCATGAAGTCTTTGCGTTCTTTAATCTTAACACGCTTTTGTTTCTGATCAAGATAACGTTTCAAAAACGCTTTCATATCTTTCTTGCGAGCGTCTGGCTTTTTAAAGTCAGCAACATCATTACCAGTACCAGCAACAGCTGCACCAGTAGCATTGGCAGCAACATCTTCGAATAGTGTATTGAAGTCCTTTTGCTCTGTTGTGCTTTCTTCTATCTTATCCATAGCTTCGTATAACCCTCGTACCATTTCTTCTTCGGAGAATTCAGTTTGTGTGTGGCTTTCTTTAATGAGAAACAAAGCAGCAGCATAGGAAGCAAACTTAGTTTTGCCTCCTGGAATTTTCTCAAGCAGTTTTTTGAGATTGAAGACCATCCGATCATAATACCCATAAGCATTATTCTCTTCAGTAGTCTCAGGCGACTTTATCTTCTTGCCGCTCTTGTCTATAATCCCCAACTTAAATGCATCAGTCTTTTCAAAGGGTGTTGTAAGCCTTTTGATGAACTGGTACGCGAGGAGTAAATCTGTAATCTTGCCCATTAAATCTTCCTAAGCGTTTCTACTATGTGTGCGTCTAACCCAATCTCACTATCTATGATTCTTTTACCTGCAACCAAACCAAGTTCAGTCGGGTAGTAATTCATCATGATCAAGAATGGCTTCAGGTAATGTAGATACCCTTCCAGCTTCAAGAATAACATTCTCGTAGCAGCTCTACTCTCAAACATGTTATAAATTACAACCATATGATTGATGATCAACCTTTCTTTAAGATCTCCTGATTGCTCATACTTTCTGAACAATCTTTTAATGTAGCGTATCCTCTTCAGGTCGTCATAAAACTCTAACAAATCCGTACAGTGGGGATTCGTATATGACTTCATAGCGAACATTTGGAAGTTATCTTCCGTCAAATCATCAAACATATAATTCCATCAATTAATTAAGTAATATCGCTCAGTGCCGCTCTCTTGATGACAGTCGCGCTTACAGCCACATATATATAGTCAGCATCAAACCAAATAGATCCAGCACCAACCGTTGGAGATGTTGTTGTTGGATTATTTGTGGATGGTGTCGAACTTGTTAGGCGTAAATTTTTACCCGCAACAATAGCTAAGTCAGACGGTACAGCACCAAAAAGGTTTTGTACCGTGACTTTCTTACTAGAGGGCGTAGATCCAGGATTATCAACAACCATAAAAAGGTCGTCGCTCGACACCGAAGTGGCAGCAGTAAGTGCTGTAACCTTTTTATCAGCCATTATCTATAATCCTTATGCGTCAGGTAATGGAGTATCATCGGCAGCATCGCCAGAGATAGAACCCATAGCAACTAACGTTTCATACTGAACACGACCATTACGACCACCAGTTCCAGGTGTACGCTTAACCCAACCAGCATGAGCAACGCTCTTACCTTCGCCAGTAATACCAACTTCAGTAGTATCAGCACCGTAGATCGAAGCAGCATCAATGTTTTCTGAATAAACAGTAGACAATGGCTTCTCAGATACTTCAAATGCAGTAGCACCGATTGCTGGAATAGTTGTAGAACCAGTTGCTGAACGAACAGTAGCAGCAGTGGCACTAGCAATAGCAGTGAATACATAATCGTTAGCACCAACACGCAAGAAGTCACCAACCGCATAAGTTGACAAATCTGCTCCACCAGCACCAGTTACCGCACCAGCATCAGTAACAACACATGTGCCTGCTGTGGTTTTGCTGTCTTTATTTCCCCATAAACTCATCTTATTTCTCCTAAGATATATTTGTTATTACTTCTATTTAGTAGTTTTCATAATCAACTTGGTGGCAGCTACACCAATTTTATAGCTGCCATATTCTTTATAGTTCTCTGAACGCCAACTCTTTAGCTTTCAAGAACTTAACTGCGCTCTTAATCGCAGGCATAGGACTTTTCTCAGTACCGACTTTGGTATTGCGACCTGTCTTATACTTAACCTGAACACCATCATCAGTTGTCTGCATTGTAACAAGCAAGTTGTTATTTTTAGGATCTTTCAACTCTACAGAGATGTTATCCTTTAATGCCAATACTAATGGAGCGATATCTTTATCTTTCAGTAATGTGAACTTTTCATTAAGCTCTTGTTGCTCTACCAAACGTTTGATAGTTGCTTCCATTACAGCTTCCCAACGCGAGCCATACTTGCTCTTGAAGGCAGCTTCATCTAGTTTAGGTTTAATGTCAACCTTTTCTTTCTTACCAGACTTAACATCTTTCTTATCTTCTTCTTTATCGTCAGTCTTTTCTTCGGAATCGTCTTTGTCAATAGCTTTAGAGATAGCTTTGCGTTTCTTGTGTAAGAACTTATCTGAACCGTCAACATCACCATCGTTGTCGATGTCTTTGTCTTTACGATCTTTGAACTTCTTCTTAACAGCTTTAGGCTGAACTTTATCAAGACCTTCACCGTCATCAGACTTATCGTTGCTGTTATCTTCATTAATAGCTTCAACACCTTGCTCAACAACAACATTAGTATCGTCAGTAGAAACTTCGACAGTAGCGGCTTGTCCAGAAACAACAGCGTTTACAGCAGCAAGCAATGAGTCACTAGAACCATAATTGTCTTGCGTTCCAAAGACGTTTGCTTCTTCAAGTCCTTCCATTTTACCTTTAACTTTTAACATCTTATATTCACCCTCTTTGTTTGTTTTATTTGCACGATCAAGATACTTCTTAGCTTTTGATGCATCATCAAACTTAGAGAACTTAGTTGTGTCAGCTTTACCTTTCTTATCGTAGTATTGAACTATGAAGTAATCTTCGTCTAGCTCAACAGATTCTTTGATCGCACCTTCGAGAGAACGGAAGAACTTCAGCTTAACGCCTTTATTCTCGAACTTAGCATCTTCAATAGTACCCTCTGAAGACTCTTGAGTTAGATTATAGTAGATTCCTTTGGCGATATTAACTTTCACAAGTGGAAAGATGTCACCAGCAATGCTAATCTTTGTGGCATATCTGAATACAGTTTCGCCAGACTTTACATTAGAACCTTTGATGTACTTCTTATCACCAGAATCTAGAGCAAATAGCACCATTGGGTGTTTGCTATTGTTATCGCTCATTACAGCAACTTCTTTATAGCCTTTCTTACGACCGAATGTTAGTGCTTGATCTTCACCCCAATTAGGAGTCTTATCTGTGAACTGTTGGTATGCTTCGTCTAGTTGATCACCTTCTGCTTCAAAAGAGTTCAACAAATGCTGCTTTCTTTTTGCAAGAGCAAATGCTTTATTCATAACAGAAGCAGCTTGCGCGATAAATTTAGATGACTGTTTTTCTGCCTTTTCGCCAGCCTTAATTCCCATTTCTAACCCAATGATCAGTTGTTCAACTGAATCGATTAAAGTGGGATCATCGAACTTTTTCTTTTCGCCCTCAGCCTTTGCTTTTAGACCTTTCAATTTTTCTATGGCAGTGAGTAGTTCGCTATTAGGCATATCACCAGCTTTAAAACGAATCTCTTCATCAAGAGCAACTGATTCTTCAACCTTTTTATATAACTGCTTAGATGAATTCCATTCCCAATCGTCTTTGTTAAAACCTTTCTTTTTCTTTTCTTTCTGGTACTTAGTACCGTCAATCCAGTTCGCAGCTTCATCTAAAATGCTTGGATCAACTAAATTCTTTTTGTTATTCCTAATATGTGCATCCAGCATTCTCTGAGCACCTTTCTCACTACCTATTGCATATCCTGAAAGATACGCATCAGCAGCAGCTTTAGCAGCTTTAGGTGTCTTAAATCCCGCAGCACCTAGCCACATTGTATGCCCCTTAGTCTTATGTACGACCTTAGCTCTATGTCCGCCAAACTTTGATTTCTCAGAAGTAGCTTCATAGTCAGACGCTTTGATCTTTGCTTCTTCAAGATCGACCATTGCTTCTTCGAATGATTCATCAAGAGAGACTGATTCTTTCACTACTTTACCAGTCTTAAGGAATTTAAAGTCGACACCTAATTGCTTAGCAGCTTTAGTGATAGCTTCTCTGGCTGTTCTAGCCTTTACTACGATTGGCTGTCCACCACCAAGTTTTTTGCCATTCAGAGTCTGCTTAGGAATAGGAACAGAAAAGCTGCCCATTGCTTCTTCAAGAGCATCTTCATCTTCATCTTCAGGCTTCTCGTGAGTGTAGCCTTTAGCAGCAAGAGCTTTGTGCTCTGCTTCGCTATTAGCAACTTCTTTCTCGCCAGTTTCTGGGTCAAACATATCGTGCGGATACTTAGCAGCTTCTTCTGCTTCCTGAAGCTGCTTGAGCTGCATTACTTTTATTGTGTTCGCTAGGTTCATTTCTTAGATTCCTTAGTTATCAACTTTTTCGCCAGCACGCCACTGGTAACATGACCAATACCCAGCTGTTGTTTTGTCTTTTTTGTTTTCGCAATCGTGTCTTGATCTGAATGCTGCTCTTCGCTTTGGATCGTCTCGTTTGATTTCCATATTTGGATCACCAAACGTAACCTTAATCACATTACCTTTGTCATTCTTAACATACACGCCAAATTTCTTTTTCGATCCTGACGGTAGTCTGAAAGGATTATTCAACTCAACCTTTCTTCCTTTATACTCAGCAGCTTCAACCACTAAATCTTCATACATGCCAGCGCAATCTTCTTGACACGGAGTGTCTTTCTTATACTTCTTGGTCAATGCATCAGTACCAAACTCACCAGCAGCTTCTTTAAGGTCTGTATACATATTCGCAAGAACACGCGGGTTAACACCACTATATTGTCGCGCCACAACACCAGCATAATAAACAACACCGTGCTTCATGGGGTCTTTACCAGCTTCTTTCTTCTTGCGGTCTACAACCTGCTTCAGAACACTCAATGCGGCTTGATACTTATTCTTTGAGATAGTCTTAGACTTCAGCTTGGCAATTAGTTCTCCAGTAGGAACCTCATCCAACATCTCAACAGACTCGCTCACATTACCCTTGTGTTGTTTCCACAAGTCAGCATCGCCAGTAGTTCTTGTCTTACCGCCAGTAATGAAAGAGTTTACACGAGCATATGCCCATTGCTGTTGGTTTGCTCCTGGACGATGTCCAGTCTTCCAAGCAGCCATCCCACGATTGTATACTTTCTTCAGGATACCAAGAGATATGCCAGACTTGTCTGACTTCTTCTTCAGCGCAGTGGCTGAGTCTTCGGTGATCTCAAAAGATTCTTCTTGGTTCTTAGCTTTAGTGTCTGAAGTGCGGGCACGATCCAACATACGGTCATGCTTCTTCTTATCAGCAGCTTTCTCGCGATCTATCTTATCCTTAGCAGAGTCAACTTCACCCTCACCAAACATATCACGATACTTCTTAGTGTGTTTGGAGAGTTTAGTCTTAGCGCCAGTATCGCCAGCATGCTTATCTGGATATGCTGTCGGGTCGTCTGAATCTTTCTCAGCGCCTTTCTTGAATTCTGCGTCACGCTTTGCTTTGGTAGACTTAGACAATCCACTATGATATTTCTTTGGCTGTGTTCCTTCGCGGTCTTTGATGTCTTTGTCTTGAGCAACAGCTTCAAACAACGCATCATAATCTAACTCTTCCTTGACACCGCCACGAGCTTTCTTCAATCTTTCGATCTCAGCTTTACGGATTTTAGGTAATAGCTTCTTGGCAATTTTAGGAATGAGTGATGACTTCTTCTGTACTAGCTTGTCGACTTGGATCTTATCTGTAGGCGCTAGACTAGCATAGTTCTTACCACGATCACCCGCAACTTTCTTGCGGATAACAGCGATAGCAGCCTTGTTGGCACGCTTCTTAATCACATCAGTGTTAGCCATCTTCTTGGCTTTGATCTTCTTAAGACGCTGCATCTTTGGAGCAAGACGCTTCATTCTACGACCAATAGCTTTACGCTGAGAGATACTTAATGGCTTTCTATCTTCGTCCATGTCTTCTTTAAGTACAGAGCGGATAGTGTCATAGATATCTTTAGCATCACGATCACTTAATTTCTTTGCTAGACCAGACTTGAATGTATCAAAGTCGCCCTCAACTGCAATTGCTCTTAGCTTAGATGCAGACATTCCTTCAACGCCAGTTGCGTCAGGATCACGTGCGCCAGCAGAGACTACTTTGATTGAGTCGAAGTCGTAGTTCTTACCATTATACTTCTGGAGCAGACCATTGAATTCGGTAACTCGATCAGATCCAACAACCATGATGACTTCATCAAACTCTTTATCCAATTCAGCCATTATCTGGAAGATTGTCTTAGACTTTGATTGGAATGCTGTTTTACCGAATGCTCTGCCTGCGAAACGAATCTTCTCAGCATAGTTGAGAGGATCTTTCTTATTATTCTGGGTGTGTGAAAGATAAATCCTTGCGGGCGCTTTTTCTTTCTTAGCAATCGCCTCAACTTTGTCGACCAGCTTTTGGTGACCGATAGTTGGTGGATTCATCCTTCCGAATGTGAATACTACTTTCGACATGTACGTGTTTCCCTTGGGCTTAACGTGTTAAATTAGTGGTTGACTTATCTCAGATTAGAGGTATAATAGAGATGTCGCTTTTATAAGTGTATTTATAATATCTTTAACTCCAACCTTTAATGTAGTTGTCAGAGAAGTTAGCATGACTGAACTGCATTCTATTTACAAGTTTTAATGCACTCCCATCATTATCAATAGCAACATAACCTTCTGGAGCAGTTACTTGGAAACCGTCTTTGGTTCTCAGTAAGGTGTCGATGTTACTTGCCTGATCCATTTTATTTATAATCATTTCTTTAGCATCGATTAGCGCATTCATCAGCAAGAAGATATTTTCAAGGTTCTTAACATTAGCATTAGAAAAGAACTTTAGTATCTCGTCACGCCTATCGGTCTGGACTTTCTTACCCTTTGGTGTCTTGCGCTTATCAGCTTCCTTAGCATAGAAGCCAGTAATGTGGTTGACAAGATCCTTAACATGAGACTTAACGTTTGTAACCTTTTGTCCTGCTCTCACCTTAGTGTTGAAGTGTACTGTAATCTGACGAATCAACTCTGGGTTCTCGGAGATCGCATTCATAGTCTTGGAATCTAGTTTGCTAAACACCTTGCCTGCATCACTAATATACTTGGTTACTGCTTTATTTTCTTTGTCTGTGAATGTAGCTTTACCAGATACATCCGTGAACTCAGGGTCAACATACCAAACGTCTTTAGATGGTCTTAGCTTTTCAGATATCTTCTGACCGAATGATGCTTTCATTGTCTCAAATGACGAGCCACTGTATACAGTATGCCAAACAATACCAATCTTAGCTGATCGGATTGCATTACCCATTTCTGATTTACTAGGAACAGAGTATACAATTGTGTTTGGGTGGAATGTTGTAACCTTTTCACCGTCTATTGTTTCGTTCTTTAAATCGCTTTTACTGAATAGAAAGTCACCCTGTAACACACCAGTGATTCCAAGGTCGGGTAAATGTTTCAGAGCGAGCTTCAGTTTAACTGCCAAGTCACCGCTAGTGTCTTCATCTACCTCTTCAGCGCTCTTGTAGATTTTAGGGTTTTTATTAAAGACTCCCTTTTTTGCCACAAAGAACTTGCCGTCACGAGGATCTTGTCCAGCAAAAATAGCAGGAGCGCCATCCCACTTAACAGTAGTAGAAACACCACGAGAAGAACTGCCCGAAAGCATATCACGCATGCTGCGTAGAAGATTGATAGCTTGTCTTGCACCTTTCACACCCCCATAAAGTACAGCATCCTCAAGATGCGTCATATGTGTATTTTTTTGTTCAATTAAGAATGAATTAAATTTTTTCATTATAGTGCTCATCGTGCCATCGTTGGGCTTCTTTCTTAGCAGTTCCCACATTTCTAAATGCGGTGACTGGGTGACGAGGCTTATCGCCTCCTACTTTGGTGTTATCGAACAATGTGGGCATTACTTTCTGGCTACCATCTTTGTTCTTTTTCATAGAATCCATACCAGATAAACGGATCTCATACTTACCGTCTGAGGAAACGTGCTTGAACACTTTCTTATTGCCAGCACCATATCCATCTGGAACTTTCTTCCATTTGATATTATCTGACTCATTAAACTGCATAAAAGATTTCATCTATTAATAAACCTTACAATGTATTGATGAAAAGTCGTTTTTCTTTATAGCCGAGTAATAACAACTCTTCAGTATATCTGGATCACTTTCTGCTAGGATCTCGAGATAGTATGTTAACCAAGCACCAGCCTTCAATTGTACTTCAGATGTCGGGAAAGGAGAAACCTTATCAATTACAAACGACTTCTTCAATAGTTTAGGCAACGTTGTATTTAGGTATTTCATCGGATCGTTCAATATCTTAGTCTTATCAGCTTTAAGGTCAAACCCATTCTTAGAAGCAAGCTCAGGGAATAGTTGAGCAGACACAGAGCCTAACTGAACATCAGAACCTTTTTGTCTTCCCTCAAGGTAGACACGGATATCCCCGACCTTAGAGATTGTACCTGCTTTATACCCAACACGCAACTGGAAATTGCTTATATTGCCTTGGGTCTCGAAGATGAAGTTCTTTTGGAATGGGTCAAACAAGACACGCATTGGTGTCAAGTCAACATCTGGTATGTCAGATGTAGAAACAGTTTCGACTTTAGCTGTCTTGTTCTTTGAGATCTTCTTGAGCGATACTCCAAGAATCTCTTTGCTCTCGTACTTATCAGCGAGCCAAGCATTGAATTCATGTAGTGATGTAACGTCTTTGGTCTGCTTAATTACCTGCGCTTTGTTGATTGACATAATCCAGATGTCAGCAGGGTTCCAGTTATCTTTTAAGTCTTTTAAACCAAATCGTTTCGCTAGATTAAACAATACATTAGAATCATTCTTTTCAGAGTCTAAGTATATCTTGTGTTTAGGGAAGTTGCCGAAGTTCTTGGAGAATGCGATGTACTGTTGCTCGAAGTTATGCATCCACTCTGGACTGAAATCAAATCCAACCTTTTCAGATACCTGCTTCAGCGTCAGCTTCTTACCTTTAAATGCGGTCTCAAAATAAGCAATCGTTCCTGCCTCTTGCTCAGCAGTTGATGGGTTAGCTACTTTCTCACCTTTCTTGGGGAGACGACCACTACCACGCATACCGCCAGATGGAACAAGAGCGATATTAACGAGCTTAGAGGAAACAAACTTTTCACCCTTTTTAATAAACCCATAACCAACCAAGTCTTTGTTCACAGCAAGTTTAGGGATAAGCTGCTTGTCTGTAACCTTGATGACGAGCTGTGTGCTCGCTTTCTTGAAGTCATACTTTGGTTCAATGTAGATAACATCGTCGTCAGCATGTTTCTTAAGACGAGTAATGAATCTCTTCAGCTCAGGGTTCATTGCTGTTGGTAGGTGCTCAAACCCTAACCAAAGTTTGGTTGATTCGATAAGGTATTCGTTAAACTTGTGCATAGCCAGCCTTTAATGGATACAATAATGGATATTATAACCTATTTATAATCCAAAGGCAATGTAAAAATGAGCATTTTAATGACATGCTCAGGTCATGGTGGTGTGCGCGAGTGAGAGTGAGAGAGAGAGAGTCTCA
>Ga0208134_1002428_pt1 | contig 10031 bp, 18 predicted proteins | sample VirMetDEL_Mar_31_FD_184515 | JGI IMG/M metagenome (GOLD analysis project Ga0208134, IMG submission 184515) | Aqueous microbial communities from the Delaware River and Bay under freshwater to marine salinity gradient to study organic matter... | ecosystem: Environmental > Aquatic > Marine >...
TGGCATTTGCGCTTGCATAGCTTCTCTATGCTGATTGATCATTCCTGAGAACATCTCAACAACAGCATTTTTCATCTCCACTTCTTTTCCTGTAATAGCGTCTTCATTAGTTGCGCGTACTACATAACTAAACTTACGTTTAGCTTCTTCACCGAAAAGAAGATTAAAGATAGGAGATACAATGTCATAGTATTGGAGTGTTGCAGGTAATTCTGCGACACCGCCTAACCCTAAAGGATCTGTAACATATTCTAGGTCTTTCTTATCGAACTTTCCGTTATACAAATCGTAGTTCCGCTTCTTTTTGAAACGAGAACTACGTCTTGTATGATCGTATAATCCGATTAAGCCTAGTGCAGATTCTACACATTCTTCTCCCCATTTCTGAGTCTTTTTTCTTCGACTCAGTTTTTGTCTAGGAAAATCTACGTAAGCCATAAATTATTTTTAAGCTACTTCTAGTAATAAGAATTCTACTGTCGGTGTTCCAGAAGATGATTTAACTTGAATCTTTGTGTTATCTGTTGTAGGGTAAAAGAAAAATTCCCCTGGAGATAATTGTGCAAAAATTTGATCTCCGTCATCTGCAAAGATTAGATCTACAGTACTGTCAGTATTTTTAGCATATACATATGCTTTTTTTGTACCGTGAGCTGTACCAGATAGTGCTTCTACGTTAATATCTACGTAAGAATCACTAAGGACCATTGTAGTTAAACCTTGTCTATTATCACCATCAATAGTAACTGCATCACTTACAGTTTTTGATAGGTTAACTGAGTTAAACAAATCAGTACTAGATATACTGAATGTTACGTTTAAAGTTGCGTTTGCCATTTTACTATATTTTTAAGATTATGCTGCTTTTTCCATTAAGATATACTCAACTACTGGGTTTCCACTGTTTGCTTCAAGATCTATATCTTGCATAGTTGAGATAGGTAGGAATAAAAATTCTCCTGGCCCTATTACTGCAAAAACATCCGCTGCTACAGAATCTGATCCATGAGCGCTACATAATCCAACATCTACCCATTCGTTTACACCTTCACTTGTGTTGTGTAAAAATAAATATGCTCTATCGGCTGATCCATCAAGAGCTTTGGTAGCTATATTATCTTTTGTTCCTGATCCAGAAGTTACAATTCTTCCGATCAATTGCTGGTCTCCTGCAGGAGAGAGTACATCTGTCTCTGTAAAGCTAAGATTTTGTTTTGCAAACAAATCTGAACTCGATAGAGAAAGTGTTACGTTTACTGTTGCCATATAAATAATTTTTTAAAATTCGCGAATTAAAAAACAAAAATAGAAATTTTAATTTATGTTCCAAGCAATAATCTGTAAAATTATATTTTTACAAACAAATTTTATAGCTAAAACATTTTTTTGTTTCTAGAAAAAAGTGACTTGTTCCAAAATCCTTGATCATATATAGTAGTAACCTTCTTTTCTTTGTCTACTTTTATCTTTTTAACTTCTTGTAAATGATACATAACCATCATAAATGCCATAGCCCTATCAAAGTTTCCTGTATCATTATACGCAATCAACTCTTTTAATAGTGCAATACTTCTAATCTTGTGTAAGTTTAATAGTCCTTCTTCAGCTTCATACGGTTCTAATAACCACATTTTAATAAGCTCTTCTCCGTAATCTTTTAAAGGTTTAGACATGTGCATACCCTTACCTCTATTTACTCTACTATTTTGAACCACGTCTTTTATAATCTGAGGTTGATCTAATAAAAGATGCGTTTGATTTTTAAATTCTAAATATTGGTACATACCTTTACGTTCGTTTTCATACAAACATTTAGCGTTGTAAAAATGCAGCAATCTTCTTACTTTTTCATAATACTCATTAGCAGTGTCTGGTCTTCCAGTATATTCTGCTACAATTCTATTAGTAAGCTTATTTAAAATAATAGTTGATCCTAATGAAGATGTTGTAGAGTCATCATGATCATATGGATCTGTTCCTGCTAAATACATACCATAAGGTATATTGCCTTCAGTATCTTCGTAAGGCATTTCATATATAACTACACACCCAGACAAATCATCACTACCTCTAAGTGGAAAATCTGTAATTGGATTTAACTTAGCGTTAGGCTTCCATTTAATTTTATTGCTTTCAGAGTCTACGTATAAATCTCCAACATAATCGTGATTACGTTCTCTATTACTAGCTTCTAACTCTGCCAGTCTAGTTAATAAATCTGCTACAGGAAAAAGATTACCTGTACGTGTAAGAAATACTTCTGAAGGCACTAGAGGTCTGTTTTGCAATTCTGCATCTAAAGCACTTCTAGAGTTTTTACTTTTCTTTAGTTTTTCTCTAAATTTATCTAGATAATCTTTTGCATACTGCTCTTGAGTATTTCCATTCTTATCTTTAAACTGATTTAGTCCTCTATACGCGGGTACAAAATAAGATATTTTACCTTTGTCTTCCCACTCATCATTAAAAGTTACCATATCATAAACATCAGGATTGTAGAACATATCTCTTGCATCTACAGTACCCCCACCTTCCATATCACCTCCTGTACCTAAATACATACAACTTCCAAACTTATACGCACCGTTTTTCATACATTCTACAGATGCTTCGTGCGAAGCTTTAAGATTGCTAAACATTCCAATCTCCTCCATAACCATTACAGCAGGACGAGTACCATTGGCAGCAAATGGGTTATCTTTAAATGTACGGTGTTTAATCTTAGACTTGCTACCCATAACTTTCCAAGTACCGCCTAATTTCTTTTTGTATTCTGCAATAACTTCTTTACCAGAATACCAACTTCCGCCATACTGTTTTGAGAACGGAGAAGGAAAAAATTTATTCCCAATCTCAATTCCTCCAGGTAAATTATCCAATCCAAATTGTGTCTTTTTTAATATATCTCCTGAATATTTAGCGTCTCCTGCTCCTACTACAATTTCTGTAGATGGAGGAGAGCCTATAAACTCAGGGTTATATGTTTTCATACCATCAAATACAAACTCGTGCCCAATAACTCCTCCTGCAACAGAGTAAGATTTACCAAACCCACGACTTCCCATCATCATAAAGTTTTTAGCTTCATTTTCCCAAAGAGGAGCGCCTAAATTTTCTTTATGTGTCTTACGCATATATTCTGCAGCAGGAACATAATTATCTTGCCCTATAAAATCTCTATTGCAGGTAAATTCTTTATCACCCTCAAATCCAGAAAATCCTCTAGATTCACACCAGTTATAAAAAAACTCCCACTCTAAATCACGTAAAAATGGTTTACCAGGAGTTTTTGTTTTAGAGTGTGCAGTTTTATTTAAAAGTATTGTCCAGAAGTTTACATAAAAATATAGGTTGCCAGGCATCCATACTCCTCCTACCCAATATCCTTCGATACACCGTTTCTTTTCTTCTCTCCAAAATAGTAAGTATTCTTCACTAGCTGGATGAAACTGTGGAATATCGTTAAGTAAATAAGCTTCTTTATTAATAATCATATTAATCCTTTTTCCGATGCAGATTCTTCTGCTCCACCTTTAGTAGAACCTTCGTTGTTTTCTTTGTCTACAAGTTTAAGAAGTCTTTCGTAATCTTCAAACAACTTAACGTTTGTCTTTAATAACCCCTCAATAGTATCTGCATTATCTTCGTAAGTTAACTCATCTAAATACAATGTTTTTTCATCCATCTTTTTGTTCCATACCATAAGTTGCCTTTTGGCAGGAGTAACTAAAGATCTTTCATAAAAAACAATTGCATCTTTATATTTAACCCAATCAAACTTTTCATCTTTAAGATAATCTTTACTAATCATATCTTTTCTTGTATTGTAAGATATATTAGAAAATTTAGAGTCGGGGTCTACTAAAAGGGCAATAGCCCACATTATCTGTGAGCTTTTGCTTTTAGTTTTACTTCTATCTTCTTTTAAAATGTCAGCAAACGGAGTAGGTACTTTTAATTGGGGGTTTAAATTCCAAAAATTAGCTTCTACGTCAAATCCTTCTAATATCATTAGTTTGTTCTTAATCCATCATTTTTACCTCTAATTCTACCACCAGGACGTGATAGTGCTGTGCCTAACCCTGCGTTTTCTCTAATGTGCTTCATGTATGTATCACAACATTTAGCATCTGGGCAAACTACTTTACCATCTACTACTTTAATAACATGTTTAGTAAGCTCTACATTGTTATTACATAAACTGCAAGTAAACTTTGCCATTACGCTTTTACAATACCTAGTACGTCAAACATATTCATCTGGAAGTATTCTACTTCATCTACCATAACCATAAAGCCTTGACCTTTAGGTATAACAGTGTCTCCTACTTTAACATTCTTAACGTCTTGACTAACTGCTACAACTTTAGCGTGTCCGTCACGTTTATCTGCTTCTTCTTTTAACATTAGATCAGATTTAATAATACCTGATGCTGTTTCCTTTTTTACTTGTGGCATTTCTACTACAATGTGGTTTCCTAAAGGTTCGTAATTGATTGTTTTCATGTTTACCATTTTTTTAGTGGACAATGCGATTGCATTGATCTTGTTTTAGCGATTAGCGGACACCCGCATTTAGTACATCTATTTTTAACGTTAAATTCACAGTCAGAGCAGATGCTAGCTCTGGCTTTTGCAATTTGTTCTACATGTTCGTTTGGGAATACTACATTCTTCCAACCATTAAGGATTTCAGACATCTTTGCTGCTGGTCCCTTTTTCTCTTCTGCCATTTTTGTAATATTTAAATCTATTTTTCTTTACTGTAAACATTCCTAAATGTTTTAAACGTGTTGCTTCAAAATCTCCTTCTTCAATAACTTCTTTTAAAAGTCCAAATTGAGATTTAACTATAAGCTCAGTTTTAAACTCACTTAAGTTGTATTTTTTAGCTAACTTCTTTATTAACTTGTCCACTCTATTTTATATGTGATTTCAATATTGTTATCACCTATTTCTTTTAAAAGAGATGGGTTAATTTTTTTATCAATAATCATTTTCTTTTTTCTAAGCATTGTAATGTGATTATTAAACGATGCTTCAGACATACCTATAGATCTTCTTACCATTTTTCTTACAGGTGTAGAAAAAAGTAATTTATCTAAGTTTTCTTTATCTTTATTTGCGTACCACACAGATAAAAAACTAGAAAGCACTTCTACTTCTTTATCCTTAAGTTTTAATACAGGATTTAGAATTTGTAGATAAGCTTTAAAAGATTTTGAGATACTAGCTTTTAAGGGTATTATCATCTTCAAATAAGTTTATTTCTGGAAACATGCTTTCTGCACGAGCTGCATCATACTTCATAATAGAAGCTTTTACATACTTAGCAGTATTTAAAGCTTCTTGTTTATCTTCTTGAGTAGAGTCTGTACCTAATTCTGCTTGTGCTTTAGCATTCATGTGTAACAACTGATCTATTCGGTATCTGGTTTGATATTTAACTAAGCATTCTTTACACATACCACTGCCTTCTAATTTAAGACCGTAGTATTTTCTAATCTTCTTCTCAAAACTATCCATCTTTCTTTGCTTGTTCTATTTCTAAATTTTTTACCACTGTTCTTAAATAATCCACCTCTTTTTGTAAGTATTCTATTCTAAGGTCTTGTTTAGCATCATCTGGTAAAGCCCCCATTTCACCACGAGGCCACTTTATTCTAAACTCTTCGTTAAGCTGTACAGCATCTTGCATTCTTACTACATCTAACTGTAACTGTGCGATTTCTGCTGTAAGTGTAAACCATATCCCTGCTAGAGATACAATTCCTACAATAATACCAACTAAACTTTTTATATCAAGCGCTACTTTAGCGTCTTCTTTTAAATCTATTCCCTCTTCCATTATGTTGCATTTACTGATTGTTGTGTACAGCAAATATAATAAAATTAATTATAATCCAACATATCCTGTATTTCTTTTTTGTAATTAGCGCACTGTATAAGTCTGTATGAGTCATTTTTCTCATTAAACCATACAATGTAACAGTTTTCTATTTTAAGCTCTGTCTCAAGCTCTATTATATACTTATATAAGGAAAGTTGTAGTGAATAGGTTGTAAATTCACATTCAGGTAGGTGCGATATAGGCTCTAACATCCTATTATCGTATTTACTATCGTAGTTTAATCTTTTGTTAGTTTTCCAATCAAATATAACCAAGCTATCAAGAGTCGTTGAATAATATAACTGATCCACCATCCCGCATATGCCAAGATCGCTAGACCCCACACACAACTCTGAATGAACAGGGATAAGATTATCTTTGGAATCTTCATAGAATTTTAAAAAGTGGGATTCAATTTTTTCATACGCTTTTTTATCTAAATCAAAGTCATATATTGTATTATCAAGTATCTTATTATTAATGTAATTTTCAGCAAATGCATGAAACTTACTTCCTTTATTGCAAGCTCGCGTACTAATCGAATCCCACTTATTTAAAATTTCTTCAACTGTTGTGTTTTCTTTTTTAGCAGTTCTAGTTGCCCAAAAGTCTTTGTTAAATGGTTTTTTAAATTTTCCTATAAACGTTGTAACTGATGTTGCAGGCTTTCCGTTTATTGTGTATGTGTGGCCATTCTCTGTAAAAACGACGTTGTTAAACTTATTTAATTCTTTGAATAACATGTAAAATCTTTTCTATGTATACCGTTGCGTCCATTAGTTCTTCTTGTAGGTGTACTAACCACTCTGCTTTAGAAAGATCTGTTCTTTCCATTGTAGTTCCGTACTTGGTTTCTCCTACTTTTGCTCTTTCTAAAATCTTTTTACAGACTTTATCCTCAATCTTGCTCATTCTTAATATCCAGTTAATAGTTTTAACACATCATCTATAGCTTTGTGTCTGTGATTATCTTCTAATACCATCTTAAATACATGATCGCTACTAGAAATCTTAGCTACATCATCAATTGCTGAGTTAAATGTGTCTTTTAAATCAATTTGTTGGTTGTCTCCGCAGAATATCATAATAGATTTACCTCCTAATCTACCTAGTGCCATTCTCAATTGGGACTTAGTTAGATTTTGAAACTCATCTACTATAACTACAGCGTCATCAAATGTACGCCCTCTAAAATGTGATAGAGAAACAAGTTCAATTTCTTCTTGCTCTACCATCTTTTGTATCTTCTCGGGTTTGTTATATACCTTTCTCATGTTAGACATGATAGGTACAAGCCAGGGTTCTAGCTTTTCTTTCTCTGTTCCTGGTAGGAATCCGTTGTCTTCTGTTGCGACAGTAGGTCTAGTAATAATAATCTTATTATACTGTCTTTTAAAAAACATGTCTAAAGCAACTTGTACTGCAAGTAGTGTTTTACCACTACCTGCTTTACCTACAATAAAACTAAACGCATGATTCAATATCTGCTCTTTAGCTTGTTTTTGTTCTTCAGACAAAGAGATATTAAACTTTATACTCCCTTTTGGTTGTCTTTTTTCTTTGTTTTCCATTTATGATCCGCAGTTTTCGCAATCTGGGTTGTCTATACTACATGCTTCTGGTTGATCTTTATCTTCTAAGTCTACAAGCCAAGAGTCAAATGTGTTATCTCTTGATTCGTCAGCTTTTTTAGATAAGTCTTTTAAGTATTCTTCGTCTTGTGTTGCCATAAATATACGCATTTAATTGTTAAAAGAAAAGTGGCCAAAAGAAAACCAAATTGAAACGCCACTAAATTTCAATTGGGAGAGTCATTGCTGGTTCAACTCTCAAACATCATTACACGAAGGGACTTATCTGTTCCAACAGCCGTTGCTTGCTGAAGTGCTAGTTCGGTAACCCAGTCTACAAAGCTATATAAAATTTTCTATTTAGAACTAGTAATTGGTAAAAAAATTCTATAAAAAAAATATCCCCCTCATAATGAAGGGGATACAAACCAAAAAACCAAATTATGAATCCTCTGAGAAAGGAATCACGAAACACACAGCTCAAACTTATAATTTTTATTTTTTATTTGCAAATAATTTACTATATTTTTTATATTTTTGTAGTACAGTACACGCTTAATTCAAACAAGACATGGGATAAAAGTAATTAAAGGGGGTATACTCCTTATAACTGGTTCGTTGCTAGCCAGCATGATAGCAACAATTGAAGGATGGGAAATATACACGACACCAATATCAATGCTAGGAGTTCATCCTGCAACACGTAAGTTTTTTGGTTACTTTATCACTTTACAAACTTTAATATTAGGAGCATTATATAAACGTATAGACGTTAAACCTTTATTAGTATTTATTGGTTTAGCATCGCTGTGTCTTATATCTATATACGATATGCATTACTTTCCTAAAACACACAACCTGTTTGCAGTTGTATTTTTCTTATGTCAACCTGCTCTTTTTTACTTACAGTATCGAAATAAAAAAGATCCTTGGGGGCTACTTAAAATGCTGATATTTCTAGTGATGATGTATGCAACTTATACGGGAGACATCCCTTTACCTGTATTTGAGTTCTTTGCATACGTTCTACTAATTATATTTTTATAAAAAATTTTCTTTACGGAAGTGAGGTTGTGGACCACTTACAAGCAGAGGCCCCCACTAAGAAATGCGAGGGAGATACCCCCGTGCAACAATTATAACTTAAAACTTATAGCCGTGCAAAAAGCCGTAAAGATCGTAGAAATTAAGGATACTAAAAATCCTGATTGGAAACAAGTCGTATTCACTACTGTAACATCAGATAGTGGATTAACTGGAATCATAGCGAGAGCCGAGTTCTCCTCAGCCACTGCTTACGAACCTGTATCTACTCAGTCAGCATCATTGCTGGAAGTAGGACAGGAATTCCCAGGATATACTGTTGAGAAATACAGTAGCGACAAACCGTTCTATGTTGGACAAGCTAAGTTCGACAAGACAGGTAAGTACCACCAATCAAAGGTAGTACCTGCGTAACATCGGAGAGCCTTCGGGCTTTCTTTTTGTTGCAACATTTACTAAAGTGCACCATTTACTAAAGTGCAGAGTACATAAACTCCACTAAACGTGGGAGTTATAGCGTGTTCCAGTAACAACACGCACATATTCACACCTTTTATCACTTATACATTTTGTATAACATTATAAATATAGCTAATTAGTGGAATTGATACAACCACGCTAACTTATCGTATCACTATGTATTTTACAGAGGCGTTCACCTTATTGCTTTGGTGATGTAAGTACCGAAAAAGGGATTAGCAATCCAAAACAAAAGATGCCTGTTAAACTAAATAACAGGCATTTTTCTAACTTTTAAACTATTAACGTTATGAAAAATAGCACATTTATCGACACACTCATGGCTGCACATTTATTCATACTTGCAGTGTTTGCAGTAATACTATTTGCAGTTAGTAACAAACTAATACTAATTGCATGCTTACCAGTATTATTCTACGGAATATACTTGTTATTAAACAAATAAAGAAGAAGCCTCGAAGATAGCACATGCTTAGAGGTTATTCTTCTTAAACAAATATAGTAGTGAGTTTAACCCTGAAAAAGCAGTAGCTGTTGAATACGTAATAAATACAGTGAGAGGCAGCTTGGAGGGTAAGTTCTTTGCAATAAACTATCAGCAATGGTAGTTGCTACTAAATAAAAAAGAGGTTGTCTAGACGGGTAAAACCAGAAGACTGCAGATACTTCGCCTCACAAAAGAGAGACTGTAAAGGTGAATCCAACTATAAAGACAATAGTAGTTGTAACAATCCTTAACACCTGTGCATGGGTGTGTCCGAGCAAAAGGCATAAGGGCCATGGGAACAATGCGCTGTATCCCTAAACCTATTACTAACTTTAATCCCTTAACACGTGAGAAAATACAAACTTATACCAAACAAACAAGGAGTGTTAGAACTTGATCCGTCATGTCCTAGTGTTCCAACAACAATCAATATACCTACAGTAGAAGCTGTACAAACATTAGATTGTAGTGATCAACCTAAAGCTTACTATGCAATAGCAGAGCATCCAAAACAAGTGCTTGAACTATTATCAAGAGCTAACTATTGGACAGGGTTTAAA
>Ga0208134_1002432_pt1 | contig 10024 bp, 24 predicted proteins | sample VirMetDEL_Mar_31_FD_184515 | JGI IMG/M metagenome (GOLD analysis project Ga0208134, IMG submission 184515) | Aqueous microbial communities from the Delaware River and Bay under freshwater to marine salinity gradient to study organic matter... | ecosystem: Environmental > Aquatic > Marine >...
AGCGCGTTCAATCTTTAGTTTAGCGTTGACTTTAATAAGTTCAGCTCTTACCTCTACTTCATCAAGGTCTTTATACCTCTCTAATATTGCTTCTTTTTTCATAATTGTGATGCTTAAAGTTTAATGTTAAAAAAGAAAGGGGGTAGTAGCCACACCACCCCCGTTATAACTACTCAACTATTTCACTCATGTTCAACCATCCAAGCATCGTCTTGTATGCTCGTTCGTTGGTTTTAGCCTCAGTACCGAACATCAGCCCGAAATCTTTGTCCTTGCTGTTGGTCGTGTGGTTTGTGTATCGAGTTACCCCGTTAAACAAAGCCCACAGCGTTTCACCTTGCTCTTCAATGGACGTTTGAATGTCTTTTGCCAGCATTGAAGCTTGGTTAATTTTCCGCGTTGACACGTCACCCTTTGCTTGATTAACATCAAGCCCGAACACACTCATCACAATGTCTTGAACGTGGTGCTTATCGAATGTCTTATTGGCCGCAGCCTCAAAGACCTCCATTTGCATCTCGTCTTCCTTGAGCATATTTGAAATGTTAATCATTGCGTCATCAACTCTTTGCTGCATAGATGCTGTATGCCTGAACTTACTCAACGTCTTGTGTGCCATTGCAAACGTATTCTCACAGCAAACCACCTGATTTGATGTCCCGAACCCCAACGAGCCAGTCCCATCGTGAAAGTTTGTGGCTGTTATGTATCTCAGAATGTCACTCTTACCAATGTACTTTTCAGGCAGTTCAAGCTGTAGGAATACTGCCTTGCCGCCCCTTAGTGAGCCTCCGCCCACGTTGCCGAAGCTACCTAAACTCTCTGAGTTGTCCCAAGGGTGCTTGAACTCCGCGCCTTGATTAAAGACTCCTTCACCCGCATCAATGATGGTGTGTGCCATCTCGTGATTTTGCATGAACTCATACTTGTTACCAACTACGCCTAAAGCCTTTTGGTTATCGCTTCTCACTACTGCGTACTTGTCAGGAACTACAATACCTGATTCAGTTTGAATTGTTTCTTTGGACAATGTCCAGTTGAGGCCTGTGTTTTCTAGTACCTCAAATACTACGTCATTTGTTGTCATAATTCTAATTTGATTTGGTTTAAATTTATATTGTTTTACTTTTTACATTAATTCTCCTTCTTCTGTAAATTCGTATTCATTAGACTCACATAATTCATACAATCCCTCGTCCGAATAAAGATATTCGGTGTCAGCGTGAAGGCAATGAAGAACTTGCTCTGGATTGTCGTTTTTTAACCCCTCAATTAAATCCATATCCCAACAACCCCCCGTTAACGGTAAGTCATCTGCATTTAGCAAATAGAGTGCTTCTTTATCGTAACCCTTAAACGTTATGTGTTCCCCTCTATCAGGCACCGAACTAATAGAATAGTCAAATGTGCCGCCTACTTTGTCACTTAATGCTTTAATGCTACTAATTACTTCATCAACGCTATGTTGATTTAGGTCGAGCCAATTATTGCGAATCCATTCGTAACAATTTTCTTTGTTTGGGTGTTCACTTATTGTGAATACGTTCGTTTCAATTACTCTCATAACTATTTATATTAACTCGTTTATTTCTTCTTTTACTTCTAAGACAAATCCAGACTTTACAGCTGATACCCTATCTGAATTGCTACCCTTGAACCTTAGCCCTAGTATAAATGCGCCGCGTTCATCTAGCATTAAGTCATCCGCCGCATCACCATCTAGAACCTTATGCCCTAGATACTCAGTCGGTAGGCTTTCGCCTTTCTTAGTGCTAAACACTACGCTAACTGCCGCGCCATAACTCAAAGCCTCCTCAATCTCAGATTGATTATCCTCATTCATTGAGAACGTTAGCCTGTAATTAGTACCTGCATATCTCTTTACCCTACTTAATACTTTTGTGTAGTCGTAGAACTCTAAGTTTGGCAGACTTTCAAGAACATCTACTTTGTGGTGTAGGTCTATAAGTTTTATAAAGTCTACATCTGACGTGCCGTTCATCCTGACCGCAAACTTTCCTTTGTTGTTTAACTTCACCAGTTCGTCTAACAGTTGTTTGGTGAAAGCTTTCTTATCGCTCACAAAGTAATTTGCTTTGTTAACTCTCGCCTGCTTTACATTGTTGAATTTGCCGCGTCCCGAATTATATAGACAAGCCGCAGCGCATCCCTTTGAGGCTTTAGGGCAAAGGTTAACCCCTTTATCGTTTTGGTTGAATGGTGCAATATACATTATTGCAGTATCTCGTTTGTTTTTAGACGTTTTCGCGTTCGTCTTTCCACTAGCTAATAGTTTCATAACATTTAAATTTAAGGTGTTGTTTATTGTTTTCTAATTCGCGGGAATAACCAACGAACAGAAAGTTATTAAATAATTCCAAAGATTCTAGGCAATACAATTATTACCATAAACACACAGCACCCTAACAATAGAGCTAGTGCCAATTCGTTATTGTTTTTCATAGTGTTTGATTTAGTGTTTAGTTTAATTGTGAATGTATCGAATCCAAGCTTTTTTTCCTGTGTTGCTCTCATAGCTCAAAAGGAATTTTCTAGCCTGTTCGCTTGATTTGTGGTGAGTTTCTTCTTTTGGAATTGAGAACGTATCTAATACGCGCCCAAAATATGTATATACTTCAAACATAGTTCTAGTTTTTAGTGTTTAGTTTTTATCGAATTTAACAAATATCTTTGTGTTGGTTTTAGACGCGCTTAAATATAAATTATACGTCCGACCCAATAACCCACTATTCAAAACCTCATGCCCGCAGTCAATTAGGTTGGCTTTTTTTGGTAGTTGGTTTCGGTCTAAAATCTCGAAACCCTCAACGGTTCCGCGCTTTATGCATTCAAATTTTATGTACTCCCATTGCATAATTTCTAGTGTTTAATGTTTGTGTGAATAAATTCGCGGCAATAATAAAAGGCCACAGATGTATAATAGAAAGCCTGAGCGCATCGAAGCATAGGTACATTAAATACCTCTCAGGCTTATTTTAAAGACGTTTAAGCGCGTTTTGTGTTATATTGGGTATTCTATACCTACTTCATAGCCCAAGTGAACCTGCCCAAACATATAAACGGGGTGGTAGTCACCTGCATTTTCATTTGTCAAATCCTCAGTATCGAAGAACTCACTTGCAAACGCCTCCTTGTGTTCATGGCTAACAATTATAACGGGGTATTCGTCACCTTTATATGGGTGCTCAACAAGGTCAAACACTTGCCCGACTTTATTTGTGAAGGTCGTGTAAATTGTTGGCTTCAGGGCTGCCAATTTGCCATAATTCAAAGCTTTCATGTCGTTTTGTTTAGTTTATCTACTTACGCCTCGCGGCGTTTCGTTCTCGTTAGAACTCTTCAGAGTAGCTTATTTTTTGTCAAGTTGAGCATAAAGGGCCTGCAAGACTCTAAAAGGACTAGCCTTCAAGGTTTTTCCTTTTCGACTTGTTCTAACTACTTCGTCAAAAGCCTTGTATAAATTGTCATTCTTTTGAATTTTACGAATTTCAGTCATATAATTTGCTGGAACCGCTTCTTTGCCTAGGGCCAATATAAACTTCATTGCCCCGCCTGTACTTGAAAATTCAGCTTTCAAACCTGCGTTTGACTTCAAAACTTTTTGCCCGTATGCAGTATTGTGAATGTTTACTTTTTTAGTGGCTTTCTTTGGTGCATTCTTTACTATAGTTGACATAATTAATGGTATTTAAGTGTGTAAAAATGAATGATTGAATGTATAATTGAAGGCAACAAAGGAATTGAACCTTTGCCCTGTACCATATTGCCTTTCCTTGTTTTTTGTTTTGTCTTTCCGTACGTTTCGCATTTGCCTAACGTCGTTTTGAATAATTCGCGGGAAACAAAAAGGCCCCACAATTAAACCAGCTTTCAGGGCTGTGCTTATACTTTACCCCACTTTAAGAGCTCCGACCCTAGCTTTTTCCATTACTTGATTGGTCTGCTCGCTGCCTAGGTTATGACTCACCCCGTATTGCAAAGGAGCTTGGCCCGTTGGCCGTTTCCGTCGCGTTTATAGTCTTCTCAATACGTCAAAGAACAAGAGTTCAAAACTAGCAACCCCTAATGGGGTTTTCGTGCTGGTGTTCCACCTTGCTATAATATGAACAGCGAACACACGAAAAGACATAAATATCCCAATAACCCATAGTGGGGCCGTTCACCCTTAGTGGGTGTCGTGCGGTGCTTTCATACTTTCAAAGAACTTATTCTGCGAACAAAGATATGTTAAACCATATATATCCTGCAAGCTTTTTTTGAAGTATTTTCTAAATTAATTTTCAAGTGCCTGAAAGTCAGTTAGTTAAATACGAAAATAAATTGAAATAATATGCATAACCCTAGTAAACAAAGGGCATATTTGCCATTGACCGAACGTTCAGTCAAAACAAAACCCAGGGTGGTATCTATTGGGGTGTATCTATTCCATCCCCCCACCCCCTAGAACTACAACAAGCCACAAGAATTCTTGAACACTACCCAAAGTACCCGCCTAAATATAGAATCCCGCGCGCGTATCCTTATATGTAAATGGAGGTTTTACATACACGAGAACAAGCATGACGGTTAGAGTATGTAATATTAATGGGCTGAACGTGAGTACGTTAGGTATGTAGATAGTGTCCGATAACTTGTATTATGTTAACCAAGGCGCAAAGCTTCGAGGAAGTAGTGCATAGAGGGAAGGGTACTACTCTGAGCATTTGGGTTTCGATGGGGATTAGGTACCCGTGTAGTATAGTAATAACCCCACAAACCCACCCTGATTTTAATTTTTTTTTTTAAAAATTTTATTTTATTTTTGATTTGCGCGGTAAATCGAGCATTTTGTTTACATTTGCGCTGTAAATCGAAGACATTGTTACTACTATGGGAAAGTTAAACGGAAAGGTTATTTGGGTTGGGATTCGAGAGACTCAGGGTAGGCCGCTTAAAGAAGAGGAACGATACAAGATACACTTTTACACTGCGACAAGTAAGGCTGCTCTTGCGGAGGCTTTAGACATTCCAGTGGCTAGGGTTCAGGCGGGTCAGTTCCGTACTAATGAGGCTACCATCACTATTAATGATACAAGGTTAATTGCTAAGAGTAGGGGTAAGTGTTAATTATGAGAGAAGATAAGGCACTAACTAAGCAAGAGGACTCCGAGCCAGTGTTTAAAGGCATTATGTACTTTGATAAGTACGGTAATGGTGGTATGGTCGAGAGTAAGGAATATACGGATTGGAAAAAAAGAAGATAATGAACAGAACTAAAGATGTACTGCCTAGTGATGGCTCTGTTGTTTGGTGTTTTGCTTCTGATGAGGAGGGCTCTGTTCCTTTAAAGTGTTTGTGGTTGGATAATGGTGGTTTTTATGATGCTACTAATATTAGGTTGTTAACTGGTGTTAGTGATTGGGAGACTGAGTATTGGATGGAGATTCCTTAGTGATTCGTTTGTTTCCCGCGGAAATAATGGTTATATTTGAATAAATAAACAAAAGTTATTATTATGGAAAAGTACACGATTAAAGCAGACAACCTAGAGCCATTTATAAATAAGTTCGGGGTTGAACAAGAAAGAGGAGTTGGCCGTAGTGGGGCTACTAACTTTGATATTGATAAAATACCTGAAGGTACTGAGTTGGTTATTCATACTGACAATTTTGAATGTGAGGTAAAAAGAACGTACAAAGCTGTTCCTTATGACTCCATCTCTACACGCTTTAAGTTGATAGATATTGAGAATATTCACAATCTGAAAAGCGATTCTTATTTGTAGTATTATGAAAACAATTTAATGGAGTACAATAATGATTTCAGATATGACCTTAAGGTTGGTCAAGTAGGGGAGTCTCTTCTTGGCGGTCTTCTTTCTGGCTCTATTACCTGTGAGGTTAAGCGAGACTTTTGGGTTGGTCGTACTGGCAATATTGCTGTTGAATTTGAGAGTAGGGGTAAGCCATCTGGTATTACCACCTCAAAGGCTGACTATTGGGCATTTGTATTAGCGCAAGAGTATAATGATGAGGTTATAGTTTTTATTAAGGCAGAGAGGCTTAAGCGAATCGCTAGAGAGTTTTATAAGAGGGGTAGTGTAAAGGATATGGGAGATAACAACACTTCAAAGGCTGTTCTTTTTCCTATTAGCGAGATTATTAACGCAAATAAATTATAATGACTGAAGAGACATATTATAAAGGGTGGCTGATAGAAGAGCTTAATGAACAGGGCTACTATGAGGCTTATGATTTGAACGACTGCGATGCTCCAATGATTTACGCTAAGAGCCTTGAAGTATTGAAAATAGAAATCGATGAAACCCAAGACGATGAGTAAGGAAGCAAAGGAGTTTTTCCGAAAAGAAAAGATAGCCCGTTCAGAGGGTATTGTAAAGAAGCTAAACAAAATTTCAAACTTTGACATAGAAGGTGAGATATTAGAAGCCTACGCAAAGGAGCAGACCAAAGAACTAGAGAAGAATAAGCTAGACCTATTGAATTGGGCGAAAGGAGAATTAGCGAATGAAGAGAATCCAAAGCTTGCTAAAACCATGACCCCATACCGAACGGATAAGATTAAGTTCCTTAGACGGGCTATTAAAATAATGGGAAGCTATTTTAAATAAGGGATGCTAACTCTAAAAGAGAGTCCTTTGCTTTATTCCAAGCGAGCTCATTAGAGCGTGTGTAAAGCTTTGATTGGTCTTTATTGGTTCCATCCATCCACTCAAGGGGTGTAAACGTCTCTCCGAAGCTAAAAGGGGGTTCTAATCGTATTTCAGTACAAGTACCTTTGTGGTGTTTGTAGTATATGTTACGTCCTGTCTGTTTGAAGTACTCGTTTTCTGTTCCCGCGAATTTATTCATAGTCACCCGAACTTCTTGTAAAAAAACGTGAAGGTAACTCCGTACACAAACCGAAAGAACAGTATTTGAATGATTTGCCAAAGGGGGTCGTAGAACGGAAGGATTATAACGGCTGCTATGGTAATACTCCAGAGTTGGATAGATTGCATAAAATGCCAAAGGTCTGTAAAGGCTACTGGTACGTTAGCTACTCCGAAAAAGAATTTCTTTCTTCCCTTTAGAGGGCTGTCGTCGATGTACTTGTTTTTCCAAGAATCCCCGCGAAAAAAGCGCCACCCCTTAGCGAGATAAAGCTTTCTCCAAACAGAACGACTGTAATGATGAGCATGAGAGTCCATAGCTGCATTAGCTATCCCCGCAATCATAAAGAGAAGGGTAGGTATCACTTCCCGTGTTTAACATACCGAAACCAAACGTAGTAGATAAGTACACCTACGGCTGTTCCGCCAGAAAACCACAGAGAAGCCCACTTAGACCACTGCGGATAAAATTCTTCCGAAGGGATAACGGATATACCAATAAATATTGTGAGGAATATTACTTCAAGTACTATTACTTCAATTACTGTCTTTTTCATCGTTCTGGAATTATTTCTATTCTCATCATTCTACAGCTTTGGTCGTAGACTCTTACCTCCATCAGCCCTTGTTTATGTAGGGTTATAGCCCTTTCGTATTCCTGTTGGAGTAATGCTTCTGATTGGTAATATCTTTGGCTTTTACACCCTGAGAAAGCCGCGAGGGTAAGAATTACTATGATAACACATAGAACCCAGTACCCGTTTCTTTTCTGTTCTTCCGTTAGTCTCATCTCTCTTTAGTTTAGTGATGGGCTGTTGTCGTCTGACACCTCCTCTAAAAGGTTGTTAATCATCCGAACTAAGCTTGCTGCCGTTGTATCTTCCGCGAAATCCTCAGGAATATCCCAAGTAAAAGAAAGCATATCTCCTATTACCCTTTTAACAGTAAGAGAACAAATGTTTCCTGTTTCGTGGTCTTCTATGATTATTGTAGATAGCTTACTCATCCTTCTGTGTTTTTCTTTAATTCGTCGTATTTCTGTTTTCTTGGAATTGTCTTTTTCTTATCCGCGATTATTCTTTCAGTCATTCGTATTTGAACTTGTTGAAGCTGCTCTGCCGCCTTTTTGTTTCGCCTACGTTTCACCTTAACTCACTTATCATCTCCTCAAGCATATCCATTGTCTTGATGTTTCCGTTAAGGCGTATGAACGTGTTGATAAACTCCAACAGCTCCAATACTCTTGGCGCTTCCTCTTCCGAGAACTCAAACTCTTCAATAATCTCTTCAATCGTCGTCATGTGGTAGGAAGTTTGGGTCTATCTTGTTTATCTGTTTGATGTTAGCTTTCATTTCCTTTTTTATCTCCGCGAGTGTCATGCGGGGAGAAGCACCTATCATAGCTTGAAGGCTTGCGTTGCGCTCTAACAGCTTATCTATCTTTCTCTGTTTCCTTGAGCGGGACTTATACCCACTCTTTCTTTTAGAAACAAACACCCTTTCCTTATCTTTTTGCCAATCAGCAAGAGTACCCTTTTGAGTCCAAGTATCGTCCGTTAACTCGCTGCAAACAGAAACGGCTTTCTCTAAAGAAGAGCCTATCCACACCTCCCTATAAGCCACAATACCTCCAGTGTGCTTAACTATGTAGACGTACTTACTCAACTGCTAGGATTTGACTATTAGGAAAAAGGAAACACTCCTCCCCATCAATGGTAATTGGAAACCTTCCGTACTCATTACTGAACTTGTTAATCCAAACTTTGTTGTCAGCTTTAAGGAACTTGTAGTCTGTCTGTACAATCATAGCCTCGTAAGTATTTGTATCTTGTTGAGACTCAGGGATATACACTCCGCTGTCTGTTTGGTTAGTCTTAATGCTTCGTAGTACTGAGAATCCGTTTACTGGCCCCGCGAATTTGCTAGGGGGTTCAACGTAAATAACAAAGTTCTCAGGAACAAGAAAGTACTCTTCGTTCTTCAGTGTGATTGGAATACCATTACGAACGTTTAGAACGTGGATAACATCTCCGTTCCCAAGGTCACACTCTTCAGAAGACTTAATAATCTCGAATCTGTTAGAGTACTCTTTTTCTCCGTCGGGAATTAGAACCGCCCCCACGCTATCCTTTGTCAGCTTTCGGCAAAGGTGATGATAATTCAGTGGATTACAACTATTTATGTGTTCTTTCACGTTTTTGTATCTTTGTTCAAAAGCAAATATAATAATTTTATGGGATACCACTACACAAACAACCACGATAAATCAAAAGTAAAGGTAACTCGCACAAACGGAACGTCTTACACGCGAAGAACTACGAAGATTGAGAAGTGGGCAGAGGGGTGTACTTACGATGACATAGCCCGATTACTCGCGGTAAACCACAAGGACTACAATGAGTTAATGGAACACCCTAAGAGACTAACCATAGAACAGCTAGTAAAACTAATAAGGATAACAGACCATACCATTACAGACCTTCTGTTCTCTACCATAGAGGATACAGACCTAAAGGAACTATCTCCAAGTGAAATAAACTATGTTGCTAGGGTAAGGGATTTTGGGTAAAATCAACAAACCCCCGCAGAAGCAAGGGGCTTGAAGTGTAAAAGACTTACTCTGGGACGCTGTTCTTATGGGTAGCGTAGTAAGTACTATTCTATTTTCTCCCGCGATTTTTGGAACGGGCTTCAGCTTTTAGGTTGGACTTAGCGTTGGAGCCCCCACTAGATAAGGCTACCTTATGAGATGCGTCCAAAGGATTTCCTTTTTTAAGTCCTAGTTTCTTTCGCGCAGCATTACGAGCAGCCCTGTTCTTTTTTTGGGTTGGGGAGGATTGGTAGGATGTGTCAAATTTCTTCTTAACAGCCTTGGCTCTTTTAGCTTTAGCGGGGCTACCCTTCCCTTTAACAGTACTTCCTGTTCTGTAGTATCTAGCACTTCTACTCTCTGCCATGATTATTTCGTATCGTGATTTCCAATACCTGTGTGTGTTTGGTTCTCCCGCAAGGAGTCTATGGAGTAATCAACAACACACTCTCCCTCACTGCCGATATAGATATACACCACCTCCATTACCAACAACCTTGTTCATCGTGATACAAGTACTGAAATTTCTTTCCGTCGTAATC
>Ga0208134_1002433_pt1 | contig 10023 bp, 11 predicted proteins | sample VirMetDEL_Mar_31_FD_184515 | JGI IMG/M metagenome (GOLD analysis project Ga0208134, IMG submission 184515) | Aqueous microbial communities from the Delaware River and Bay under freshwater to marine salinity gradient to study organic matter... | ecosystem: Environmental > Aquatic > Marine >...
TGAACACGCAAATTACCCGAGGTACTATTATACCATACCTGTCCATTCTCTGCGTTGGAAGGATCTGCTGATAAGTATTTAACTCTCAGTCCTCTGATTTCATTGTAGCCAGCCATTTATAAAATTCCTTATGGGAGTGTTATATCTGTTGGTCTACCTTGTGATGCTGCTTTATCTTCGTCAGACAAAGCATCCCAAGCTGTTTGTGCTGCAGTAACTTCTGCATCCACTAAAGCCTGTGCTTCTGCTTTTGTCTTTTCAACACCATTTTTCTCAGCTAACCATCTTGCGCCTTTTTCATTGTTTCCAATGACCCAGACATTTGCAGGGTGACCAGCTAGATAAAAGTTTCTTCTGTCTTCTGCTGTGAAGAATCCTTTTCCAGTGTTTGTAGCAGTACCATATATAAAGTGTGCCATAGTATTTACTCCTTAGTTATTGTTAGTATAAACTTATTTTTAATCATAATCAACTGTCACTTATTGTTTTGTAACCTAATGCTGGTATCTCTCCAGTAAATTCTTCTGTAGCATTTAAATCACCACCAGGGTTGTTTCCACCTGCTGCTAAAGCTGCAGTAGATACTGAATTTGATCCAAGTCCAGCTCCTCCTCCTCTTGCTGTTGACATACTAGTTGTTGTTGACCACGATGTTCCATTATATAATTCTGTTTTAGTACTTGCTGCTGGAGCGTACCCTCCTGCTATAAGAGCAGCTGTTTGTGATCCCGCCGTCATGTGTGATTCTGCTGTTGCAGTATTTAAAGCTCCACCTGCAGAAAAAGAAGTACCATCAAATGAAAATGTAGCGGTTTGTTTTGTTCCCGATGGAGGAATAATTCCACCAAATACTAATCCTGCTGTTGCAGTTCCAGCACAATCAACTCCTGACCGTGCACTTGGAAGTGCGTTTGGATTAGCTGACCAAGAAGAACCATTCCATTCTTCAACGAGAGCTGAATAATCACTTGTACCAGGTCCAAAACCTCCTGCTGCTACCGCTGCTGTTTGTGTTCCAAAACCTCCTGCATTTCTTCTTGCAGTTCCTAAATCATTTACTTCTGACCAAGAGGACCCATTCCAAGATTCTGTTACCGCAGTAGGCCCTGGAGCTTCTCCACCAAAAACTAAAAATGCTGTTTGAGTTCCTGCACCTCCAATTTGGTTTCTTGCAGTATTTAAATTATTTACTTCACTCCAAGAAGTTCCGTCATATAATTCTGTGTCTGCTGTTCTAGGAGCTTCTCCTCCTGCAGCTATTGATGCAGTTTGTAATCCACCGCTTGCTCTACCTCTTAATGTATTTACCATATTTCCACCACTAGCCCATGTCGCTGCTATTGGGGAAAAGACTGATACAGTCCATTCTTCTGAATTATTTCCAGGTGGGTTTCCTCCTGCAGCTATGGCTGCAGTTGCAGTTCCACCACCGCCTGCCCAATGAATTTTTGATTGTGCCATACTTGCTTTTGCACTCCAAGACGTTCCATCATAACCAAAAGTTGTATTAGTAACTGTTCCTGATGGAGGTGTTGATCCTCCAAAATTTATTGCTGATGATGTTGTCCCTGCAGAACCTCCTGATTGTTTTGCAGTTGGTAAAGTCCCTGAAAGTGTTGTCCAAGCTGTTCCGTTATATTCTTCAACAGCAGTTGATGATGTGGGACCATCTCCTGATTGTCCACCAATTCTTAAAGCAGCTGTTTGTGTTCCACAAGATGGACCATTAACAATACCTGTATTCATATTTCCACCAGATGTCCAAGAAGTTCCACCATATTCTTCAGTTGTAGCGGCATAAGGGGGTGCTCCAATTGCTAAAGCTGCTGTTTGTGTTCCAGTAGATCCAAAATCATTTCTTACAACACTCATGTCATTTTGTTCTGACCAAGAAGATCCATTCCATTCTTCTGTATTACCTACACTTGTAGTAGTGTAACCTCCAAAAAATAAAGCAGCATCATTTGTACCTGCTCCACCTCCACCTCTTCTTGCTGTGTTTACATCGGCTTCTTCTGTAAAAGAAGTTCCGTTATATGTTTCATTGTTGGCTACATTTGAAGTAGTATATCCACTAAAAGTTCTAAAAGCATTTTGTGTTCCGTTTCTTGAACCACCGCTATAAGTATCTCTAGCTGTGTTTAAAGTTCCACCAGCAGCCCATGATCCAACTGCTACAACCGATCTAAAAGATCCAAGAGTAGAGTTATACCAAATTTGGCCCTCGGCTCCTGCGTCTGTTGGATCGCTGCTTACTACTTTAATTGGTTTGCCAAAAATTTCTTTATATGTTGTCATAATTAACTCGTTGTTATATCCACTATATTAAGTGATGTTGTTTCACCTGTAAATTCTTCTGTTGCAGCAGTAAGAGAAGGTGTTGATCCAGCAAAAGCTAAACCAGCTGTTTGTGTTCCAGCTGCACCACCATATGCTCTTGCAGTCCCCATATTAGGTCTAGTTGACCAAGATGTTCCGTCATATCCTTCAGTCGAACTGACACGACTAGGATTTGAACCACCAGAAGCTAATGCCGCTGTTTGAAGTCCCATTCCATATATACCGTTTCTTGCAGTAAGTAAACTTCCACCAGTAGTCCAAGACTCTCCTCCATACTCTTCTGTTGCAGAGCTATTAGAGGTTGCAAATCCACCAAAAGCTAAACCTGCAGTTTGCGTACCTGCTGCTGATAATGATCTTCTAGACACGCTTACAGCTCCACCAGTAGTCCAAGATGATCCGTCATATTCTTCAACAGCGGTTGTATTAGAAGGCGGTGCGTAACCTGCTATTGCAAGACCTGCTGTTTGAGTTCCAGCTCCAGCATGAAGTCTTCTTGCTGTGCTCATATCATTTTGTTCACTCCACGAAGAACCATTCCATTCTTCCGTTGCACCTGTAGGAGCTGCTCCTCCTCCTGGATCTGAGTCACCACCAAAAGCCAAAGCTGCTGTTTGAGTTCCAGCTCCAGCTAGAGAATCTCTTTTTGTTTGTAGGGTAGGAGTTTCAGTCCATGAGGTTCCATCATATGATTCACTCTTATTACCAGCTGTACCAGATCCAGGAGGAGCTTCTGATCCAAAACCTAAAGCTGCTGTTTGAGTTCCAGCTCCAGCTAGTAGATCTCTACCAACATTCATATTTCCACCTGCTGCCCATGCTGCGGCTGTGATTGTATTTGTTCCAAAATTGTATTCTTCTGTTGTTGATAAAGTAGTTGCAGTTGCACCCCCTGCAGTTGATGCGGCTGTATTAGAACCAGCACCAGTACCTTGAATACCAGATCTTCCTGTACCTAAAGTTGCAGGATTTGCACTCCAACTAGTTCCATCATAATCTACAGTCGTATTTAATCTTGTAGGAGAAGGAGTTCGTCCTCCAAATGCTAAACCAGCAGTTTGTGTTCCTGCTCCACCTTGGCTAGCCGTGCCTACTAACAAAGAACCTCCAGCAGTCCAGTTAGTTCCATCATATTCAAAAGAAGCTGTAGATGCAGGTTGTGTAGTATTAGCATCCGTGTATCCTCCAAAACCTAAAAAAGCAGTTTGTGTTCCAAGTCCTCCCAAAGTTCTAACAGTTGTTGGTATTACAGTAACTGCTGTCCAACTTGACCCATCGTATTCCTCTACATTATTTGATCTATAAGGACTAGATCCTTTTGTACCACCTACAGCTAAAGCTGCTGTTTGAGATGCTCCTACAGCAGAACCTGCTTTATATCTTGCTGTTCCTAAATTATTTTGTTCTGACCAGGCAGACCCATTCCACTCTTCGGTGTTTCCTGTTGTTGGAGGAAATCCTCCAAAAACTAAACCAGCTGTAGTAGTTCCACAACCCCCTAATTCTTTTCTAGCACCACTTGCTAAAGTTGGTAAACTTGTCCAACCGCTACCATTATATTCTAATGTATTTGCAGTAGGGGAAGGTCCTGGAGTTAAAGCTTGACCTGCAGCATATATAGCTGCATTTTGTGTTCCAAACATTGAGGCAGTTGCAGTTGCAATAAGTAAAGGAGAAGAACTAGACCATGCACCACTTGCCGTGACACCTTTTAATTTTAATTCAGTTTGATTATACCACATTTGTCCTTCAAGAGGATTATCTGGATTAGTTGTGTAGGACCTGATGTTTCGTCCTTGAATATTTTTAAATGTACTCATTTAACCTCTAGTTATTTTTTAGAAGCCATCCTTGAGTATCGTCTGTGAATACCAAAGTAAAGCCCGCTCTTTCAGTTGCTACTGTTAAGTCTGCTGCTGAACCTTGAATGTTTTTACTATTTCTTCCGATAGTTAAATTATTAGTGTCAAAGGTTCCTGCATAATCAACGACCGCTACTTCATCACCAATAGTTGGTGAACTAGGTAAAGTCAAAGTCCATGCACCACCTGATGTGTTTGCAAAAATACCTTCACCAGCTGCTGCTGTGTAAGTTGTAGTTTTAACTGCTTGCCATGAAGTTCCACCTGCATCGGCTTCCTCCCATGATAAAACTCCACCTGTTGTTGATTTTAAAAGATAGCCGTTTCCTCCTGCTACCGCGCCTGGCCACGTTATAGTGTAAGATCCACTTACTGTAGCCGCCGACTTCATTCCTATGTATGCACTGTCATCACTATCTGCTAGTCTAAGTTCTTTCTGAGAATTAATTATTAAACCTGTTCCTGCTGTCCATATTAAATCTGCGTCACCGCCAAATGAACCTGAATTATTAAATTGTACATTAAATCTGCGTCACCGCCAAATGAACCTGAATTATTAAATTGTACTTGTGTTGTTGAACCCCCTGGTGAAGTTGCTGCACCAAAACCAACATCATAAACTCCTGTGTTAGTTGCTACACCATCAAAATATACTAGCTTCCAACCTTTATCATCTGTTGCCCAAGTAACTGTTGCACCTGAACCTGAAGCTGCTTTTAATTGTACTGTGTGACCACCAGATGTGCCATTATTTATAAGGTAAAAATTTTCTGTAAGAACTGGAAAAGTTATAACTCTGTTTCCAGATATTGTTCCTGTAAATTTTATAACTCTTGTTGCAACAGCTGAACCAGTTCCACCATCTGTTTTGTCAACAGCTTGTGTTCCAGCACCGCCTGCGATTGATAGTTCGACATATCCACCAGAGATTTGCTCTATGATATTTAAATTTGTATTTGTTTTTGTTCCCCAAGTACCAGCGTTTTCGCCAGTTGCCATTAGCTCTACGCCGAGAGGTGTGTATGTTGAAGCCATTCTTTAATCTCCTAATTATTCTTATTAATATTGTGTTTTGTATAGCAAGTCAACATCATTTTAACCGGTATGTGTTTTATCCGTATATGATGCGCTTGTGTTATGTGTCTTATTTGAATAAGACGCAGAAGTATTATTCGTTTTTATACTGTACGACGCGCTAGTATTATAGCTTAAATCTCTAGTATATAAAGGTGAAACTTCACCTAATGAAACAGTTGCAGATTGACCAGTTAATCCTACAATTTGATCTGGAATAGTTAAAGTTCCAATACCAGATGTTGCAGCAAGTCCTGTTAATCCTACAGCTTGGTCTGCTGGATCTAAAGTTCCAACACCAGAAGTCATTGCTTGACCTGTAGGAATTATTGTAACACTAACCGGTATAGTTAAAGTTCCTAAACCAGATGTTGCAGCTAGTCCTGTTAATGATACGTCTTCATTTGGAACAGTTACACTACCTAATGCAGAAGTTGCACCTATTCCAGATGGAGTAATTATAACTCCTGACTCAATAACAAATTCTCCTACTGCGGATGTTGCAGCAAGTCCTGTTAATGGAATTCCAACGTTTGGTATTGTAGGTGTACCAACTGCAGAAGTTGCTTCTAAACCAGTTAGACCCATTACTTGATCTACAGGAGTTATTGATCCTACTGCTGATGTTGCACCTAAACCAGTTAGACCCATTACTTGATCTGCTGGATCTAATGTTCCTACTGCTGATGTTGCTGCTTGACCTGTTAAAGTTTGAGATACTGAAACGTCAATTGTTAAACTACCTAAAGCTGATGTTGCTGCTTGACCTGTTAAGTCTACAACATTTGAAATAACATTTGTTACTGAACCTAAATTTGTAGTTGCACTAACACCTGTTGGTGTAACAATAATATTAAAAGTACCACCCCAAACTTGTGATCCCCAATTATCTCTACCCCAACCTGTATCATAGTAATCGGCATCACCCCAATCAGCTTGACCCCATGCTGGATGACCCCAACCTTGTAAAATATTTTGATCTAAATCACCACCAGTATTCCACGAACCTGCACCCCAATTTACATTGGATGCGTTCCATGTTGTAGGGTTAACAATGGCTTGTTGACCCGTTACTGATACTGTAACGTCAGCCATGCTTTACTCCTATGCTATTCTGATAATTGCGTCTGATGAGTCAGCTGTTGGAAACTGAATTGTAAAAGTTCCGTTAGTTGCAGTTTTATCTCCACCAAAATCTATACAACAAACTGATGGGTCTCCTGAAGCAGAGTCATTAAAAATCATACATCCTCTTGCTGTAAAAGAAGCTGATGTCCAAGATATATCTGAAAAGTCACAGACTGCTGTTGTACTTGATGCAACAGGTGTTACACTTGTTAATGCTTTTCCTTTAGCACTGTAAGCTGATCCTGATGTGTTAGATATTTCTTCTGAAGTTGTGTACGCAGTTGTACCCGCACCTAAACTAGCATCACTATCGTAAAGTGCTATGTTAAATGTATTACCTGATGATGCAGTAAAATTATGTACTGCTTTTAATATTTCTACTTTGAAACTTGTGCAAATTGCCGATGTTATTGCCATAATTTTTTTCTCCTAATTACTGAGGCGCTGACTCGATTGGTATTCTTAATGTTCCATCCGTGTAATCGTCTCGTCTTCTTCTTCCAATTTGCATTGCTGCAAACTTTTGTACTTCAGTTTTATACTTCTGTTCGTATAATGTCAACATATCAGTTGGACCTTTTAAGAAAGTAAATGCTTCTGCTAAACAAGCATATAAAAGCCCATTAGGGAAATATTGACTAACATATGTAGTAGTATTACTACCACTTAAAGCTTGTGGAAGTTTGTTATAATGAATTATATATTGATAATTAGCATTTGGTGTAGGAGCTAAATACATACCTCCTGATGTGCTAGAAGACACTCCTGTAGCACCACCAAACATAGAATAATATTTAGGGTATCCTGTAACATCTGCTCCTGATGCAGTAGAACCTTTTGGTCCTGTTAAGTTACCAATATACTCTGATATAAAAGTTTGATCACGTCTCTCTAACCACTGACCTTGTTCATTAGTATTTGCAGTAGATGGAAATACTTGTACACCTCTTACAAATAAACATTCAGCAGGTACGTTTATACTTTGTGTATCTGTTGCAAATTGTGCTTGTGCTTGTTTCCTGTCAGAATCCATAGGTATATCAGATGCAATTCTGTATTCTGAATTCATGATAAATTGATCTACAATAGTAGATGTAAAAACATTGGAGTCTACTTCTGAGTAGTCTCTAATTGCAGTCGTTAATGTTGCGTATGTAAATCCAGCCATAATTAACCTCTATCATTTACGGGTCCAATTGTACACTGAAAACCGCCTCCTGTTTGTGCACTTGTAGCATTAGAAACTAAAGGTACTGTTAATGAATTATATTGTGTTTCTGTTTGTGATGTTTTAGGACCTACTATTACTGTTGTTCCAATTGCTGTTGCAAGATAGGATCCATAAATTTTTGCACCAGAAGTATGAGCAATAGCTGTAGTGTTAGCTAAAGTTTTTCCTCTAAATGGTGCAGCTGTTCCACGTGTACATCCTGTTAATGTATTTGTAGACCTACCTGTATATTGAATAGTTTCATTTGCATATGTTCCAACTAATAATGGATTAGTAATTACACCCGCTGTTAAATCAGCTTGTGTGTAAACTTTTTCTATAACAATATATCCTGCTGTTGGAAATTCAGATCCATCAGTTAAAATAATTGATGTAGCAGAATCACTTATGTTTCCATTTAAAGTTGTAGATAATTCTAAAGTTGTAATTGCAACTCCACCTACAGTTTGTTTTAAATCACTAAATCTTACGTAAGATGTTCCTTCATTTAAACCATTGTTTGGGAAAGAAACACTTAAAACTTTAGATGCTGCTGTTGTTGTAAATGGGTTTTCTGGTAAAATATCTTGCACTGCAAACTCTACTCTTGCAGGTCTTGCGTGTAATAATCCTTGTGGATCAGCTCCTACTGGATGTGGTTTTAATTGAGGTTGTTTAGGTTCAAATTCAGATGTATGTACCCAAGCACCAGTCCATTCTTGCACCATTTCTCTATATGGAAATGCTGCTCCTGATCTATCAGAGATCGCTAATGCTCTACTACCTTTTGCAAATCTAGCCATTATACGTTTGGATAGTATGTCTTCGGAGTAATAAATGTGCTAGCTGCAGAACCATCTTCCGATAATGCTCTAGCTAATTCATCCTCGTACAACAACTTCATCTCCTGTGTTCTTTGTGGTGCAAACTTCATAGATAAATAATACGATAGTCCTGAAATCATACATGGTACAAATCTATAAGGTGCATCACTTGCGTTAGTATATGCTCCTGCATCTTGAATTCTTCTTACATAATAAACACTTAAAAAATTTGATGCAGCAGTTGAGTTAGGTAAAGGATAAATAGTTAATGTAACTTTATCTATAAATCTTTGTACCCAAAATTGAGAAGGTGTTCCATTAGATGCTTTGTTTGCTGTTGCAGCATATGCATCTCTTGCAACTTTAGTTAAACCGGTATCTGATTGAGAAGTTGTATTATAATTTTGTCTATAAGAAACATTTAAAATATCTGAAATACCATAAACATTTGCTGTTGGAACAGTTGTTGCTTGTGGTGGTTCACCACCTCCAGGCACGTCTGTAGAGTTTCTATAAAAAGTATAAACACCCGATCCTTCAGCCGTAGCATCAATATTAGTTGTTGAACCTACAACTAAATTAATATTAGTATTTCCTACTTCCCAAAAATGTATTCCTCTATTACCCCATTCTTGAAAAAGAATGTTTAAAGATCTTCTTGCAGTTTTTATTTGATGTCCTGCAGTACCAACTAAACCGATACGTTCATATGCATCTGCAATAATTTCATCTATCGAGAAATCCTGATCAAATGAATATGATGAGGAAGTAGTATTAGCCATTGGCTACTCCTTTAAAATGTTCCTATTACGTAACAAAAATCACAGTTAGTAAGATCTACGTAAGCTCCATCATTACAATAAATACCAGCTCCTGGTAATTTAAATTCTTGAACAGCGTTATCGGCTGCTGCCCATTTACCATGAAAAACTAAATTTTTTGCTGTTGCACTTCCAGTTTCATTATAAATTTTTATTTCAGCGTCTCCTGCCGTAGACATTCCATAAACATTCATAATATTAATCTTTGTAAGATTAGTAGCTGTTGATGTAGTTGCAGTATTTACTAAACCTTGTAAATTACCGTCTGCAGTTAAAACAATCGTTTGTCTTACTTTTGATGTTATTGACATAATTTTATTCTCCTAAAATTTACGTGGGGCCAAAGCCCCACAATAAATTAATTATTAAGCTACTGTTGCTCCGTTTACTGAAGTAGCAACCCAACCAATAGTACTATTCCAAACTAAAGTAACTGATTCAGCTACTGCATCGAAAGCAATTGTTGTTCCGTTTGCAAATGTAACTGGAGTAACTGTTGCAGTTCCACCACCATCAACAATCATGTTAATGATTTTAACTTGCCCTGAAGTTGTTCCATCAGCTAAAGTTACTGCAGCAGCTCCGCCGGCTGTAGTAAGCTCTGTTATTAAGTTTGTAAGATCCGCAGCTCCTGCACCAGATAATGTTTGCACACCACCTGTAATAGATGCTCCGTAAGTAGCACTAGTTGTAAATGCACCTGTTGTTGCGTTTTTTGTTACTTGTTCAAAACCATTCTCTGATCTGACTGGTCCTGAAAATGT
>Ga0208134_1002434_pt1 | contig 10019 bp, 10 predicted proteins | sample VirMetDEL_Mar_31_FD_184515 | JGI IMG/M metagenome (GOLD analysis project Ga0208134, IMG submission 184515) | Aqueous microbial communities from the Delaware River and Bay under freshwater to marine salinity gradient to study organic matter... | ecosystem: Environmental > Aquatic > Marine >...
GGTGCGCGCTGTCCTTTTTTCCTCCGCTCGCCCTATTGTGTGCGCTGCATCTCACGCCTGAGCTAATCCGAAAAGCTACGCCAGCTTTGTGGCGTGCGTCGTCCAGCATCATTAAAAAATCGTGGTCCATTATGTCGATACCGAGGCCCTCAGAATTTGCGCGGCATTTCTTGCACTTGCAATCGAATTCCTCGTATCTGAAATATCTCAATTCCATATTATCCAACAGGCTGCGACGAAAATAATTATATCAGCAACATTAGCACGGCCATATTCGCGCGCCTTGTACGTTGCGTTTACCAATACCGTTGCCAAGATAAGCCAAATCATTTTTGCAGCTTTGCAAGCATCAACTCAATTTTGTGGACGGACGCCAGTAGTTCTTTCATGTCGCTCTTTATCTCGTTGCTGTCGATTTCAAGTTGGATCACCCGGCTTTTGAGCCTCGCCACCGTGCTGTTAAGGTTTACCCATACACCAACCAAACCCGCCACGACCGGCAAAACCATTGCCACAAATTCCCATTCCATCACTTTTCCTTTTTCTGTATGATATACCAATTCGAATTGTGGCACAAGATAGTGATGCCATCATAAGCACGGTCGAAGTTGTAACTCGCTGCGCCGTCTATTGTTGCGCTTGTATCTGTAACATTAGGCAGCAGTTTAACAAATTTATTGGCTGCAATTGTCGCATCACTATGAAATTGAATCGTACGCCCTTCGCTGTTGGCCACCAGTGGTAAATACAGGTTGCCGCTCAGGTTGCCGCTGCCGCTGCCATCTATCCAGCTATTAAATATATGCGTATCGTTCTGCAGTACATAATTGTTCGAGCCGCTACGGTTTGAAATCGTACGAACTTCGTTGTAACTGCTCAATTCACCCGCACGCAATTGCCGCACCTGCTCCGAAACTGTGCCGATACCTTCAACAATATTTGTGGCCAGCATTGAAGTCTGTAACGTGTCGTTATCATTCTGCAAAATCAATTCGTTGCTGGTTATGTTTGTCGCGTCAAATGACAATTGCCACCGCTGCACATTGCTCTGTCGTGCGTTCATTACTACATCAAAGCAAAACGGTGCAAAGTATTCCGTGCCTTCCTTTATCGTTTGCCACATCTCGAACAATCGCCCGTAAATTTGCCCGCGCTTTATTGGTATCGGTAACTGACTGCCTGCAATAGCCTCTTCAACCCCTAGACGATGCAACGGCACTGCCGTAGTTGTTTGGCTGCTGATATATTCATTATCAACCCCTGCAATTGTGAAAGCTCCGTAGTTGGTTATAAAATTAAGCCCTGCAATTGTCGCCTGTGGGTCACCGTGTAGCGCTTCGCCTTGGTCGCTAACCATTGTATTATTTAAACTCGTTTCGGCTTCGTATAAAAGGCCATCACCTAAAAGTCCTTGGTCGTCCTGAAGATTCAAATGACTGATTAAAATCATTATTCCCGTCGCTGTGTAATCGCTTGTGACGTCTACACCCACTTGAATAATTCTGATTTGAATTGTAATATCAAGTCCAACCTGCTGGCTTGGTAGCTCGTCAGTTGTAACGCCCCACGTTAGAGCCGCGTCAATACCTTCGCCGCGTTGAAAGTTTGCAATTCCCTGCGTGCGTTCTCCCGGCGTTGCAGTCCATCCCGCATTCGTGTAATACAGTGTCCCGCATTGGATTGTCATTTGCACCTGTACGACGGCATTGTTGAACGGGTTGTTTTCAAAACTCTGTGCAGGTAGCAAAATTTGACAGCTTCCGCCTAGGCTAAATTGTAAATCCTGAATATAAGTGCGGTCTGTATCTGCAAAAACAACATTATCGCCCGTCGTTATGCCTGTCGTATAATCGCTGAAAATATAATCGTTGCCATCATATCGGCGCGTTCTTCTGACGCTTTTAAATGGTGGTAAATTTGAAATCGTACCGCCCGCCATTTTGTTAAAATTAGCGTCAATCTCAGAAACGTAACCCGTGGCAAGCTCTGCCACTTCGCCCGTTGTTAGTGTCACATTTGCATTAGCTAAGTTTACTTGCTTTACGTCTACCGTCCAATCAACTCCATTGCTTGCGCGCAGATGACAATTGACAGGCAAGAACCACCAATATCCATTCGATTGGAATACCCGGGAATTTAAAGACAGTGCAAGGCTTTCAAGTATTTCGAAACTGTTATGCCCCCGCACGCCGTCATATATTTCATTGTCTTCTGTAACTATTAAATTCGTAACGTTTACATCTTTGAACCAATCCGATCCGGTGTAATCTTCCATTTCAACATCGTTCACGTATCTAAAAAAAGCATCGGACGCGCTCCATAAACTGGTCGTGCGCATTTGGTTAAATATCTGCATAACCATTGCACGCAAAGGCTGAGATGATTGCGTTAAATGGTCGTACAAAACATCTTTTAAGTTTGCTATGTCGTCCGTGGCTCGAATATTTACAAGATTTGGCGCTGGTGCGTCTTCTTGTTCTATCTGCTCGGCTGCAATAATTCCAGCCCAGTATAGTGTATCCAATCCATCAGGGTCTTTGCGTATCTCGACCTGCATACGCCCTTCCTCAGCAGCTGGAAAAACAGTATTTAGAAACGTTTCAAACGTGCCGCCTTCGTTCATAATTGTAAACGTCACCGATGAACCTATGACAGGTTGAAAACGGTTTTCGCTGTCGCCTGTGTATCGCAGTTGGAAACCCTCCGCGCCTAGTGTTATCTCCGTGGCCGTTCCATTATAAGCAGTATCGTGCAAGTTGATACGCCAATCTGTGCCAAGATCATCGCGAAACTCTCCGAAAAATCTGATTGTTGCCATTAGTATCCCCTTACTCGGTTTCGGTCTATGCTGCTCATTTCACTCGTTAAAAGTATATCGCGGCCTGAGATCTTGCCGGTCACCTGTACGGCTTGGCCTCCCATCATGCTCTGTAGTTTACTCAGCGGCGCGATTACCTCAGGGTCGACGCTTGCGTTTTGGTTATCTCCGACCATTGCCATCGTAGGGCCAAAGGCCAGGCCACCCTTTGCCAGTGCTGGCGGGCTGCCTTGCATCCGTGTGCTCAGTCCTTTAATCACTGCACCCGCTGCAACCAATGCAACGCCAGCGGCCACGGCTGCCAGTGGGTTGGTGGTAAGCGATACAAAGAAAGTACTGGCCGCAATACCTGCGGCTATAAATTGCTGGCCGAGATCAATTAACAGGCTAGCTAATCCAAGAACCGCCTGCGAAAATATATCGCTCATTTGCACCGTGCCCGCAATCAGTCCACCGATCGCCATACCTATACCCGCAAAAGCGCCCTCAACTGCTGGCCCCATATCCACCATCATACTCAATTCCTTGCGGCCTGCCTTTAGGTTTTCCGCTAACTCACTGACGGCTGTGCTGCTTTCCGTTACAAGTTGCGGGCTTGGCGCTCCTGCTGTTCCACCTTTGACGGCTAATGGTTGCAACCCTGTATCTGCACCGCCTGCGCCGCCGCCGCTAATGGCTGACGGTATTAAATTGGTTAAGCCCCCCAACGTACTCAACGCGTTGGCTACTGTTTCTTTTGTGACCAACTCCAGCGGCTCGCGTGCCAGCTCTGTGTTCACGGCTTCCGTAAAGTCCTCGGCCGCCTTCGTGCCAAACTCAGCCATTCGATCCGCCGCGTTGCTGAATGCGTTGCTAATGGCGTCGCCTATGTTTGACAGGTCACCGCTGAGAACCGCGCTAATGATTGCGCCAAGGTCTTGAAATGCGCCAATGACAGCATCCACCGCGAACAGGAAGAAATCGAATACAACTTGCACCGTGCCTTTAATGCCGCCAATGATGCCACGCAAAAGGCTCGATTCATTGTAGAGCGTTATAAAGTAATTAATCACGTCGGTTATATACGGCGCTATCTCATCGGCAAAGGTTACAATCGCGATGCCCAAACCGACGACGGCAGCAATGACCAAACCAACAGGAGAGAGCAAAGCCATGAAGCCGGATATTAATGAAGGCAGTATAACCAGCAGCGGGCCAAGCGCCGCCGCGATACCTGCACCGATTACCATGAACCTCTTAACTTCCGGGCTGAGGTTTTGGAAGGTGGCCAGCATATTCTTTAGGCCGTCAATGACCGGCGGCAAAAAGTCCATTATAATCTTACCAAACTCCTCTTGCAAATCACCAAACGAATTGGCTAGTTGTTTGAGTCCACCCGTTCCCGCCTTCGCTGCTGCCTCTGCTGATCCGCCATATTGCTTCTCTAACTCGTCAAGTATAACGGTCTGCGCCTCGGCTAGTCGCCCGCTTTCGGTTAGGCTTTTAATAACCTGCTTTTGGTCTTCGCTGAACTGGATACCCGAACGGCTTAAGGCGCTCAGGTTTGCAATCGGATCGTTTAACGCTTTGCCCAATTGAATGGATGCGCTTTTTAAGTCGCCATCTAAACGCGTGGCAAGATCCAAAGCAACCGACTGCGTTCGTGCAAACTGATCGCCGGCAATATTCGTGAAGGTCAGCAGCTGCGAAGTTGCATCCTTTAATATCTCTTCATCCCCGAATATGGTTTTCGTTTGCAGGTCGCTGGCCATCTGCTGCAACTGCTTCGAAGTATATCCAACGCTGTTACCGGTAGACTTCAAACCCGCCTCAACCTGTGCAATCGCTTTGGCCTGCTGGTCGAATGCTTTCACCGCTGTGAAGCCAAGCGCCGCGATCGGTGCAGTCAGCCCCATCGTCATAGATTTGCCGAGCTTCTTTGTGTTTTTGCCAAAGGTCTGCATCTTTCGCATCGATGCACCTAGCGCCTTATCGAATTGCTTTGTCTGCGCTCCTATGGTTACGATTAAATCGTTCAGCTTTGCCATTGATCTCTTTCTATAATTCGTTGCCTGAGTTCTTCCTTGTTAAGCTTACCGGCCTTGGCCTTTAATTTCTCCCATGGGAATTGCATCAGGTCCTTAGGCTGCAATTTACGCCCTTTTTTTAGGTGGGGTTGCATGATCATAGAACCAAGCCACCGCGTGCGCTCCCACTCCATCCGCTCGCGTATCTCTTCGCTCTCTCTGTTGGCGTCGAGTGCAAGGCTTACCTCGCCGAATGTCATCGACCAAAACGCAGAAGGGGACAGGCGTAAAATGCCCATCCCCATCCGAATAATATCAGGCCAGCCAATCGGCTTATCTGTGCCGTCTATGCTTTTTTTTCGCTGCTGTATTCGCCGAGTGCATCAAAGCACTGGGTGACGTGCTCCAGCGTTATGTGGTCCTCAAACGTCATCAGGTCCATTTCAAAGTCTTGACCTTCAAAGCTGCATCCACATTCAACGCCGACAAAGCAAAGGTAGGCGCAGGCGTCTGCGCTTAGCTTCGACGGATCGGATAGGCTGAACACGTTGACTTTTGTTTTACGCTCGAATTTCTTCAGCGCCTTCATGCTGTACCGCACCGGGTACTCTGTGCCGTTTACTTCGATCATTCAGCAGTCTGTGTAATTGCACCGCTCAACTCAAACGACGCGCTGTAGGTAGCTGTGTCCTCTGTGCCGCCTGACTGCTCAAGGCTGGTGATAAATCCGCTGGCGCTATAATTAAAGTCCTCGCCTACAACTGGGTTGGCTTTTGCAAACTTCAAAGTCAAAGCCGTGCGATTGTCCAACGCTGTAAACAAATCGGAAACGTCATCATTTGAAGCATCGTTGTAATCAATCAAACCGCTCACGCTCATTGATCCTGATTTGACACCGCCAAGAAGCTCACGAAATCCCGCGCTGTCTTTTGTGGTGATGTCGATCGTTTCCATGTTCAGGGATAGCGAGCAATCTGTTGCCGCTGCGATCAGCGTGCCGCCGATATATACACCCAATTCTGTACCGTTAAAAATGGCCATTTTATTCTTCTGTTAAATCGTTATTTTCTAAGTCGTTCTTTTTCTTTGGGGCGTCGAGGTATCCCTTTGCTTTTAGTTCTGCAGCAAAGTCGGAAGTCACTGACGGCGTTGCGCCTTTCTTCCAATTCTTACCGCGTAGCTTGCACGCCTTTTGAATTGTAACCTTCATGGGTGCAAGTTAATCAATTTCAGGTTGATCCGGAAACCATCCGTTTTCCTCCATGTACTCCTGTGTTCGTACCGTCGTCGTGCTAGGAATGATTGCCCCAAACGGGAACGATTGCGCGTTGAGGACGTAGCTCGAAAGTTGTCGTATTTCAACCTCGCTCAATTCAAGCATTAGCGTAATGAGCTTCTCAAGCGTCGCCAATGGGCTGACGGGAATATTGTATTCCGTATCCACCTGCAAAGCGAATTGAATGCCGTCAGGGTGTTCGATGACTCCGAAGACCGTCCCGTCTTTTTGATAGGGTTCCTGAGTGACCAACGGCGCGGTGATGTTGTAGAGTTCGCGCGTTATGGCTTTGGCTCGGTGTTCGCTTGTAAGCGTTCCTTCGGGGAGTACGATTATATAGCCGTTCATAATGTGATGCCGTAAAAGGTTGCAATATTGCTCTCGATGTTCGCGCGGTTGCTAGATTGGTCGGATGGATACAGAATAACCTCTTGGAAAGAAAACATATTCAAAGCAGAAGTCCCAGTGTAACCAAGGTACAAATCTGACCAGGAAGTAGCGTTAAAAGAGATGCCAACTAATCTTTGGTTATCCTCTAATGCTGTGTAGACAGCATCTCGATTTGATGGACTCCAAGATGCACTATCCAAACGATACGATACCGTGCCTGAATTCTGATTTATAATAGTTGACGTGTTATTTTCTTGAGCTACTAATGCGTATGCTGAATCGCTACCACAAATGCCTGCGCTGTAACTAAATGCACTGCTGACTTTTGTTGTCAAAAATGCCTCCATTGTCGTTTGACTGAATGTCTGTTTGACTAAATGTTGACCTCCTACCGTTGAAAGTAATGTTGGTTTCCCGTTCTCCGTTATAACCGCACCGCTTGAAACGATTTTTGGCTGTGCGCTTGTGGTCGTCTGCGTCGCGTCGTTGCTGTTTCCGCTTTGGTCATACCAAGTCTTTACGAACGCATCTCCCGTACCTGCGAAGGCCAAAAGCGAAACGGTATCGAGCTCTGAGAATACGTTGAATCCAATATCTTGCTCGGTGTTGTCTGACGACCTACGGACGCGGATAGCTGACCCCGTATAAGTCGAATCCAAAAGCCTCAACGAGTACGCCGCCGCCGCTCCTGAATACGTGTCGAGTAGTGGCGTATTTTGTGTGTAATAGTCGCCAATGTTTTCTTCGATGGATGTGCGGTCTGTGGATTTGTCGGAAGCGTACAAAACGACTTCCTGCGCTTTTCCCTGCATTACAAATGAAGACCTATTGAATAAGACTCCAACCGCATCACCTGAAAAGTCAAGAGCCGTTAGGCTTTGTCCTGCGCTTGTATATGCGTTGTAAATGTCGCCTCGTGTATTCGGACTTACAGATGAGCCATCTTTATATATGTTGTTCATAGTGTAGCCAAACACGCCCGCTGAACCTGAACCTGATTGTGCTAATGGTATAACGTCTGTGCTTACTGTTTCAGCAAGCAAAGACCACGCGGTGTCACTTGAATCAACTGAATGCGTTATAAATCCAAACTTTGAACTTGCCGCGCCAATAGCCGATAAATCAAAACCGTCATCTGTTCCGTCAAGAAGCAAAGCCAAACGGCCACCCTCTTTTACCAATGCGCCACCCGTGTAAATCGTTGGTTGTCTTGCTGTGGTTGCTGTCGCATCGTTGCCGTTGCCCGACTGGTCAATCCAAGAACTGACCGTGCAAGTGTTACCCGTGCAGAAGGTCGTTATAGCAGCCTCGTCGATGTTTCCTTCCGAGTCAAAGCCTATCGTTGTAGTCGTGCTATCCGATGCCCTGCGAATGACCATGCAGTCGGTTTGAGCGAATCGAAGTTGACGCGTTGAGTATGCCGCCGCTGCTCCTGAGCCGAAAGTCTCATCCAAAAGATACGCGGTTGCGCTCGCCTCCTCCCATGTTTGCTTGAGGCTAATTGGAACCGTGCCGCCCGTCCTCGCTTTGAGGTTCTCAAGTAGTGCCGCCTTGACCGTAGCGAATGAAGCGTCGTCTGCGGGTGCGGGTGTAAACTCAACCCATGTCCCCGTGTCGGGATCCGCGAACGCTGCCTCTGAGTAATATATCTTCCTTTTGATAATCTTCCCCGCTGTTGGGGTGTCGCTCGATGCGCTTTGCGCGAGTCCGTCCCCGTCCGCTTTGGCTGTATAGTAGAGTTCTGTTGTTGCCGTTGCTCCGCTTCGGAAGGTCTCCGCGTCTGTTGCGAAGCGTTCATGGTATTGAACCCCGCTTGCAGCGTCTGCCCATTCGAGATCGTAGTCCGTGCCGCTTGCCTTCACGAGAGCTTGTCCCGAAGTACCTCCCGCAATGACTCCAACCTTTGCCGTGTTCGCGGTTATCTCTCCCGCTTGAGTCGGGGTGATTCCGACTTTGGCGTTGTTCGCTGTGATGTCATCGGCTTGAGTTTGAGTGATACCGACCTTGGCATTGTTGGCTGTTATATCGTCCGCCTGTTGAGTCGTGATTCCGACCTTGGCATTGTTTGCGGTTATGTCTGCGGCTTGTTGGGTAGTAATCCCCACCTTTAGCGTATTCGCTGCGACAGCGGCATTCGCTGCAACGCGTGCCTCTGTATAATATAGATTGCCGTTCTCGTCAATGTCTCCCGTATCCAAAACAACAACACCCGTCTGACCATTTACCGAGTCAACAGGTACGTTCGGGATGTCTGTTGTGAGTGCAAGCGTACCGCCTGAGCTTGGAAGCAAAACGGTAATGTTTCCCGCGTTTGGAGCGCGAAGCCAAATCTTACCCGTTGAATTCTCCCAATATGTCAACGCCCCTTGTTTAAAGTTGATGTCTGCAACCGTAGAAACAGCGTCGCTGCCTTCGATGGTCATCGCTTCAAACTCAACTTCGTTGCCTGATGTGCCCGCTGCAACCGAAAAGGACATAACCCCTGGGGAGGCTTCGCTAATCGTTAGCCCCGAATGGTTCACCTTCATCGTTGCACTGGCTGCAAGAATGTCGATATAGCCCTTCGTTGTATCGTTCAAGGTGTCGTATACCTGCGCCCCTGTTCCGCTTGCTTTAAACCGTGCAAGAAGCTCTTGCAATCCTCCGTTCACCATCCACTCTTGTACGCCTGCATTGTAGGAAAGGACGTCACCCTGTTCCGGGGCAATTATATCTACGTCGTCCAACTGGCCCAACTCCGTAACGCCGCCGGTGCCGTCCGCTGGTTGCCATTCCTGCGCTGCTGCATCGTATGCAATCACTTGCCCATCGGTTACGCCTGTGGTATCAACGTCGTACAGATCGCCGAGCTTTGCACCTGTAACCGGTGTGCCCTGTGCAATCTCTACGTTATCGCGCTTAATTCGAAAAGTAAACGTAAGCACTTGCGCGAAGCGGCGCGGTGCGTCGATTGTGTCTATGTCAACGTCATTGAATTGAACGCTCTCCACGTTCACCCCGTTGTATGTTCCGCTAACGCGATCCAGTGCGCCGCGTACCTTGCTGCCGAGATCAGCCGCTAAAGCATAACTATCGGCGTAGCAAAGGAATTCAAAGCGTACTTCGTCCAGCTTACTCGGCCCGTCGTGCGTATCCTCCGGCGCTACGCTCAGAAGTTGATACACAATAAACGGCGTGGCGGTTTCCTGCTCTGCTACCTCTGGAAAAATGTTAACGCCAACAATGTCGGTGACGTCTGTGTTTTGCGTGAGTATTACGTACGCGGCTATTCCTGCATTCATTTCTTTTGCTTTTTTGCTTTCTCCCTTGCGGCCTTCCTAATCTGAAAATCATATTTCTTTTTCATAGCTTCAAACGCGGCGGCTCGCGTGTTAGCTATCGATCGCTCAAATACGCCCTTCTGTTTGTTCCCTCCAAATTTCTGGTCGCCTCCTTCGACGATATTTGCAAACCATGCATCCGAGTCTTTCGGTGCGCGCCTACCTACGCGCGGCCCAACCCAGAAAGTACTAAATCGTTTGTCAATTTT
>Ga0208134_1002436_pt1 | contig 10018 bp, 11 predicted proteins | sample VirMetDEL_Mar_31_FD_184515 | JGI IMG/M metagenome (GOLD analysis project Ga0208134, IMG submission 184515) | Aqueous microbial communities from the Delaware River and Bay under freshwater to marine salinity gradient to study organic matter... | ecosystem: Environmental > Aquatic > Marine >...
GTGATAAAATAGCAAATCATAAGGTTCTAAGTCTGCAGTAGGTTCTACAAAATCTATATCATATTTTTCCCTAAGAATTTCTAGTGCTGCACGCAATCCATCGTTCCAATACCCATACCTTCCACTTACTCCTTGCCACACATGTGCAATCTTTAATCGTTTAGGCATATTGTTTTTTTATAGTGATAAAGTTTCCAACCATATGTTTCTGTTTTTTTATGACAATCTTCACACAAAGTTCTACCATTATTTAAATCAAACCTAGATTCTTTAAACAAAGCAAATGGTTTTATATGGTCTGCATTTAATCTTCCTCCTTTTTGTTTACAATCTTGACAAGTATAATCATCTCTTTCAAAGATAGAAATTCTCCACTCTTTGTATTTTTTACTTTTTCTTACCAATTCGTTTTCTGTTGAAATTTTTGCTGTACCTTTATTCCATGGAACATTTCCAACAAAACCTTTGTTTGAGCATTTTCTACTACAATAGTTTTTTTCTTTTACTCTGCATTTTTTTACAGATATATCTATTTCACAACAAGCACATTTTTTTTCTACTTGTTTCCATTTTGGATTGTTTTTTCCTTTCTTTTTTGGACAACTAAAAGAATGTCCTTTTATAAACTGTCCTTTTTTATTTCTCATATATATCCATAGAAGCTGTTAATCTATCTATTGTAGACATAGCCTCTTGTTTCTCTTCCATTAGAGGATTGTAAACATCCATATCTACATCTTCCATGTTTTCAATATCATAAACAGATAGTTTTTCATTCAATTCTTCTAATTTCATTGTTTGTGATTGTCTTTCTAAATCCATTCCAATATATTCATCTATAAAGTCTAGTCTATCTACTTGTTTAGAACCTATAGTTTTTCTTAGATAGTATTGTGGGTCAGGATGGGCGGCTAAAAACTTAATCACTCTTTCAGCAGATTCCATTCTTTTAGGTTGGTTAAAATCATCAACAGATAGATTAAGAGCTGTGAGTATTTTACTTACTTTAATTGGGTCTCCTAGTTTTGTTAGTGCTTCGTTATATTCCATATAGAGTATTATACCATTTAGTGCTAATAACATCGTAGTTAAACTTTTCTCTAGCCCAGATTTTAGCGTCTTTATTCTCCTTACCTTCTTTGATTGCTTTCACTGTAGCTTCTACAAATTGGTCTAGTAGAGCTTCATCACAGGAGAAATCTAAACCTCCTGGTTCTCCAAGAAATAGTCTATCTTTTTTAGAGTGTATTTTAGTTCCATACTTAGTAGATTCATCAAGAGCACCAAAGTCAGTAGTAACCACATTACAGCCAGCTAGTTGTGCTTTTTTTACTGATATACAGTCAATCTCCATAAACTCTGTTGGAAATAGAAAAACTCCTGCCTTTTCATAAAGCTCATTACATTCTTTCTGTGGAATCTTACCTAATGATTCTACCCCTACCTTTTCTCTATGAGTTTCAACCTTTTTCATAAAGTCTTTAGATTTTTTGTCTTCTCTGTATGTTTCAAATAACTCCCATCCATAAGCCCACTTAAACTTAGCTTCTGGTATCTGTTCTTTAACCTTTTCTGCTATCTTTACAAACATTGATAAAGAGCGGTCAGGAGATGATGTATTAATTACTAAGTTAGGGTCTCTCTCTTGTTTACCAGTAAAGTCATCTACATTTATACCATTTGGAATGATGGCAAATTTTTCATCTGGAACATTGGGGAATAATTCTCTATGTATTTGAGTTTTTACAAATAACTTATCAACTTTCTTTAATCTATCTTTTGTAAATTCAGCTGGTGACATAACATCGTGAATATCAACAAATACCTTTCCTGCATTTAATTCATAATCACAAAGTTGTATTGACCTCCAAAGAACCAGGAAGTCTGTTTTATCACGAGTATTAAACTCCCAGTAAGGAATCCATTCTACACCATCTTCTACTATTCTTTTGGGTCCTATATTGGCGTAAACTTTAACATTCATACCTTTGGCGGCAAGTGCTTTTGATAAGTGAACAATAGCCTCTTCTGAACCTCCAAAACCTTTCTCTCTAAACAAGACAGGATTCCATTCGTGAACAGTCATACCACAATAGATTGATAGGTCATTTCCTGAAGACTCTTCTTTAATAAAGATAGAGTTTCTAATTGAACATATTCCAGGATGAGATTGGTGCTTTTGAGGGACCTTATCTAGAAGTTTCTTTAGTTCTTTCTTATCTTTTACCTTCTTCATCTCTTCAATAAGAACTTCAACTTCTTTTAGACCTTCCATAGCTCCCTTCATTTCCTTAGTAAGCTCTCTCATTCTTTTATTATCACTAATTTCCAGACATGCTTTCATACATTGATATGCCTTATCTGGTCTTCCTTTCTGGAAGTAAACCTTAGCAAGAAGTGCTAGGGGGTTATAATCGTAATCTCTTGGATTAAATACAATAATAGCCTTATACGAAGGTTTCATTTTTAGACCCATTAGAGTATTTTCTTCTGCCTCTTCTAGCTTATTAATAGAAAAATAGAACTTACCAATCTCTAGATAAGCCTCTGGCTCTACTGGTATTAATCCTATAGCCATTTGGAAACACTTTTCTGCCAAATCTTCATTACCTAGGTCATGGTGACACCATGCTAGTCTTTGATATACCAAATACTTCTCTTCTTTTGATTGTGACTCTGATATAAAGCGTTCAAATACTTTTATAGCTTCATCTGTTTTTCCTGCTCCTAATAAGGAGTTACCAAGATTAAAGTAAACACGAGGGTCATCAGGTAAAGCATCTGCTGCCTTTATAGATATTTCTAGGTTTCTTGCGGCAGCTTCTTCTACTCTTTCTTCTGTAGGGTGGTGTATACGATGTATATCTTCTATAAAACCAATTGTTATTTCTCTGTCATTATCTAAATCTTCATGTATAGCTCCTTTCCAAATAAAAGTTCCATCATTCTTTACAAGCATAGTCTTTTTATGGACTACAGTTGGTTGATTATCCTCATCAAAGTCATATAAATAAAAGAAGGCATAACCATCTCTTTCTATTTTTAAATAATCTCTTAATCCTGATAAGTCACTCCATGTATCATCTATATCTGACCACATTATGTAGTTATAGTCTTCTGTTACTTGTGAGAAGTTAAAGTTACGAGCGGCAGAGAAATCATTAACCCATTTAAACTCTGAATAATGAGCTTTATACTTATCACATACTTTCTTGATATGTCCTTCAAATTTATCATGGGCGGCTGTTATAAAAAATCCATCTATATACTGTGAAACACTGTTTAGAAGGTTCTCTAATAATAGAGCATCTTCTTTAGTGTCTCTAGTAATAACTGCTAGTGCTATTTTTTTAGTCATACTTAGTTATGCGAAATTCAGGAAACTCTTTTATGAACCATTTGGCATATGCGTCAGTGTCCATATATTTAAGTTCCGTTGCTGATAAATTACTAATAAAAAGATTATACAACTTTTCTGGGGTTCTGAAAAGCTCACGCTTTAAAACGTGATTACCTTCTAGGTCAGCATAGTCTGATTCTAGACTTTCTCTAACCTCTTTTATTTGTTCTACAACCAACTTGTATTCGTCAGCGAAATGCTTCTGATACAACTCTACAGAATTTTTAATTTTTCTTTGTACATTTTTCATACTGTGCTATATGTTATTGGCAAATTGTATCGGGCAAACCAATTTGCCTAGTAAGCCCGATAAACAACTAAATTACTTTAGGAATCCGTCTGCAAACCAGTTTGAGTCTTGGTTTCTTACTTCAACAGTAAGTGAACCATAAACTGAACGTGGGTCATAAGGACCAGCTTTCGCTAGTTCTGTGTCAATGTATGGCTTGTCAAGATAAGCTAGTCTTATCTTTTCTTTTCTAACTGCCAATGCACGACCAGTAGCGTCACCTGATTGTTGGATGTAACGATGCTTATGCACTGTTAGTGTTCCAAATGCAGTTTCGTATGTTGAAACTGTTCTAACTATTGCTGAAATACCTGGGGCATTTACAACTACGTTAGACTTTTGTACAAACCCATCAATAGTTGTTCTCATTGAAGAACCAACGTATAGGTCTTGTGCAACATCTCCGTTTGAGTTATCCCAGTTGTCTGACATAAGAGCGTCAAGAATTGTAGCTGAGAACACTGTTCCAGATGTATGTGCTGTAGTATTTGTTGACTTTGAGATAGCAACAATAATACCATTCATCTTTGCAACTGTTCCAGATACTCCTGAAGCTAATGTGCTTCTAACAATATCAAACTCTGCGGCATTTCCCCATTCTTTCATAGCCTTTGAAAGTTGACGTTGTAGTTCATTTTCTCCATGAAAATGTTGAACTTTTTGCTCAACTCTAGTAACTCTGAAAGGAATTGCGATTTCTTCCACGATGTTTGTAAGACGTGTTGGTGTTGTTCTTTGTAGGTATGAATAGTCTGCTCCTTGCTGTACAGCTGCTGAACCTGGAGTCGCAAGTGTATCAGTTAAGAATGAGTGAACAGTATCTTTTGCTTCGCTCTTTGAAAGAGTAGTTAAAAGATTATTTTCAGTCGCTGTCAGAATTTCAACCATATTTAATACAACGTCATCTACACGAGATACGTCACCATATGTTTGTAATACTTTGTCTACTGCCATAATAAATTATAATTAGTGATAAATTTACCTAAATTACATTTCATAAGCGTCAGCAACAATTTTTGCGGCTAAGTTCGCTGCAGCTTCTGCATTACCAGCATCTGCAAGGTCCTTAACTTGTGTGCTTTTTTCTGTCGCCTCCTGTAATCTAGGATTTGGGTTTAGCACAGACTTCAAAGATTGAGACTCTTCGTAGTTCTTTGCACCATCAAAGAGTTTTGTATAGGCATCATTTTTAGATGCTTCTACAAGAGAAACTCCTTCCTTTACTGCAATAGCCTCTAATAGGGCTTGGTTGTCAGCATGTTCTGGATTATCTCTAAAGAACATTTTGTTCTCAAACTCAGCTTCGCTCATATAGCCTTTATCTTTTAAATCTTCTGCAACATCATTTGCTTTTTTACCGACAAATGATTGAGTGTCTTTAATAGACTTCTTTGCTGTTTCTAGGTCCTTAAATTCCTTTCCTAAAAGGTCATTAATTTCTCCCAGAGTCATAGCTTCCGCTTCTGGTGTTTGAACCTCCTCAATAACAGCTCCCTCACCGCCCTCTTCGGGTAAGGTTTCTGGAGTAATGTTTTCTTCGGACATATCTTATTATCTTAACTATTAATGGGTACTTAGAGCACCCTGTCCCGAGTCCAGCACAGTAGACCCAGGGCAGGAGGTACTAACCCTCACTGCGTATGATATGACTAACTTCAGCAACTTCTTCTTCCAGTTCATTTTGTTCATACTGTTCAGAAGTTCCTTCTACCTCTCTTAACCATTCCATTAGAATGTCTGTTGAGGTTGAGCGAACTTTTAAATCTAGAACAACTTCTTCTGGAGGAAGGTTTAAATTTACATTTGAAGTTGATTGTAAATCTTCAATCTTCTCCATTAGTAATTGTTTAACATGCTTCCATCCGTCTTCTCCTACAAATTCATAAATTTCCTTATTTTGTTTTAATTGTGCTTCCATATTTTTATTATATAACTATTTTAAGGTGTTGGCTATTTCTTGGGGTTGTCCTTGCTCTTGAATTGCTTGTTGATTTTGTGAAAATTGCAATTCTGGAGGGTAAGGCATACCTAGAGTATCGTAAATAGTACGAACCATTGGCTTTCTATCTTGTTCTGGTAATAGATTAGCTCCCATTACCAATTTATCAACTGTACTTCCCATATCTAGCTCTTCATTTGAGATGTAAACAGTAGCATCTACCAAGTTTGATACTAAATCTTCTAGGTTTTTAAAGAAAATCTCTGGTTTTTGACGTAATTGTTCTTTCGCTGACTGAATAGCTATCTGTAATTGCTCACTATTTAGGAACATTTGTTGTAATTCTAGGTCACTTTGTAGTTTATCTACATAATGGAAGGCAACTCTCTCTACAATCTCATCAATTTGCTGGTCTTCGTTTAAAATACGAATTATTTGACCCTTTGAGGCATTTTCCATCACCAAAGGCATCAAATGTCGGTTAATTAGTCTATCTCCCCAGAATCCAGCACGTTCTTTTATCTTTGTGAATGGAGTCTTAGATGAAGACGCTTGAATTGATGTAGCTGTAGCTGTCATAGAAGCTGGAAGTTGTTCACCAGTTACTGTTTCAAGAGTACGAGTTACTCTCTTAGCTATGTCTCTGATGTTCTGCTCATCAGTATATGAGGCTTGAGAGGCATCTTGCATTACCATTTGCTCAATATCATCCATAGATTGGACCAATACAGCACCATTTGACCCTAATTTTTGTATTGTCTTAGGTGTAATGTTAGAACCACGTCTTATTTTCCATAATCCGAGCTGAGAAACGTAAGAACGATTAATTCTTATGTTAATAATAGTATTTATCCATACTTGAAGCATCATTAGCTGTTCTACTGGTCCTCTACCATACCATCTTCCAGGAACTTTCATTGCCCAGTCTTCCTCGTAAGGTTTTATTATATTTCCTTCTTTATCCTTCTTTTTGTTCTGTTCTATAATATGACACTCTGCTCCAGGAGCTTCTAGTCCTGAAACTACAATATGTCCATCTATTTCTTCTCCAGATTCCTTATCTTTCTTTTCTCCTGTAATTATCCACTTAGGAATCTTTCCCCACATCTCATATACGTCTCTAGATTTTACATTTCCTTCTGTAGAACCAGTTTTCATGTCTGGGTCATTCTTGGGAAGTGCTTCTCCTGATTGTAGGTTCTTTGTATTCTTCCAACCTGTCATTTGAGCTATCTCGTCTGGGTACATTAGAGCACGCTCTGTTACACGATAAGCATCTTGTATGTTGTCTGCTGTTGGGTCAATATAAAAGTTTAAAAGAGAAACTTTATTTCTAAAGATTTTATTTTTACCATTTACTTTATAAGATAGAACTTTAGTTACAGAAGTTCCAGTAATAGATTTTTCAAAAGCATTATCATCTAACTCTTGACCAAAGTTAGTTTGGTCTAAATAGTCTTTCATAATTTGACGAGTTAATTGCGTCAATGCGTATGAACCTCCTGGTCTTGAGCGAAATCCAAAGTCTTTTGTATCTAAATCAGATAAATCTGCCCATGAGTTAGCTGCTTCTTCTGATAGTGGGTACCAAATCTTATTTCTTCCTGTTATTGGGTCTATTGGTTGGTCAAAAACACCCCAATAATTTTTAATACATGTTCTAATAAGGTTTCTTGTGTTAAATGCTACTTTTTCAGTGACGTACATTACACTATCCTCCCATGTTGATTTTTCTCCTCTAACAATAGCGATAGCTGCAGCTGATACCTCCTCTGAATATGCTTTCTTCTTCTTTTTTGAATATTTCTTTGCCATACTCTAATTATAAACTAATTATACTTTGCTGTATACATCTTAAAGTCTTCACCATCGTCTTCTAACATTGGTTCTTTTACACCAAATATAGCAAGTGCGAGAGACATAACTCGGTCATCATGTTTAGTAGTTGATTTCATCTGGACCTTTCCTAATGGAGTTAGTTCAAATCTAAATCCTTCTAGCTCTGATATAAGTCCTTCATCATTAGGAATTTTAATCTTTTTATTCTCCAACATAATAGCCAGATTACGAAGTAAGTCTCCTCTAGTCTTCTCTGTGAATTTAACAGCACCATCATCTGTAATGTTTAGACCTTTATGTTGTAGAGATTCAACTACTGGGTCTCCTATACCAGTAGAGTCAATTTGTATCTTGGCATTTCCATATCTTCTAGCAGCGGCTTCTATTCTACCTTCTTGAGTAGCCCAATCCACTTGATTGAATCTGTCTTGTGGATAAACTACAAAAGTATTTAGGTTAAATGGAGTTATAACTGTCCAGTCTTGATACTTAGCAAGGTCAATTCCTAATTGGAAGAAAGAATCTACTGGGAGAGTCATTCTTGAATCGTATGTACACTCTCGTATATTACGGAATAGGGCAGATGCACCATCTAGGAAGGCACATTCATACTCTTGTTGATATAGAGCCAGGGGAGTTTGAGCTCTAACCTTTGCTAGTTCGGATTCAGTAAAGGAATCTGTCTCGTGGACTGATTTAACAGACCAATACCATTCATCTGTATGTTCTTTAGCAGTTTGTAAGAGCTTCCATGAGTGATTCTTACCTTTAGGCGTGAAAATAAATGTAGCTGAACCACCATTCTCTCTAAGAACTGGTTGAAAGATGGCTGTCCATATCTGTTCCTCTTGTTCTGAGAACTCATCAAAGACCACATCTACTGCGTTGTTTCCTCTGTGCTTATCTGGGTCTTCTGTTCCTACAAATCTGTGAATAGAGCCATTCTTATAGAAAATAGTAAGGTCAGAGTTGTTTTTACGTAATATAACAGCTTCAGGTATGTGTTCTTCCACTAAAGTGTCCCAAATAACCTGTTTTACTAATTTATATGTAGGCATTACGTAATAATAGACACCTTTTGTCTTTAGAGCCTTTCTAACTTGGTCATTTAATACAGTTTTAGTCTTACCACAACGTCTATGCCATACAGCTATCTTAAATCTCTGTGGAGCAGCCATAAAATCCACTTGATAGTCTCTTGGAGTAAATCTATAAGGTATCGTTATCTTTGTTGGTTCCATTTTCAGTTTTGTTATCTGGTAAAACGTCTTGAACATTACCATCAATCATCTCTGGTTGTTTGTAGTCAAGAAGCTCAAATGTAAATGCTGTTTCAGTCTTAGCATTAGTAGTAGCTTTTCCTAGACCTCTATCTAATAGAGAATCTATAGCTTTATTGTCAGGAGATTTAGTAGTTATATAACAGTATGAGTTTTCATCTAGCTCATCATCTAAATATTCTTGTATTTTTTTAGGGTCTGTAACCAGGGTATGAACTGCTTTTCTACGACCACCTACATTACGCATTTTAATCTCATATAAAAATTGTTCTCCTTGGGCTAGAGAAATTTGAGCGTTGAGAAGTTTGTCAGTATTTTTTAATATTCTTTCCTTTACTGTCTTCTCGTGAATTTTAGCTTTCTTTGTAAGCTTATTTTTAGAACCACGTGGTCTACCAGCGTTAGGTCTCTTACCACCACGTTGAACAGGCTTACCACCTTTAGAAATCATCTCGTCTTCCATTATTTTTTTGATGGAAGTTTTTTCTTCCATTATTTTTTTGATACTGTTTTCTTCTTTCATATCTTAGGAATATAAACTGGTAACATCTTAATCCTATCTTCTAGGAATTGATACTCTTTAGAGAATTTGTTAAATTCAACACCATTCTCTTTTAGGAGTTTATCCCTATCCTCTTTTGTCATATCATTCTTTAGGATTATTCTGTCGGAACCTCCGCCCGTATTACCTTTTTTAGGAGTCCAATCTTGTAGGACCATCTTTATAACATCACTCTTAGCTGGTATTCCAGTCTGGCGAGATATATCTTCTATGATAGCTTCTATCTCATCTGAAGCTCTAAATGTAATTGTTTTACTCATTAGTTTAAATTATCTTATCTTGTATAACTATATTATATCATGTTTTTTAAATGTGTGTATTACACTTTATAGGGGAATATATAAGGGTTTTTTAGATTTGTATTACAAAGTGTATTACAAAACAGTCATATGTATTACGTTTTTAGTGTTTTTAGTGCTTAAAAAGAGTCATAAATGTGTGTTTTTTAAAGAAAAAGGTTCTTTTTGACAAAGAAAAAGGTGTATTTTCAAGAAAAATTATAAAAATTGAGAGAGGGTAGGGACCTAGGCTATCCCCTTTTGTCCCTCCGCACACCCCCCCTAAAACTGTCAACTATTCCACTTTTCTAGCTTGTCAAGTTTTCTAGTTTTCTAGTATGGTGTTGCTATATCTAGCTTTCTAGCGTGTCAACTTTTCTAGTTTTCTAGTGTGTATCTTATATTTAACCATTTTTAACGGTCTGGTGGGT
>Ga0208134_1002438_pt1 | contig 10011 bp, 8 predicted proteins | sample VirMetDEL_Mar_31_FD_184515 | JGI IMG/M metagenome (GOLD analysis project Ga0208134, IMG submission 184515) | Aqueous microbial communities from the Delaware River and Bay under freshwater to marine salinity gradient to study organic matter... | ecosystem: Environmental > Aquatic > Marine >...
GGATGCTAAAGAGGTTCAAAGATACACTGGGGCCAGCTATTGAGAAGAAAGCTAAAGCCCTCAACAAGAAGCGAATGAAAGGCTAGACAATGGCAACTCTTGCAAACCTATCTATTGGCCTTAGTGCTGATAGTGCTCAACTAAAGAAAGACCTAGATAAAGCCAAGGGCCACTCAAAGAAGTGGGCTGATGGTCAGAAGAAACAGTTCGCAGGTGTAGCAGCATCCATTAAGCTTATTGGTGTAGCTGTAGCTGGGATCAGCTTTGGTAACTTCATTAGGGGTGCTGTTCAGACCTCTAAAGAACTAAAGGTTATGGCTAACCTCACTGGTGTTAGTGCAGATGAGTTACAACGTGTAGCCCCATCCCTAAACCGTGCTGGCATCTCCCTAGAGAAATACTCTGACATCCTGAAGGACGTAAACGACAAGTCCCATGACTTCCTCCAGACTGGTGGTGGTCCTATGGCTGACTTCTTTGAGAACATTGCACCTAAGATCGGTATCACTGAAGATGCCTTTAAGGGTCTATCAGGTAAAGATGCCCTTGGTCTCTACGTTAGCTCACTTGAGAAAGCTGGTCTGTCAACAGAGCAAATGACTTTCTACATGGAAGCTCTAGCATCCGATAGCACTATGCTCCTGCCACTACTAAGGGACAATGCTGCTGGGATGAATGAGTTCGCACTTGCTACAAATCAGGTGTTGTCTAAAGAGACCATGAACTCCCTAGCTAACATTGGTACTTCGTTTACTACGCTAGGCACTATCATTACCAACATGACGCTTAATGCCCTCCAGCCACTAATTAGCTTTATTGAGATAATGCTTGATGGTTGGCGTGAGCTCATTACAGACTTCCCAGCTATCGTTACAGGCTTACAGTTGGTGACCGCTGGTGTAGTAGCTCTGACACTAGCTATGTTCGCTAACCCTGTGACCCTATGGGTTTCAGCTATTGCGGCTGTAATTGCAGCTGTTGGTTTTGCTTATGCTAAGTTCAAAGAATTATCTCAGGCTGTTGGTGGTGTTGGTACAATTATGACTGTCCTTGCCGATAGTGCTAAGTTCGAGTTCAACCGTATTGGTGCTTACGGCACAAAGCTTAAGCTAAGCCTATTGCTTCTCTTTAATGGTATCCAAGAAAGTTGGCAGAGCACGCTTATCAACATGAGTGTTGGATTTGGTCGTTGGACTGATAGCCTTGCCGCTACTAAGGTTGGCAAGATGATGGGTCTTGAGGGTGGTGCCGAGTATGCAGCAGCTGAAGCTGGCTGGGAAAATATGAATGCCATCAACGATGAGTTCGTTAAATTGACAGCAGCTATGTCTGCTAACAATACAATCCTAGAGGAAACTAACCCACACTGGAAGAAGTTATCTGACGCTTGGTCTGGTGGTGATCCTATTGCTGTAGAGCTAGAACCTGGAAGCTTGCCAGACCTTACTGGTGGTGGCTCTGGTGGTGCTGGTAATAAACCCGCTGATACCCCAGAGACTAAGAGCTTCTACGAGACCACAGCGGAGCAGTTCGTAAGCGGCCTCAAGTCCTCCTTCAGCACAGCGCTTGCTAGTGGTGACTGGAAGGGCTTTCTTGATAGTGTCCTAGATAGCTTCACTATGGGTGTAATCAGTTCCTTCACTGAAGGACTCTTTGCACCTATGCAGGATGCTATCGGTGGCTTTATGGAGGGACTATTCTCAGGCATGGGTGGAGGCGGTGGTGGCTTCTTTAGTGGCCTTACTTCTATCTTTGGCTTCGCTGATGGTGGCATTGTGCCAACTACATCAACCTCTAAGTCTTATGCTGACAGTGTCCCTGCTATGCTACAGCCTGGAGAGCTTGTAGTCCCTAAGTCCCAAGTGGATAACTTCATGAATGGGGCTGGTGGTGGCGGTGGTGGACAGACGTTCAACATCAATGTCACTGGTGACGTATCTAGACTGACACGCTCTGAGATCGTTAAGATGATGCCAGAGATTGCAGCAGGTACTAACATGCTCAATAAAGAGAACGGGCGCCGATAAGCGTCTCTAAGGCCCACTGTAGCTTCTTAGGCTATGGTGGGTCACCTTTTAACTAGATGGCGCTCTAAGGTGCCTTTCCGTGGCTCTCAGGGGGTTCTATGCACTACACACAAAAAGAACTGATAGAAGCCATCAGAGTATCTGAAGACAAGATTAACGCACACAACAGTTACCAGAGGGGCATAAGTGATTGTGCTGCACTACTGGTAGAATACGATCAAGCCCTGCGTGGCCCACAGTCAAAGGCTGAGCTAGGGTTCACTTGGGAGACCACAAGAGAGTTCTTGGTTAAGCTAAGAAGACATGGGTTCACTGTGGCAGAATACTTAGAGCACTGTGGTTATGAGATCATTAAGAATAAGAGACCTATGGTTGGCGATGTAGCCTTCATGGATGGTGCCTTTATAGCAAGCCCTAGGGGCTGGATAAGCACAACAGAAATCAATGGTGGTGTGGTAGTTGCAAAGCAGCTAATGTACCTAGAACTAAAAATGAGCATTATAGCTAGACCCATAAAGGAATAACAAATGGCATACTACTTTAAGGGCGCTAAAATCCTAGCCCCACTTTCGATTACTTCTAATGAGCCTGTCTATGACGTTGACACTGTTAGCCTTAGCAAGCAGCGGGCTACACAAGGCGCTCAGCGCTGGGAGGTTGCGTTCACTACAGCTACCTCAGATGCTACAGAAGCTGATATGCTCGTTGGTGTAATCGACAGCATCACTGCTGCTGAGACTATGGTTATGCCACAGCTTCCATCAGTTGCTCGTTTGAACACTGCTGGTGTAAGCCTTGTGGTTAGTGCTAACGCTTCTGGTGGTGCCTCTACAGTCACAGTTGTTTCTGATGGTATCATTAGCAAAGGTTCTTTCATCAAGTTCAGCAACCATGATAAGGTCTACTTAGTCACTGCTGATGTTGCTGCTGGTACTGTACCAGTGTCCATTTACCCTTCGCTTCGTAGCGCTGTTACTACAGCACACACTATGAACACAGGGGCTTCTGTATCCCTTAGCTACTACCGTGACGTTAGTAACCTCCGTGGCCTTACGTTCACTGATGGCATCCTGTCTAGCACAGGCACAATTAACCTAATTGAGGCAATCACATGAGACAGTTTTCTCCAGCGGTTCAAGCAGTCTTGGATAGTGACCTCATTGAGTACGCTTTTCTAATCAAGCTCAGCTTTAACTCTACCTACTACCTAACGTCTAACGGCTATGATGTATTTTACGATGGCAACACCTATCTGGCTAACAGTGGCCTCTATGAGTTCGATAGTCCTAAGTCCTCCACAGTCGTTGACCGTGAGAGCTACAAGATTGTGGTCTCTGAGCTACTAGACGAGATGCTGCCAGAGTTTAAAATTAATGTTGTTGGTAAACCTATTGAGGTCTATGTTGCCCTCCGTGATGCTAACGGTGACTTGTTGCTCTCTACGGGCGATGTGCTAAAGGTCTACAAAGGGACTGTTGACAACCCCTCAATCTCTAACGACTTTGAGACTAAGCTAGCAGTCATTGAAGGAACTTCCCCTATGTCTGACTTGGACCTGGTGAATAACTTCATAACGTCCAAAGATGGCATGGACCAAAAAAGCGATACTGACACATCCTTTGATGAGGTCTATGATGGCAGTGAAATAACAATGAATTGGGGGAAGATATAATGGGTATTACAGCAGCAATTAAGGCTATTTTGTTCGTAGCCTCAATACTCTACCAGAACAAACAACAGAAGAAATTGAAGCAGAAGCAAGCAGCTGCTGAGGAAGCTCGTAAGGGTTTCATGTTAACTATCGCTGGAGAAGCTGTATCTCTTCCTGTGGCCTACGGTAAGAACTTGCTTGGTGGTATCGCTGTAAAGCATCACATCACTAGCGACTACACAGCCGCCACGGTTACTGGGTCTAACAACTTCGAAGAGGGGTTCACCAACGAGACAGCTACAGGGACTAAAAATGAGTTCCTCCATGTTCAGTATGCCTTGTGTCACAGTGGTGTTGATGGAGTCGTAGGGGTTAAGGTCAACGATCTGGACTACAACGACACAGAGCAAAGATTCAACCACCTAATCAGGACTTACAATGACGGTGGTGTTGCAGACCCTGTGGCTACAGCTAACGGCATTCTACCAACTAACACGTTCACTGGTGCAGCCTACGCTTCCGCAACCTTCAAGCTAGACCGTGACGACCCTCAATACAACGGGGTTCCTAACATGGGTTTCTTGGTTAAGGGGCGCAAGGTTAGGGAAGTTGTCTCTAGTCCCTATAGCCTTGGGGCCTACATCTACTCTAACAACCCTGCTCTGTGTTTGCTAGACTACTTGCTTAATGCAGACTTTGGCCGTGGTCTGTCTGAGGATGAAGTTGACCTCAAGTCGTTCTATGAGGCTGCTCTAGTCTGTGGCACTACAGTATCCACAGGACGTGCAGTGTCTGGTGTTGTCAATGGTGGTGCAACGTCACGTGACTTGCCCCTCTATGAGTGCAACATCACACTTAGCAGCTCAACTAAGATCAGGGAAAACATTGAGGCTATCCTAAACACTATGGCCCTAGCTGAGCTTACTTGGAGCTCTGAGGGGAAGTACAAGCTGCTAGTTGAGCATCCTACAACCCTTGCAGAACAAGACGCCTTAGTTGATGCTTCACACTACTTCACTGATGACGACATTATCCGTGATAGTATTGACCTCGCATGGCCCAGCGCTTCTGAGCGTTACAATCAGGTTACGGTGACTTTCTCTAATGAGCATGAAGACTTCAAGGATGACAGTGCAACTTGGCCTAAGACTAACTCTACAGCCCACAGCACTTACCTGACTGAAGACAACTACCAGCCCTTCAGGGGCAGCTTTGACCTTGGTGGCGTCACAGACCCCTACCATGCACTGGCAGCGGCTGAACAGTTCGTCCGTGATGCTAGGTCTGTAAGGACTATTGCCCTCACTGTAACCAAGAAGGGCCTAAGCATTGAGCCTGGGGACTTCATTAACATTACCTCTTCCACCTCTAACATCTCTAGTGAGGTCTATAGGGTCCAAGCTATTGAGGTCAACGAAGACTTCACGGTTAAGCTAACGTGCACTTACTTCGACTACACCACACTTGCTTGGAATGTTAATGACGACATTGCTTACTCAACACGCCCTGTCTATGACTTTACAGTTGAGCCTGTCACTAACCTAACCTACACAGCAGGTACGCCTGAGCTTGATCACACAGCTATTGCAACACTCTCTTGGGTTGCCCCTACTGATGGATCATTTAAGTCTGTGGTCTACTACACAGACGGTGCTGGGGGTCTTAAAACTCTTGGGGAGACAAGTACTACCTCCTTCTTTGTCCGCCCAAAGTCTGAATGGACCAATGGCCAACCAGTTACTTTTACTGTGAAGGCACAGACACCACTTGGGAGACTATCCAAAGGTGTCTCTATTTCTAACGCTGTTGACTGGAGCCCTGCACCACTTTCCCTTTCCGCAACTGGCACTCTTGGCTTCATCAATATCTCTTGGATTAACCCAGCAGACCTTGATCTTAACTTTGTGGAAATCTGGGAGTCTGTTGATAGTAATATCAACAATGCAACTCAGATTGCTAAAGCGTTCGGGGACCACTACAGCAGAGGCAACCTGTTCCCACTGACCACACGTTACTACTGGGTCAGGGCTGTAGACTTCTCTGGGAATAGGTCTGACTTTACAGGCCCTGAGTTTGCCACAACATCGCAAATCACCAATGCCGACCTTGGTCCAGCCACGATCCAATATGACAACTTCGCATCCGACGTTACGTTGGTTTTCGACGACATCATGTCAGACCTATCAGACCGAGTTTTGACATCTGACTACAACATCACTGTGGGTTACCAGCAGCAACTTGAACATGCAACAACCCAACTTGCTGAAGACGCACTGACGCTAGCACTTAACGCATCTTCACTTGAGAGCCGTATCAATGACGCTGGTATCACTGTTGACCCAGCTACAGGTAGTGTGACTATTCAGGGTCTGTCTGCCATCGAAGATCGTGTGAATACTGTTGAGGTTGACCTGGATGCTGTCGAAGGCGAGTTGACCCTAAAGGCAACCACATCTTACGTCAACAGTGCCATTGCCGCCGCTACTCTGCCAGAGGCAACCCTTGATGAGTTGGTTGACTTAGAAGCCCGTGTAGGTGTCGTTGAGGTTGATCTTAACTCTGTAGAGGGGTCTATTACCCTTGCCAGCACAGGCAGTTATTACAACGTAAACGATGGTGTCCTTGGCGTTGAGGCTCTTGAGGGTCGTATCTCTATTAACGAGGGCGAGATTACCCTTAAAGCGTCACAGACAGAATTGGGTGCCGTTGAGACACGTCTGGGTTCAGCGGAGATCACACTCAATTCTATTGATGCACCTTCAATCGCACTTTCTGTGCAGGACATTCGTTCAATTAGCGAGAAACAGGATGATCTTGCTGAGCTGACTTTGAGTGAAGTTCTTGGTCGATATAAAGACCGTGAGTATCTCCTTCAGGATTCAGCCTACGCACGACTGTCATTGACAGCAGACGTGAACGACGAGAGGGAAGCTAGAGCAGCCTCTGAACTGTTGCTTTCAGCAGAAATTGGTGCAAACAAGTCTATCTTGCTGTCAGAGCAAGTCGCAAGAGCAGATGCTGATAGTGCTTTGGCGTTCGACATCACGCAACTAGAAGCAACTGTAGTTGATCTGGATACTGATGTCGTTGGTACCGCCACAGCTGTATCTGGTCTGACAACTAGAGTTGATAATGCTGAAGGTACTATTACTGCTCAATCCAGCCTAATCAACAACTTGTCCACTACTGTTGGGGAGAACACCGCTTCTGTTACCGAAGCAGCAACATCCATTGACGGCATTGAGGCTAAATACGGCGTCAGCATTGACAACAACGGAAACGCCGCTGGATTCCAGCTTTTGTCTGGGGTTAGCGGAAGTGCGTTCAATGTTCGTGCCGATCAGTTTGCTGTTTGGGATGCCGAAAACAATGGTGGCGTTGCGCCTTTCACGATCTTCACATCGCCAAGAACGGTCAATGACGTTGTCTACCCCGCTGGCACTTACATCAAGAATGCGATCATTGATGAAGCAGCGATTGTTAGTGGCTCTATAACCAATGTTAAGATCAAAGATGCTGCTATTGATACTCTAAAAGTTGCTGGCGATAGTGTCACTATTACTAGCTTTGTGGACTTTGCCACCCAATCAGGGAGTGGTCCTTACACGTTCAGCACTAATGTTAACATGGCTTACGATGGCGACATTGTTGCTATCGCCACTATTAAAATGTTTGGCTCGGCAGGTAGCGGCGACACGGCAAGATATCAGGTGTTCATTGATGGACTTGAAATGTCAAGCATAAACTACACCGGGCCGGGTCTCTTGGGCTTGCAAAATCTTTCAGCGTCAAAGTCGGTTTCTAGCGGCTCTAGGAACATCACTGTTACAGTGTCAAATCTTTCGGGCATAAGCAGCCCATCCGCAGACTGTCAATTAACTTTATTTAGGCGCTACAGATGACATTTTACACAAAATACGATCTTTCTACTGGTGAAATTGAGTTTACCTTTGAGGGGAGACTTGAGGACGCAATGGAAAATCAGCCATTTGTTGAGGGCAGATATTCCGCCAAGGAGTTTACTGTCGTTGACGGCCAAGCGGTGCGCAAAGCTAATGCTGTGATAAAGCAAGCTGAACTTGACTTTGCTCAGGCTGAGTTTAGGCGACGAAGGGACGGATACCTGAAAGATAGTGACTGGACCCAAGTTCCTGACGCACCTATTGATCAGGAAGCTTGGGCTGTCTACCGTCAGGCGCTACGTGACCTACCCACAAACACGACTGACACATTTAATGTAGAGTGGCCTAAAAGCCCAAAAACTAACAAAGGAGAACCAGCATAATGGCATGGTACGACACAGGCACGGTTAGTGTCACAAACGGATCAACTACAGTTACGGGGTCTGGCACAAACTTCGTTGCTGGGGTGCAAGTCGGGGAAGGCTTCTCTGGACCAGATGGTCGAATTTACGAGATTCAGGTGGTTGTCTCTGCTACTGCACTGACCCTCGCAGACCCTTATCTTGGTGCAACACAATCGGGACAGGCCTACAAGATTGTCCCAACGCAATCGCTTGTTGCTGCTTTGGCTACGCAGGTCTCAACACTGATCTCAGACTTCCAAGGTGTTGTTGATGAAGCTGGTTCTGGCAAGTTTGACGATGGCACTGCCACGTCGGCGGGGATCACATTCACGCTGGATCAGGATACAGGCATCTTTCGCCCTGCCGCAAACCAAATCGGGTTCACAACGGCTGGTGTTCAGAGAGCCAAGATCACCAACACTGGTGTTGACGTAACTGGCACAGTGACGGCTGATGGGCTGACTGTGGATGGTAACGTGGGTATTGGAACGTCTTCGCCAGCATCCATTGTCGGCGGGACAGACACTAGCCCTGTGCTTTCTATTGGGGGGTCGGACAGCACTTTGACCAATGGGGACAAGGCGGGATCAGTTAGTTTTATCACTAATGATGGTTCCTATGCCACAACTTTCCCTGATGGGGTTACTGGTGAGATTGCCTCTATTGCTGAGACGAGCGTTGGCGGTGCTTACGGCATGGCCTTTTACACAGGCACTACGAGCGGTAGTGACCGTGGGGAGCGTTTAAGGATCGATGCCAGCGGAAACATGCTTGTGGGTAAGACCTCAGCTAACTTCGCCAACGCAGGTGTTCAGCTTCAACCAGCAACAGCTTCCTCTTTCACGCAAGATGGTGTGCAGCCGCTGGTCCTTAACCGACTGACCTCGGATGGTGATATTCTCAAGCTGTTCAAAGACGGCTCCACTGTGGGGGGTATTGGGGCTAACGGTGGGAAGCCCTTCATTGTAGACTCTTTCGGTGTTGGCGTTTCGGTCAATAGATACAACGGTGAGTCTTCACTAATGCCAGCAGCCTCAAGTGCTGCAACGGATGCCGCTGGTTATCTAGGAGGCCCGTCTAACAGATGGAAAGACCTCTACCTCTCAAGCGGTGTCTACCTCGGTGGAGCTGGTGCAGCCAATAAGCTGGATGATTACGAGGAGGGGGGCCACACAGCATCGGTTACAGCGGCCACAGGTACAATCACTCTTAATTCCAGCTATGATTCCTTAGCTTATACAAAAGTCGGTCGGAAAGTAACTGTCACGGGGAGGCTGCTAGTCACAAGTGTTTCATCCCCTGCTGGAAAGTTATCAGTGAGCCTACCATTCGCTGTTGGGGACCTAACAGAACACGGTGGCTTTGTGTGTAGCACCAATTTCTTCTACGGTACTGGAACTGGTGTTAGCAATGGTTCTAGTTATTATACTTGCGCTATGTATGTAAGTGAAACGTCTTCTGTCGTTGACATTTATGCCATATCTCGTGCTGGTGCTTTTGACACAACAGCAGCTGATTGGATTGGTGCAAGTTCAGAAATCTACATGAACCTGACTTACTTCACAGCATAACAACCACCCCTGTTGGATCACAGGGTAGTCAGGTGGCAACAACGCCACGATAAACAAGTATACAAGGAGCCTCACATGGCACTAACAGAACGCACCATCATCGACAAATACGAAGTAGTCGGTGACTTCAAGCACATCCAATGTCGCCACGCTACTGTCATCGAACGTGATGGCGTAGAGATCAGCCGTAGCTTCCACCGCCACGTCATTGCACCCTCAGACGATGTGACAGGGGAGCCACAAGAGGTCAAAGACTTGGTAGCACTGTTGCACACAGATGCAATCAAAGCTGCTTACGCTGCACACACTGCTGCACCAGAAGTTTAACTAACATTGGCCCTGCTAGAAATAGTGGGGCCTTTTTGTCTTTTAGGGGTTTACAGGGTTTAACACCTACTTTAGGAAGGTCTCAAGGAAACACAAAGGAGAACACAATGACACATAGAACTATGGACT
>Ga0208134_1002439_pt1 | contig 10011 bp, 13 predicted proteins | sample VirMetDEL_Mar_31_FD_184515 | JGI IMG/M metagenome (GOLD analysis project Ga0208134, IMG submission 184515) | Aqueous microbial communities from the Delaware River and Bay under freshwater to marine salinity gradient to study organic matter... | ecosystem: Environmental > Aquatic > Marine >...
GCACCTGAACCAACTAGAGCTTATGTAGTTACAGATGAAATGACAAACAGTCAAAACCAATTAGCAAACATAAGACGTAGAGCTACAATCTAAAATCAAATATATTAACTATATATCTATTATATAACAGAACCTTAATTACAATCTTAAATAAATACTATGAACACTCCAACACCATTAGGAAAGACTTACGAGCAATACAAAAAAGAAGTAAAAAAATTTAAAGAAATTAACTTGAGTAAGGTTGAAAAAGTTGAGTTGGCTTCTGTTGCTGAATTAAAAAAAGCTTTAGGAATAATAGAAAAAGAATTTAAAATGATGGATAGCAATAAAAAAATATTCATCAAAGAAATGGAACAGGCTAAACTATCTATTTGGGTTGATGCAGACCAAGCAGAAAAACTATTAAACCGAACAATTCACCCTATTTTGAATAAGTTTGATAAAGCAGCAAAAGAGTTAGGCGTAAAGCCTACTGATGTTACTGAATATAAAAAGGTAGTAAAAGAAAGAGATGCTTTAGAGCAAAGAATAACGAAACAAAAAAAGGAATATAAATAAACTATGACACCAACTAAAATAGTAGAATTAATTATTGCAGACGATAGTCAAGAACTAGCTATTGACGCTATCAGTTTAGTAACTTCACCTGCAATTGAGCAAGACTTTGTTTACTTTGGAAAAGAAAAGAACAACTTAACATTCGCTAAGGTAGATGAGGAGAAAAGAATGTTGGTTAGTCCTGCTTTAATTCCTAATAAGCAAATATTCAGACACGACCCTAATACAGACAGCGACTACTATGTTTACTTTTCAAAAGAAACAGTACGTAAGGCTTCTGAGTTATACTTGAAACATAATAACCACCATAAAGCTACATACCAACATCAAGACAGAGTTTCAGGCGTTCTAACGGTTGAAAGTTGGATTAAGGAAGGAGATAGTGATAAGTCTAAGTTATACGGTTACGACTTACCTAACGGCACTTGGTTTGTAAAAATGAAGATAGAGAATGACGAGCTTTGGAATAAAATAAAAGAAGGAGAATTAAAAGGTCTTTCAATTGAAGGCTACTTTACTAATAAATTTGAACAAATGAACAAAAAACAACCAACTACAGAACAAATACTAAGTGCTTTAAACAAGCTAATAAGAGAAAACAAAACTGAACTTAAGGCTGAGAAGATTGAGTTGGGAGCTATTGATGATTTTGAAAAACTATTTAATAAATCAATAGATGCTAGTGTAAAAATAGGAACTACTTTTATAGACGCAGTTTCTAAAGCACAAAGTAAATATAAAGGTAATATTTCTGATATGGAAAAGGCGTTAAAGATAGGAACAGAAATAAAAAAACAAGCGAAAGAATTAGGTGTAGATTTACCTAAAGCAGTAATTAATAAAATTGATAGTGCTGAAGCAAATATTAAAGAAGAAAAAGGTATTGTGTCTCAATTGCAAAAACTTTACAACTTATTTTAAAAATCAAACAAATAAATAACTATTCTATTATATAACAGAACTTAAAAAATAAACTATGGATTTAAAGACGCAAATTTTAGTAGCACTTGGACTTGACAAAGAAGAAACAATCAAATTAGAGTGGCAATCAAAATCAGAAGATGGAACAATCTTTGTTTCAACTGCTGAGGAATTAGAAGCAGGAGTAGACATTTCAGTATTAACTGAAGACGGAACTACAATCTTATTACCTGTTGGAACTTACAAGACTGAAGACGGAGTATCTTTCAGAGTAGAAGAAGAAGGTATTGTTGCTGAAGTTATGGAAAGCGAAACTGAAGAAGTAGTTGAAGAAGAAGAAATGGCTGAAGAAGAATTAGCTGAAGAAGCAGATGTTGCTGATTGGGAAGGAATGGAGAAAAGAATTAAAAACCTAGAGGACGCAATAGCAGACTTAAAAGGAGAAGAAAAAGATACTGAAGAAGAAGTTGAGGAATTAGCTGAGGAAGTTGAAGAAAGAGGAACAACTCCTAAGTCTATTAAAACTACAGAAGTAGTTGAGTTTTCAGCAGAAGAAGAATTGACTAAGTTAAAAGAAGAAAATGAAAAACTAAAGACTGAGTTGGCTTCAAAACCTGCTTCAGCACCTTTAGATACTAACAAGTTCAGTTCTGACAGAAAACCTGTATCAAGAGCAGAATACAACAAAATGACAAGAAGAGAAAAATTTTTACACGATTTAAATAAATAATATAATAACTTAAAAACAAAAAAAATGGCGTTTACTACAACATCAAACTTTGCAGGAAAAGCAGCAGGATTTTACATCTCAGCAGCTTTAAAAGCATCAAACTCGTTAGATTATCTAACAATGATAGAAAATATCAAATTTAAAAGTAACATACAGGCAATGAATAATACTGTAAGTTCAGTGGCAGATGCTACGTGCGATTTTACTTCTGCAGGAACTCTTGCGCTTACAGAAAAGGTCTTAGAACCTAAGAACCTACAAGTTAATCTTGAATTATGCAAGGCTACACTTTTAGACTCATGGGAAGCGTTACAAATGAGAGCAGGAGCAGGAGCACCACCACCTGCAAGCTTTGATGACTATGTTATCTCTTATATGGGAGAAATTATAGCAGAAGCAACAGAAAATTCAATTTGGAGTGGAACTGCTGTAGCAGGGAAATTCAATGGTTTCTTAGGAGCAGGTACAGGGCTTTTATTACCGGGAGTTGATGCAACAGTTGTTCAAGATGCAGCAGCAGGAGCTTATACAGCAGCTACAATCATTGGAGAATTACAAGGAGCAGTTGCTTCAATACCTAGTGCAGTTTTAGGGAAAGAAGACTTGCATATTTATATGAGTCAAAGAACTTACCAATACTACATTTCAGCAGTATCTACTTTAGGATATGTTAATGCTTACAATATGAATGGAGACTATGTACCAATGTTTGAAGGCTACAAAATCGCCGTATGTAATGGAATGAACGAAAATGAATTAGTGATAGCACAAAAATCTAATTTATTTTTTGGGACTGACCTCTTAAGTGATAAAACGCGTATAGATTTAATCGATATGGCGTTTACAGGTTCGGACAATATGAGATTAGTTGCTCGTTACTCAGCAGGAGTTCAAACAGGAACGGGAGCTGATATCGTAAGACAATCATAATAAAATAAATAATACGGATGGAGGGGGTAAAACCCTTCCACCCTTAACCTAAAAAAATAAAATAAAATGGCTTGTACAGCACTTACACGAGGAAGAACCTTGAATTGCAATAGAATTAGTGGTGGAATTTCTGCTGTTTATTTTGCAGTCTTAGACCAAATCACATCTATTACTTATGATACAACTGCTGCACCAAATGGTGTAAGAGAAATTGAAGATATAGATATGGGTTCAAATAGTATTTATAAATATGCTTTACCATTAGGAACATCATCTTTAACAGATACAATTGTTGGTTCAAGAGAAAACGGAACTGTTTATTATACACCAACTATTAACCTAGTTTACAACAAACTTAGCAAAGAAGACCAACAAGAAATTAAACTTATGGCTGCAACTAAAACAGTTGTATTTGCTGAATTAAATCAACAACTTTCTAACGGACATAATGTAATTGTAGCTTTAGGTGCAGTTAATGGAATGGAATTAAACGCAGGTACTATGGACTCAGGCGCTGCTTGGGGAGATAGAAACGGATATACTCTTACATTTGATGGTATGGAAGCAGACCCTTTTGCTATGATACAGGACTATACTGCAACACCTTTTGATAATTTAGACTCAGGAGCACAAATTCCAATTGTATCAACAGGACTATAAAATTAGTAGTTTTCTTATATATTTCTTGATTAGGGTGGGCTTAGGCTCACCTTTTTCTTTTTATTACTAACTGAATACAAATAAATATAACTTATTTCTATTATATAACAGACAAACTAACTATGATACAAGCAATAACTGAAACAAACTTAGAGATAAATGTGCAGACTGAGGATAATCGTATAGATACTTCTGTAGCTTCTACTCAAATAAGACATTTGTTTAAGTTTACAAATGATATGGATAAGTCTGTTCAGTACGCTTACGCTTTTATTGAAGATATAAAAGAAAGGTTCACAGAAGCAGCATTTGTTTATCAATTAACTCCAAATTTATATGCAGGTCAGATTAACTTTTTACCTTCAGGATATTGGAAGTATGAAGTTTACGAAGTTAGTTGGATAGGAACAGTAACAATATCTTTAGGTAATGCACCTGCAACAGAAGATGATGTTTTAAGTCCTGCTGCTAACGATAAAGGAGTAGTACAGGGTTTAGTAACTAAAGGCAAAATGAACGTATCTGAAAAAGACGGAACACAGCAAGTTCAATACACACAGAGAGAAGCACCAACAGAAACGAATTATATATATTACGGACAATAAAATAAAAAAAAATGGCAATAGAAAATGTACAACAATTATTAACTGAGCAACTAGGGAAAAATAGATGTGATGTTATTACAACAACAGCAATGACAGATAAAGACTATTATGCAGTTTACTTTGTAACTGAAAGCGTTATAGCTTCTATAACTGCTGCTAATATTCAAACAGGAACAGGAAGCTCAGCTGCAAGGCTTCATACGACTATCGCAGCAGGAACGACTTTATTTCTTGCAGTATCAGCAATTACTTTAACGAGTGGTATTGCTATCTGTTACTATGACCAAGTAATATAATGAAGTTAGCACTAGGAATGTCTTTACCTTCTAGTAATAAAGGAGGATTAACACCTGTACAAAAGCAAGTAAATGACTTTAAGGTTAGAGTTATTGCTGATGGTGGGGTATTTGAGGCTAAGGCTTGTTTAGAAGCACAATTAACTAATTTAAGTAATATAGCATGAGTTTATTAGATGATGTAAGTATTGTAGTAACTCCTAACGGATATAAGGCAGGAGAATTGTATGCAGTTGTTCCTGTACCTACTGAGGGTGCTGAAGAAGTTACATATCCAAACTTCACGAACTCAGACATTTCTCAATGGACTATGAGTAGTGGTAGAGCATCAAAAAGTTGGGATGCTGCTGAATTTATGCGTCTTGATTTTTCAATAGGAAATGGAGCAGCATTATATGCAGTTTTCGGTCAGACACTCAATGCACGATATAAAGTAACTATGCGAGTGCGAGGAACGAAGGCAGATGGTGTAACGGCTCAAGGCAGTACATTTGGTTCTATAGGTGATTCAAGTGAACAGGGTGAAGTTATTTCAAATCCAAACTTAACTGCTGAGTGGCAAGATTATGAGTTTTATGTTGTTTCAACAAATACAGTTTTCAGGTTTTATTTATTTAGTGCAGCAATAGGAGATTTAGTTGATTTTGATAGCATATCAGTAAAAGAATACACATCAGCAGATATGGATGTTACTAGAGCAACTGCTGCTACAAGAGTAGATGAGAATGGTTTAGTAAATTATGCTGAGGTTATAGGAGGGGAGTTAGTTACTAATGGTAGTTTTACAACTGATACGGATTGGACTAAAGGAGCAGGTTGGACAATATCAGGAGGTAGTGCTTCACATACAGGAGGTGCTTCTTATTTAAGTCAAGATGTTTTACAAGTAGATACTTTATATAAAGTTAATATAAGCGTAACGGCAGTAAGTGGTGGAGGTTTTGTTCAAATATATATGGGTAATAGTCCTGCTTCTGTTTTAATCTCACAAATCGGAGATTATACATATTACTTTACAAGTCAATCAAGTGTACTTTTAGGTCTTGCTTTAAGAAGTTTAGGAGATGTTACAATAGATAACGTATCAGTAAAAGAAGTTACAAGAGATAACGTACCTCGTATAGACTACACAGGAGGAGGTTGTCCACATATATTAGCAGAGCCTCAGAGGACAAATGAACTTACACAATCTAATCAATTTGATACAACTTGGGTTCAAAGTGGAACATTAACAAGTGGGCAAGATGGAGTAGGTGGCTCAACTGATGCTTGGAAGTTTGAAAATCCGAATGCAACAAGTTCATTATACCAAACCGATACAACAAGTGGAGTACAGACAGTTAGTGCATATTTTAAGAAAAATTCTAATTATGGTGTTCGTTTTTTTGCTTTTGGAAGCGTTAATTGTTCAACTTATTTTGATTTGAATAATGGTGCAGTAGTATCAGTAATAAATTCAACTGCTAAAGTTGAGCATGCAGGTGCTGATTGGTTTAGATGTTCAATGACATTTGACCAAACAACTTCAAGGTGTGATTTCTATGTTACCAACAACGCTTCAACTCAAGTATTAGGAGATTATACAATACAGTACGCACAATTAGAAAGTGGTTCTTACGCAACATCATACATTCCAACATCAGGAAGTACAGTAACAAGAAACCAAGACATCTTCACAAGAGATGGTATAGGTAGTTTGATTAATAGTACAGAGGGGGTTTTGTTTGTTGAAATTGCTTTTTCAGATGGAGGTAGATTAGCGATTTTAAATTCAGATGCATCAGATGACCAAGTTGTGTTAGGATTTTCAGGAAGTGTATTTTGTAGAATTAGAGAAAATGGAGCGAATGTTGTTACTCAATTTGTTGGTAGTGCAAATCAATTAAATACATACTATAAAATAGCAGTAAAATATAAGTCAGGAAGTTCAGCAATATGGGTAGATGGAAATGAAACAGTATTTGCAGGTACATTTACATTAAATGACCTTAGTAAAATTTTATTTATATCAGAAGGCTCAAGAACTTATGGCAAAGTAAAACAACTACAAGTCTACGATACAGCACTAACAGATACTCAACTAGCAGCTTTAACTTCATAATATGAATATATATAAATTACAATACGAAACAAAAGCAGAAGGAGATGCTGACTTACTTGCTAAAGGTACTTATGAAGTAATAACTGAAGAAGGAGTTACTCAAAATGTCTACAGAAATGGAACACAGGCAATCGTGTATCTTGGTAAGATAGTAGAAGTACCTGCAACTTATGATAAAGATGGTAAAGAATTAACTCCACCTATTTATTATGATGGAGTATTTTACGACCTAATGACTACAGAAGAATTTGACTTTGGAATACACGAGTTATTTCCTGTAAATTGTGTACATTCGTTCTTAGGTTATGAAAAGAACGCAGAAGGTACAGATGTAGACCCTGATGAATTAATAATAGAATAAAATGGATAAAATACTTAGTATAAACTTAGAAACATCAACAGCTCCAATAGTACAAGAAGTAAGAGGACGTGATTACATAGAGTACGGAACAGAAGATTGGAGAAACCTTTACCCTCAGTTCTTAATTGACCTTTATTATAATTCTAGTACACACGCTGCAATCATAAACGCTACAGCTGAAATGATAGCAGGAGAAGACTTAATAGCTGAAGAAGAAGATACTAATTTAGAAAATTACGTAAAGCTTAAAAAGTTTCTAAGACACGCTAATTCCAACGAAAGTTTACACCAAGTAATAAAGAAAGTAGCTTTTGATTTTAAACTTCAAGGAGCATACGCTTTGCATATTGTATGGAATAGAGAAAGAACAGAAATAGCAGAGGTGTATCACGTACCTGTAGAGCGTGTAAGAGCAGGAAGACCAAACGCAATGGGTAAGGTAGACTGTTACTATATAAGTGCTGATTGGGCAAACACTAGGACAAATAAACCATACCCTATTAATGCTTTTAATGTGAACGATAGAACTTCAGGAAGTCAGTTACTTTATACAGGTGCTTACAGTCCTAATATGGATTGCTACCATACACCTGACTATTTAGCGGCTAATAATTGGTGCTTAGTAGACCAAAAGGTAGCAGAGTTTCATTTAAACAATATAGAGAATGGATTTAGTGGGAGCTATTTTGTTTCTTTTGCTAATGGTATTCCTACGCAAGAGGAAAGAAGACAGATAGAACAAAGTTTAGTAGAGAAATTTACAGGAGCTTCTAATAGTGGGAAGTTTATTTTAACGTTCTCAGATGATAAGACTAGAACACCTGAAATAACTCCTATAAGCGTTTCTGACGCAGATAAGCAATACTTAGCACTACAAGAGCTATTAGTTCAAAACATACTTACAGGACACCGTGTAACGTCTCCTATGCTTATGGGTATTAAATCTGATACAGGTTTAGGCTCAAATGTAGATGAACTTAACGCAGCAGGAAATTTCTATTTGAACACAGTTGTAAAGCCGTTCCAATTACATATCTTAAATACTTTACAGACTTTATTCTCAGTAAACAATATGGATTTACCTGTTCAATTTGTACAATTAAAACCTATAACAGTAGAATTTACTTCTGAGGACTTAAAAGGAGTAATGACTGAAGATGAAATAAGAGAAGAAGTTGGATTAAAACCTTTAGCAGATGTGGAAGTAAGAGAAGACTTTGCTAAAGTTGGAATGATAGACGGAAAACCTGTATTTGACACAATAGATGAAGCCTTAGAAAGTGCAAAGTCTTTAGGGTGCGAAGGGTATCACGAACACGAACTAGAAGGTAAAAAAGTCTATATGGCTTGTGAAGGACATACTGAAGCAACAGAGCTAGATAAATTCATTCAGGAGTTTGGAGAAGATATTCCTGAAGAATGGGAGTTAATAGAAGAAGAAGTAGTAGATGGAGAACACCAAGACTTTAACTATGAAGAAGTATTAAACGAATTAATGACTGAGAAGTTAGAACTAGCTTCAACAGGTAGAGCTATTCCAAGCCGTAAGTCAGAGCAAGACGGACTATCTAAAAAGAGTGGTGATTATTTCAGAGTTAGATATGTCTACGCTAATGACAATTTCTTAGAAAACAAATCAGGAACTAAAAGAGATTTTTGCAGAAAAATGGAAGCGGCAAAAAAGCTGTATAGGAAGGAGGACATAATTAATATGGGTAAAAAACCTGTAAATGCAGGGTTCGGTATTGACGGAGCTGATACCTATTCAATTTGGCTCTACAAAGGAGGACCTCAATGTTTCCATTTTTGGAGTAGAAGAATTTACAAGACAGTTATAGGAGAAAGTAGAACAACTAAAATAGAAGACGCTGATATGATTGGCTACACTAAAGCAAAGTCAGAAGGATTTACTGCTAAGAAGAACGATAAGTTGGTAGCAACACCACCTAGAAAAATGAAAAATAACGGATATTACAATTAATTATGAGCTACGTACTATTTATATCAGAAGCAAAGCTAAAAGATAGCACTGCAATTAACTTAAATGTTGACCCTCAAATCTTGTTGCCTTATGTATTACAGGCACAGCGTATTTATATAGAGCCAAAACTAGGAACTGACTTGTACCAAAAGCTAGAAGCTGAAATTACAGCAGGAACTTTAACAGGGGCATACAAGACTTTAGTAGATGAGTATATCGGAGACTGTTTACCATCTTGGGCGTTTCATATGTGTATTCCTTATTTACGCTTTAAAACAGAAAACGGTAACATCTATTCTAAGACTTCAGAGACAGGAAACGCTTTAAGCACAGAAGAAGCTCAACACCTTAGAGAAGAAGTAAGAAACAATGCTGAATACTTTACGGAAAGAATGATACAGTATATCACTAACAATATAACTCTTTTTCCTGAATACAACACGAATAGTGGAGCAGACATTTCACCTGACCAAAACGCTTACTATAATGGTATGAACCTTGAAAGACCAATGAGACAGGGAACTAAACTTACATTGAGAAACTTTTTAAACGCTTCTGATTACTCATAATGAAAAGACACTACAAACCGAAAACTAAAAATGTTACTAAGTTAAAATCCTACTTAGATAAAAAAACTAAACAAAATGACAGAAGTAAAAGATACTCTACAAGTAGGGTTAGCTAATTTTTCAGCTATTGGGTTTACTCTAGCAAGTGCAAATGAAATACTAAGTTTTGTTGCACTAATACTTTCAATAGCATATACTATATATAAATTCATTCAATTTGATAAAAATAACTAGATGGCTCGTAAAGTTGTTACAAGCTCTTTTAAGAGCGTTAAAAAGAAACGAAAGGGAATACA
>Ga0208134_1002440_pt1 | contig 10008 bp, 7 predicted proteins | sample VirMetDEL_Mar_31_FD_184515 | JGI IMG/M metagenome (GOLD analysis project Ga0208134, IMG submission 184515) | Aqueous microbial communities from the Delaware River and Bay under freshwater to marine salinity gradient to study organic matter... | ecosystem: Environmental > Aquatic > Marine >...
GACTACGAAGATGAGCCCGTGGACCACGGAGCAGAACCGGAGTATTATTAATGGCAATTAGAAATCCATTTGATCAAATAATTTTAGATGATCCTGCGTATGCAGAGGAAACTAAAATAGATCCACAAGCAGGTAAGAAACTTACTCGTGATATTTATGGATTAATATTAGGAGAAGAAGATCCTTATGCTAATAAAAAATTAGAACGAGAACTATCGGTTGCTTTAGCACAAAAAGAAGCGGGACTCCCCGTTGACCCTAATAAATCATTTGTTACTTCTGCAGAAAGACAAGATCCTATATTAGGTCCCGCCTTAAAAAAGTTTGGTTATGAATCTATGGGTTTAGGTGAGGTTGGTGAAAGATCTTTGGAATTTTTATATCGTGATCAAGAAAAAGCACGATCAAAAGAATTACGTGGAGAGGAATTAACTTTTGGTGAAAAGATTGCCGCTAACCCGTTTATGGCAGCCTTAGATGCTGCAGACTTTACAGGCTTAATTGGTTTGGCTACGAAGGGTGGTATTAAGTTAAGTGCCAAGGGACTACAGACCTTGACCAATTTAAAAAATCAAGGAGCATCAAAAGAAGTTATCAATCAAGTTATGACTAAACAATTTCCTGATGATGCACAAAAGATTGGTTTAGTTTATTATCAAAATAATAGACCACCAGGCATGGAGACCTCTCAAATAATGACATCACCTAACACAGATTCTCAAAGTGCAGCAATTAGATTAACTAAAGGTTCCTCCATACCATTGGATATGTTTTTACAGTCAACTATTAAGGATAAAGGAGACGAGTTTATGAAGTTAGCTAATATTCTTAATAACACTTCTTTAGAAAATATAAACAAACCCTTAAAACAAATTATAGAAGAAAACAATTTAACAAAATTATTGAAGACAGATATTGTCCCGGGAAGAAAAGGAGGCAAAAAAATAGTGACTCAGCCTTTTATAAAAGATGCTTTTAGACGATATAACTTAGTTCCAGAAGATAAGTTAAATAAAATTGATGAATTAACAGCAACTCAAACTTACAAAAAAACTGAAAAGCCACAACAAATTAAACAATTTATGGAAAAAGCTTTATCTGATAATACACAGTTTAATTATGCCACTGAGATTGCTGCAGAGATGGGATTAACAAAAAGCAACTTTGAAAAAATTATGAGTCAAAATCCTGAATTAAAAAAGTTACGAGATCAAATTGTAACTCCAAAAGGAGAGGGTACACAAAACAAATTTACAAATGATTTTTATAATTTATTTGCAAACAAACAAGAATTTGTAGATCAATACAAAAACATGCAAAATGAAGCTGGTCAAGAAATAATATCTGAAATTAATGCTTTGAAAAGACAAGCTGGAATAGGTAATGAGGTAACTACTCTTAGACTTTTTCATGACTACGCTTTTGATAAATATAGAAGCATTGTACAAACTAAGGGTAATGAAAAATTAAATGCAAAAACTTTTTTTGAAAAGTATATGGATGATAGTGATTTAGATAATTTTAAGGAATATGCAAAATTAGAATTAGATAGAAATAAAGCTAATGTGCTTAGTAGAACAGCGCTTGAAGAATTATATCAAAATCCTGCTTATAAACCGTATTTACAAAATGCAGATGGAAATTTAGATGTCACTCTTTTACAATATGATAAAGCTCATGATATTCCTATGTTTGTTACTAGGAAAGAAGGACAAGGACGATTAAAAACAAAAGGTAGATTTGTAGGAGCAGGTGTGGATGTAGAACTAATACAACCTAACTTACAATACTCCAATAATCTTCAAAGACGTTTAGACCCCTACTTAAATTATTTTGCTGATATCCTTAATAACAAAACTCTTGAGAATAATTTTAAAAATAAACCTGCATCAATAGGTAAAAATAAAACAGCAAATTTGAATAATCCAATTAACAAAAGACTTTTAGATACACTTAGTGAATATGGTTATAACCCTGACATGAGTAAGTTTGATAATCAATATGATTTTATAAAAGAAGTAACTCAATTTATTGACACAACTTACAAAGATAGAAAAATAAGATCTATAGTTCCAATAAGAGAAAAAGGTAATATTAAATCAAATACAATATTTGGTATTGAAGAGCCTAACCTGTTAGATCCTTTACAACAAGTAAGAGGCAATGTTGAAAGATTAAAAGAATTACTAGATTATAATATTGAAAACAATATATCACCTGATAAAGCAAGAGTAAAAATTCAAAGTTCAAAAAAGGGAGGTGATGATAAATCAGTAGGATATTTAAAAGGTTTTAAAAAAGGTGGTCCTGTCAAGATGGCCATAGGCGGTGATCCGTTAGAAAATATTAATCAACAACAGTTCGCATCTGACCCAGCCACAGACGATAACTTCTTCCAACAAGCAGTCCAAGACGAAAATCTTCTTGCATTTAATCCTGCAAACTTATTTAAAATTTTTAAACAAGCACCTGCTGTAGCCACACCCAACAAAGTTGTTGGCGGAGTACCTGATGCACCTACTAATATGTTACCTGCTACTGCTAAGGTTGACATAGATGACTTTCCTTTTAAATCACATTTTATTGACACACTATCAGAACAAAATATTCCTAATATAGATTCACCTCAAGGCTGGAGAAATCTTTTCTCAGGCACGAAAGGTTTTGCTAAATCTGAATTAGAGGGTGCAGGTATTATGGGCTATCTGGAAGATGCAGAAAAATTTATGCCGGGTATGAAAATTACAAAACAAAATTTATTAGATGTGTATGAGAAATCACCCATAGCAAACTTAGAGATTAAAGTAAAAACAGAAGTTCCTATGCCAGGAGATTACAAACAGTATGTGGGTAGTGCCAAACACAAGAACATGGGTAATGCACCTATTGATGAAGGAGGTACTGATTACAGAAATATTGTTATTAATGTTAAAGAAATTCCAGGACAAGATAGACCCTTTTTTAACTCAGGACACTTTGATAAAGATCCAAACGTTCTAGCCTTTACTCGTGTAGCTAATTACAAAAATGCTACAGGTGATGATGTTGCCGTAATACAAGAATTACAAACAGATCTCATTACCAATTTAAGAAAAGAACAAGAAAGAGTAAAAGCAACGGCTAGTGCTGTTAGAAATAAAAAACAACGTTTACAAGAAAATCTTATTAACTATCCTAATGACGAATATACTAAAGGAGAACTAGATAGACTTAATGCACAATATCCTGAAGAAAAATTAAAATTTTTAGAAACCACTGATTTAACAAGACCCGCTGATCCTGTTTTTCTTGAACAATTAGCACCAGAATTAACGACACAATTAAACGCCATACAAGATCAAATAAATAATATCCTTACACAAAACAGAGGACGTATAGTAAATCCAAATTATTTGGAACAAATAAAACAATTACAAGATCAAGGACTTGTTGTTTTCAATAGACTCTTCGACTTAAATAGACAGAAAAACTTTGATGATATGTTACAAGGAGCAAAGGTGACTGACGCTTATCGATCATCACAAATATTAGACATAGGAGCAGGAACCAATGTACCTACAGGTAGAGATGTACAATCCTTTGGACAAATTCCTTTTGGTAAAGGACCTGATTGGATAGACTTAATGCTCAAATCAACAATACAAGATGCACAGAGTAGAGGTATTAATAAAGTTGCAATTATGCCGGCTGAAATTGTAAACAAACGTTGGAATAAAGATATTGATGGGGCGGCAGCTGAAAAATTCAAAGCTATCTATGATAAGATTTCTGTACAAGAGTTAAAAAATATTGCAAAGAAATATACAGGTAACAAAGCTAATCTACAAATTGAAGAAATTGTAGATCCCAATAAACCACAACAAGCTTTTCAAGTTTTAAATAAAAATGTTGATGGTACTTTTGCCAAAGGAGATCGTGATATTGAACCTAGTATGCCTGTTGGTTCAAACATTGGACCAGACGATACTGCAGATTTTAATTTTCAAATATATAATGTTGCCTCAGATTTTGACTACGGAGATGTTGTAGTGAGAAAAGAAATAGCTCCAGGTCAGGTAATGGATTACTATGTTAAGATAATAAAATCAAAAGAACCTAAAATAGATCCAGAATCAGGAATAGATATGAGTATAGCTAGACAGGATACGATTGAATTTGTGCCTTTAAAAGAAAATCAAATTGCTGAGGATTCCAAAGTAATTATAGAAGAATATAACCCTTCCTTACAAAAAATGTATGTCTTAACAATGCCCGAAGAAACAACAAAGAAAGGCCCTATGTTCCTATTCCGTAAAAAAGATGGTGGTAAAATCAAATCAGATGGGTTAGTTTCAATAACTGATATCTATGGAGATTATTAATGGTAGAAAAATTTAATTCTAATGTCCCTACACCACAACGTGAAGACGCTGTCACTGATGACAGAGGGGACTTAGATGTTGAACAAGTTGGAACAATAGTAGATTTAGAAACAAATCAAGCAGAACCTGAAGTTTTAATGGATGAGAGTGGCTCTGCAATAGTTAATCCAGAAGAAGAAGTTACTGCTTCAGGCTTTATGGCAAACCTTGCGGAGATCTTACCTGAAGATTATATGCAAGAGCTTGCAAGTGATTTATCCGATAAAATTGAATCAGATAAAAGTTCCCGTGAAGAATGGGAACACGCCTATACCAAAGGTTTAGATTTATTAGGTTTTAAATATGAAGAACGCACCAGACCTTTCAGAGGTGCTGCAAGCGTTAATCATCCTGTCTTAGCTCAAGCTGTCACACAATTTCAAGCAATGGCTTATGTTGAATTACTTCCTAGTGATGGTCCTGTTAGAACACAAGTTGTTGGAGCAAATTCAACTGAACTTCAGTTAGCAGCGGAACGTGTTAAAGATTATATGAACTATGAGATAACTCATGTCATGGAAGATTATAATCCTGAGATGGATCAAATGTTATTTCAACTACCTTTATCAGGAAGTGCTTTTAAAAAAGTTTATTTTGACGAAGTTCTGAACAGAGCTACCTCTAAGTTTGTTCCAGCAGAAGATATTGTTGTTCCTTATGATGCCTCTGATCTTGATTCATGTGATCGAATTACTCATATCTTAAAAATGAACTTAAATGATGTTCGAAAGAAACAAGTTTCAGGATTCTATCGTGATATAGAAATATCACCTTATGAGGAGAATACTTCAGAAGTACAAGAAAAGATGGATCGTATTGAGGGAGTAAATCCACAAGACACTTACATGGATGATATGACTGAATTGTATGAAGTTCATGTTGATTTAGATCTTGAAGGTTTTGAAGATATAAATCCAAAATCAGGTGAGCCTAGTGGAATTAAATTACCTTACGTTTTAACAATAGAAAAAAGATCAAATAAAGTTCTATCTATTTATAGAAACTATAATGAAGACGATATTATAAAAAGAAAGAATCATTATTTTGTTCACTACAAGTTTTTACCAGGACTAGGTTTTTACGGTTTTGGTTTAATTCACATGATTGGTGGTTTGACAAGAACTGCTACAACTGCATTAAGACAATTACTAGATGCTGGAACTTTAGCTAATTTACCAGCGGGTTATAAGTCACGTGGATTAAGAATACGTGATGATGATCAACCATTACAACCAGGAGAGTTTAGAGATGTAGATGCACCTAATGGTGCAATCCGTGAAGCATTAATGCCATTACCTTACAAAGGACCTGATGGCGTGTTAATGCAACTTCTTGGTTTTTGTGTTGATGCGGCAAAACAATTTGCAACTGTTGCAGATATGCAACTATCAGAAATTGGTAGTTCACAAACTCCTGTGGGTACAACCATGGCTCTTATGGAACGTGGTACAAAAGTTATGTCTGCTGTTCATAAAAGATTACACTACGCACAGAAAAAAGAATTTCAACTGCTTGCAAAAATATTCAAATTAGCATTACCACCCGTTTATCCTTTTAACGTATCAGGTGGCCCTAGAGAAATTAAACAAGCAGATTTTGCTGATCAGATAGACATTTTACCTGTATCAGATCCAAACATATTTTCTATGTCACAACGAGTGACACTAGCACAGCAACAATTACAAATAGCACAGTCTAATCCTGAGATGCACAACGTGTATGAGGCATACAGAAGAATGTATGTTGCATTAGGTGTAAAAGATATTGAACAAATACTTCCAATACCAAAACCACCAGAGCAACCACAACCAACAGATCCTGCAATGGAAAATAGTTTAGTTTTGATTGGTAAACCACCCATGGCTTTCCCACAACAAAATCATGAACAACACATAAAAGCACATAGATTATTTATGAGTTCTGCAATGATTAAAACTAATCCAATGGTTGTCGTTACTTTGATATCTCACATTAATCAACACGTATCTATGTTGGCTACAGCAGTAGTTGCACAGGCTTTACAAGAAGAAGTTGCAAAAATACAACAACAATTTGGTCAAGAGATACCACCAGAAATTTTACAACAATTAGAAATGAAGAGAGAATCTTTAATTAATGAGCAAATTATAAAAATAACAGAAACTATGGTTGTAGAAGAGGCTGAAGCTATGCAAAGTCAATCTATGGATCCTCTTGTTTTGTTAAAACAACAGGAATTAGCACTAAGACAACAAGAATTAGAGCTTAGAGCACAAAAAGACGGTGAAAATCAAGCATTAAAAGAGAATCAATTCGAATATAAACAAAATTTTGACACTCAAAAACTACAAAAAGACTACGATTTAGCTAATTTACGTGCAGATGTAGCAATACAACGTCAAAATCAACCAAATAGAGGTCAAAATGATTAGTTTATTGGCTGGTCCAATAGCTGGAATGGTTAAAGACGCTGTTACTGGCTTTGTAGAGACTAAAAAGGCAAAAGCAGATCTTGCTTTGACTGAAATTAAGGCACAGAAGAGTTTAAAAGAGCAACAAATTGCTGGAAAAATTAGCTGGGAGGCTACTGCAGTTGACCAAATGAAAGGGTCATGGAAAGATGAACTAATTTTAATATGCCTGTTGGTTCCAGCGGTGGCAGTATTTATTCCTGGTTGGACCCCACATATTAAAGCTGGGTTTGAGGCACTACACTCACTTCCTGATTACTATAAGCACCTCTTATATATCGCCTGTTCGGCGAGCTTTGGTATTAAGGGAGCAAAAGGTGCAATGGGTTTAATAACTAAAAAGAAATGACAACAAAATGTGTAAAATGCGATTGCATTTGTCACTGTTGTTCAACTTGTATGTGTGAATGCACAATATGCGAACATGAAGAAACAGAAACTAACAACAACAGTTCCTCCTAAAAAAGGACCAGTCTCACAAGGGTTGAAAATTAATTATAAAAAGATACAAATAGTTAAGACAAACAAATAAGGATATTCTTAACTATGAAACACACCTATTTTAAGATACCTGGGTGGTTCAATTACTCTGAAACTTACGACATCGTTGTAGATCAAATAGCCGATGATGGTGTCATTGTAGAAATTGGATCTTTTCTAGGTAGATCAACACACTATCTTGCAACAGCTCTTTACAATGCGGGAAAAGAAGATGTAAAAATATATTGCGTTGATACTTTTGAAGGTTCAACAGAACACGCTAGTATAAAACTACCAAAAGATTTCTCATCTATATTCAAAGATAATTTACAATTTTTTATTGGAAGAAATATGGTTGTACCTTGTCAAGGTAGATCGGATTCAGAAGAAATTTTAAATCAATTTAAAGACGAATCTGTTGATTATATTATGGTTGATGGTGCACATGAATATGAAGCTGTTGAAGATGATATTATCAATTGGTGGCCTAAACTAAAACAAACGGGTGTTATGGTTGGTGATGACTATGCTCTTAATTCAGTAGCTGAAGCAGTAAAATCAGGCTTAGGTAAAATGCAAAAGAATAATTATGGAGTTAATCAAGGTCATGAACAAACATGGCACTGCGCTAAAGATGGACAAAACAAAGTTTTTGAAAAAAGAATACCAGGAGTTAATGCTTACGTATGAGCATCTTTGTAATTCATAATATTCAAAAAGAACTAAAAACACTCAAAGAACAACTTTATGAACATTTGACACAAGGGGTTGAAAACTTTGAAGATTACAAGTATATTCAAGGAAAGTTACATATGCTTGACATATGCCAACAGGAAATTTCTCGCCTGCTGGATCAAGAGGAGAAAATAGATGACTAAGACTTTATATGTCCCTGAGGACATAAAGAAAAAAATGGCAAACCCTTCAGAGGGTGTAGCAGAAGATAAAAAAGAATTAGAAAAACTTCCACAACCTGTTGGTTGGAGAATTTTAGTTTTACCTTTCAAAGCAAAAGAAAAAACTAAAGGTGGAGTTATTCTAACGGATAAGACTTTAGAAGATTCACAATTAACAGCGTCTGTTGCTATGGTTTTAGCAGTCGGTGCAGATGCATATCAAGATAAAGAAAAGTTTCCTAATGGTCCTTGGTGTAAACAAGGTGATTGGGTTGTGTTTGGCAGATACGCAGGATCTAGACTTAAAATTGAAGGTGGGGAAGTAAGATTACTCAATGATGACGAGATACTCGGCACAGTGGATAATCCAGAGGACATACTAACAATACTATAACATGGGAGGTACCATGCAAACAGAAATAACATCTGCTCAGAAAGACAAAATGGTCGATCTGGATACGTCAGGTGAAGGTGCTGAAATAGAACTTGAAGATAAGTCTCACGGCACAGTAAAACCCGACACGTATGAAGAAGTAAAAACTGAAGAAAAAGATCCCTTAAATCCTGAAGTTCAGGAAGAACAACAACAAGGTGAAATGGATCAATACTCAGATAAAGTCAAAAAACGAATTGATAAAATGACTTGGAAATTGAGAGAAGCCGAAAGAGAAAAAGAGGCTGCTTTCGTGTATGCTCAAAATGTTCAAAAAGAACTATCGGAAGCTAAAAAGAAAACTTTTGACATTGACAAAGGTTACATGTCTGAAAGTGAAGTACGAAATAAAATGGCTTCTGATCTTGCACGTCAAAATTTAATAAGAGCTAGAGAAGCTGGTGATTTTCAACTTGAAGAAGAAGCTCGCCAAGCTTTAACTAAATTAGATTTAGAGGCTGAAAGAATTAGAGTTACAAAGTCAAAAAAAGAGCAAGAATATGAACAATTTCAAAAAGAAATTGATCAACAGCCAATTCCTCAACAATCACAAAATAGACCACAACCTTCATCTAAAGCATTAGCTTGGGCTGAAAAGAATACGTGGTTTAGACAAGATGAAGAAATGACTGATTTTGCTCAAAGAATCCATCGTGGTTTAGTAGCAGAAGGATTTGACACTGAATCAGATGACTACTATGATGAATTAACTAATAGAGTTAAAAACAAGTTTCCAGAATCTTTTCAAGATTCGGATCAGGCTATCAGAAGCAACAAAATCGCCCAACCCGTTGCCTCTGCATCAAGGTCTGCAACCAGTGGGCGCAAATCTGTTAGGTTAACTCCTAGTCAGGTAAAAATAGCAAATAAGCTTGGAGTTCCTCTAAGTGAATATGCTAAGTACGTTTAGGAGGTACAACATGACAGATAATAAAACACCAAGAAGTGCACAAACAAGGGCAACCGAGGAACGTAGAAAACCTTGGCAGCCACCGTCTCAACTAGACGCACCACCATGTCCTGATGGATATAAGCAAAGATGGCTTCGTCATCGTGTAAATGGAGCGGATGATACTAAAAATATCAACGCTAGACTTAGAGAAGGCTGGGAATTAGTCCGAGCCGATCAATACTCTGGTAATTTATACGCTGCATATAATGGGAGTATCAAAGCTTATGAGGGTGTCATCAGCGTAGGTGACTTGCTATTGGCAAGAATCCCTGAAGAAACTGTTGCTGAGCGTAATGCTCACTACAAGCGAAAGACTGATCAACAGACTGAAGCTTGGGAAACAGATCCTTTAAGGGAGCAACATCCAAGCATGCCTGTCAATGTTGATAGGCAGAGT
>Ga0208134_1002441_pt1 | contig 10008 bp, 10 predicted proteins | sample VirMetDEL_Mar_31_FD_184515 | JGI IMG/M metagenome (GOLD analysis project Ga0208134, IMG submission 184515) | Aqueous microbial communities from the Delaware River and Bay under freshwater to marine salinity gradient to study organic matter... | ecosystem: Environmental > Aquatic > Marine >...
TTAACTAAATGATGTAAAGCTCTTGCAGCTCCTGTAAGTTTGGACTCACCTAACTGTGACCAGCCACCTATTTTTTCAGGTGTGCCGTATCTAAAACGTACATTGTCTCCATCAACCCATTGTCCTTCGGCCGTGGTTTCTGTAATTTGTTTGTTGAACCCTGGTTGGAATCCGATTTTTTGTAACATATAACCTCATTATATACTAAAATCCCCAGCTTACAAAAGAGTAACGGGTACCTTTTTTAATCTCTTTTACCTCGTGAGGGTACAAAAAGCAACTTGGAAATATAATGATATTTCCAGTTTTAGGTTCTATTTTTTGACCATTAATAATCAAATCTCCTCCTGTATAGTTATCGTTAAGCATACCAATAAAAGATATAATGGGTATGCCTTTATATTTACCATCAAATAAAGAGTGAATATGGTCATAATGTTTTCGCATTAAAGTTCCTTTTTTATATCTATTAAATCTTATAGGTGAAAACTTAGTAGCTAAATTATTTAATCTTTCATTATTTAAATCAGCAAATTTACTATTATATTCTTGATAAGCTTTAACTAAATAAGGTGTCATTACATTTTGCATTTCTTGACTAATAGGTTGGACATCTAATTCTTTTTCTTTTTCAGAATGAAAATCATCACTTTCATTGCTATGCCATTTATGCTTTTCCCATTCTTTTTTATTTATTTGTTTAACTAATTGTTTACAAATTTTTTCAGGGACCATATTAGTCGTGTATATGTAATCATTGATTTTCATAAATTTTCCTTAAATTCAGTTCAGTTAAATCTTTTTCTGAACCTATGTTATCTGCAAATGTATTAAATGATATACTAACTCTTACATCATTAGATGTATTTATAGGTACAGAGTGTCTTAAATAAGATGGAAATAATATTAATTCACCAGCGACTGCAGGTAAATAAAATGTTTGACTGTTTAATGAATTATATTTTTCGTAATTTAATTTTAACATTTCAAATTGTGTTTTTGAAAACATAATAGGCGGTAAATGTTTATCAAGTCTAAAATACATTACTCCTGATATAATAGAGTTTGGATGTAAATGTTCGTGATGAATTGATCCTTTTGGGTTTCTATTAGCCCAAGACTGTGTAATCATTAAATTGTCTGATGATTGCCAAACTTGTTTTGCAAAAAGATCTACAGACTCTTTACAAAAATCTTTTATTTTTTTTAATTGTTTCTTTTTAAATATATAGGAATCAGTTGATCTAAAGTTACCGTTTTTACCATTTGCTTCGTATTTAAGTTTTTCAATAAACTTTAATTCTTTATCTATATTGCCTTCATACTTTGTAATTAACAAAGGAGTAGCAAATAGTTGTAATAATTCTTTCTTTATCATTTCTTTAAAATTTATAACAAATTTTAAATTTTAATCAAGCTACAATGTTTTACCGCCGTCTCCTGAAGAAGTAGATGCGTGTCCCTGTGTTCCGTAAGTTAAATCTCCAAAATCTGTACCATTTCCTAAAGTGGCAATAGTAACAAATTCTATTTTATCAGTTTTAACATTAGATGGAACATTACCACCTCCCATAACAGCTCTTACAGTATTTGAAGTAGTGCTAGTATTACTTGTAGGTGTAGCTAAATCACCAAAATCTTGAGCATTACCTGTAGTTGCAATCGTTATGTAATCTATAACATTTAATGCTCCTGTAGGAGTAGTATATCCACCAGCAAAAATACCTCTTGTTGTTGAAGAATTTCCACCGTTCAATCTTCTTGCTCCAGATAGATCTCCAAAATCAATTGCATTACCTGCCGATTGAGTAGTGATATATTGCATTACATTAGTACCTGCACCTGAGCCAGGATTACCTCCTGCCATTACACCTCTTGTTGGTGAACAAGCTGCATTGGCACCTGTATTAGCAGCAAGTAAATCTCCAAAATCTGTAGAGTTTCCTGTAGAAGCTATTGTAATAAATTGAATAGTATTAACATTACTTGGTGTATAACCTCCTCCCCATATTCCTCTAGTGTTATCATTTACACCTGTTCCACATCCAAATCCTTCATAATTAGTTAACATATCTCCAAAGTCTATTGCATTACCTGCTGATGCAAAAGTTACATAATCCATTACATTATTATTAGCTGGATTAAAACCTGCTGAAAAAACAGCTCTAGTTCTTGAACCAACTCCTTGTATTGAAGATCTTGCAGAAGTTAAATTTCCAAAGTCTGTTGCATTACCTGTTGTAGAAATAGTTATTGAATTTATTTCATCAGCTAAACCTGGATCATTTCCACCAGCATAGAGACCTATATTTCCTGCTAAAGTTTCTGGCCAATTATCCCCCTGCCTTGCATTGTAAACATCTTTAATATTCCAGATGTATGAATTAGGTCCGTCTTTACTTGGGAATGCCATTATTGTAATCCTCCGTGGTTAGCTCCACCGCCACCTAAATTATTTCTTGCTTGAGTAGTATCTCCAAAGTCTATAGAATTACCAGTGGTTGCTATAGTTACATATTCCATAATATTTGTACTACTATTTAAGGCGACAACTCCTCTTGTATTATTAGAAGCTGCTGCATTACTTGTTGACGTAGTTGTTAAATCTCCAAAATCTAATGCATTACCTGTTGATGCAATAGTAACATATTGAATAATATTTGTAGAGGCACCTGGTTCTGAACTTCCTCCAGCTACAATTCCTCTTGTTGAAGATGAAAAACCAGCAGCATATCTGTTAGTTCCTAACAGATCACCAAAATCTGTAGCATTACCTGTTGCAGCTATTGTGACATAATCTATTACATTGGTATTTCCTGCAGGACCTCTTCCACCTAAAAACAAACCTCTTGTTGGTGAACAAGCAGATGCTCTACTTCTTACAGTTACAGACATATCTCCAAAATCTATTGCATTACCGACTGATGCTATTGTAATATAATCAATTGTATTAACAATAGACCCTGGAAACTCTCCTCCTCCAAATACTCCTCTAACAGAATTATTATTACAACCGCTTGAAATAAAATATCTAGCTTGTGTCAAATCTCCAAAATCAGATGTATTACCAGTGGTTTGCACATTAAAAGCGTTAATTACATTTGTTGCGGAGGGAGCCGCTCCACCTGCAGAAATACCTCTTGTTGAAGTCATAGCAGTTCCCATTACAGTTGTTCCGTTTGACAAATCTCCAAAATCAATTGCATTACCTGTAGATGAAATATCAATATAATCCATTGTCTTTAGTTCACTAGGAGCTGCTCCACCAAAATAAATTCCTCTATCAGGAGTTGCTGTTAACGTAGCCCCATTCAAGCCTCCGTGGCCGTTGGACATAGCTGCAGTATTTCCTCTTGCTGAACTTAAATCTCCAAAATCTGTAGCATTACCAGTTGACGCAATGGTTATATAATCCATTACATTAGTGTTAGGTTGTCCACCACAAAAAACTCCTCTTGTAGAATTTGATGCTCCTCTTACATTATATCTTCCAACCGTAAGATCACCAAAGTCTATTGCATTACCAGTTGATCCTATGGTTACATAATCAATAACGTTAAGATTACCTGGAAAACCCCCTGCAAAAGTTCCTCTTGTAGAAGAAGCTGCAGTCCCAACTCCATAAACAGCATTATTTAAATCACCAAAATCTGTAGCATTACCAGTTGAAGCAATGGTTACATACATAATAGTATTTGTAAATGGCGGGTTTCCACCTCCAAATAAACCTCTTGTAGGAGAAGATAAACCACCAGCATTAAATTGTGTTTGTGTCATATCTCCAAAATCTGCTGCATTTCCTAAACTAGACATTTCTATATAATCCATTGTTTGCTGGGCAGCAGTTGGAGAACTTGGATTTCCTCCTCCACTCCAAATAGCTCTTGTAGAATTTGATAATGCCCCAGTATTTGATCTTGCTAGAGTTAAATCTCCAAAGTCTGAAGTATTTCCATCAGAAGAAAATGTGATGTATTGAATCACATTTGTTTTAGCTGCTGTAACTGAACTTTCTCCTCCTGCTGAAATTCCTCTTGTTTCATTACCTGCTCCTGTTGCATAATAAAGATTAGCTGTTCCTAATGTTCCAAAATTAGTAGTATTTCCAGTTTGTGAAATTTTAAATTTATCAATAGCAGTAGAGCCACTTCCCCCCATTGCTATACCTTGATCTCCTGAATTTAAAAAAGTAGCAGGCCTTGTTCCTTGATACCCGTCATTTAGACCGCCGTGCGCACTTGAAGTACTAGCTGCATTTTTAGTTTGAATAATTAAATCACCAAAGTCTGTAGCCGTTCCTCCAGAACTAATTACAAATTTATCTATTACATTTGTTGGTGATCCTGTATCACCACCAGAAGCAAAACCATTTACACTGTTTGATGTACCTGCAGGCTCTCTTGTTGCAGTATTTAAATCACCATAATCAACTGAATTTCCAGTAGTGGCTATTGTTATGTATTGTAAATCTGTAAGTAAAGTTGGAGTAAGACCTCCCATAAAAACACCTCTTGTAGAACTTGAACATCCTCCTGCACCTCTTAAAGCTACAGTTAAGTCACCAAAATCTACAGCATTTCCTGTTGTAGCTATTTCAACATAATCCATTACATTAGAAACAGAAGGAGTAAAAGCTCCTCCAAAAACTGTTCTTGTTGGAGAAGTTACAGCACCAACAAATGTACCAGATACTGTTCTATTTCCAAAAAAAGTTGCATTCCCTAAAGTAGTTGGATTTATAAAATCTATTCCATCAGGATTTCCTGCACCAATAGTAATTAAACTTCTTGTTGCATTACCACCTGTTCCAGTAGCTCTTTGACCATTAGAATTTGTTAAATCTCCAAAGTCTGCCGCATTACCCTCTGAAGAAAAATTTACATAATCAATAGTATTAGTTACATTGGGTGAAGTTGCATATACGCCTCCACCAAAAATTCCTCTAGTGAAATTTGCCATTCCACCAAACTCACCTCTAGCTATACTTAAATCTCCAAAGTAAGCAGCATTACCAGAAGTAATCATATTAAACTTACTTATGATTCCCGTATAACCAGGCGTAAAACCTCCAGCAACTAAAGCGTTAGCTTTAGAGTTCGGCCAAGTCCCATTATAGACTTGGTCAAAAACTTCGTCAATCTTCCAAACGCCTTGTGCGTTATCTAGCCGTGGGAACTGAGCCATTTAAATCCTTATGCGTTTAATGCGTCTAACTTATTCCAGAAACCTGTTGCTGCTGCATCTTGATCAAACGCTATTTCATTTTCAATACCAGGATTAGCTGGGTCAGGTTGTTTCCAATCAGTTGTGTAAGTGTTTAGGTAAGTTACTAAATCTGCTTTTGATGCAATTTCTTCAGCTTGACCTGCTGGAATTGTTGCACCATTATCAGCTATACCTACTAGCCACATATCTTGTGGACCAGCAACACCTGCAATTTGATTAGGCCAGTTACCATTAGAACCATCATTTCCTGGGTATAGGAAAGAAGGAATGGTGCCGTCACTATTTAGTTTATATTTTACTGTTTTGTATGCCATAGATTAATCTCCTTAGAGTTTATAATTATATTATAATATAAACACTGTAAATACCAGAATTACTTAAGGATTGCTAGTCTTGTTTTTTCTTATCTTCGTTGACTGTAGCTAGTGATTTTTGATCCATTAATTGAAAACCTCTCCTATCTGCAAATTTTTGAGAGTCATTTTTAAAGATTTCTGCACAATGTTCTAGCCATTTCATAGTCATTTCGTGACTAGGATTTTCTCCATTAGCCATCATATCATTTTCTCTTTTAAGATAGCCATATATTTCTTTTTGAGCAACGGCTGAGTTTATACCCATATCAAATAAATAGATTAAATTACCTTCATCTATCTGACCACCCCTTGCTCTTGCTGCATTTAAGGCTTGTTTCATACAAGTCATGATATGGTATTTGACTTCTTCTTTTTCATATTCTTCTTCACTAATATCTTCTTTACCTAATTTTTTTAAAATAGACTGATACTGTGTAGTAAAGAAAGACATTTTACGAACAGCTCCTTGAACACTGTTCATTATGTTTGCACCACTCACTCTTAGTTTTAAAAGTTTGTGTTCAATATGTTCTCTCTCTATTGGATCAAGATCAGGATTTTCTAATTGTTTTTCTCTTTTTTTAATCATTATATCATTCTCATTCATTTTTAAATGAGCTTCTTCTAGAGCTAATCTTGTTCTGTCTAACTCAGCTAAAGTATGTTTTAATGATCTAACAGGTGTGATAGCAGTTACATCTAACATAACACCCATAAACTGTGAGTGTGATTTATAAAAGTTAGCTGATGTTTTTTTAATTGCGGGTAATGAGGTGTTGATATGTTTTAACATACCTTGATATTGTTTACTTAAAGCAGGTAGTTTCGATATGCCTGCCAAAGTTAAATCTTTAGATTCAGTTTTATTTTTTTTTAATTTCATTTTTTATATCCTTTATGATGTTATCGTAGTTATAGTCTCTTATCTCAAAATTGCAAGTATTTGGTTTTTCAAAAATTACATCTGTGTCTTTATATTTACTTTCATTAATAGTATTCATCCATATTGTAATGTCATAAGATTGTCTATGTTTATCAAAAGGTGCTATGAAATCTGCAACACTATGTCTACGATTTATTTTTGAATCAATGGTCATAGATAGCATTCTTGCAGCTTGTTTTCTTCTACCCTTTTCTGAAAAATCCCAATCATTAAATTTTTTACGTATTACATCTGCATTATAATAATCCATATTAGGTAATAGTAATTTTTTACAAAAAGTTGTTTTTCCAGAACCCGATAAACCAAAAACTAAGATTCTTTTGAAGGTAGCCATACATTTAGATTACCATATTTTTCAATAATAGATTTTGGTAATATTTTTTTAATATCTCTTTTAGTTTTACTAATTCCTTTTGTTTTAATAGTATGTAAATTAGCTCCAACTGCTTTATCATCATAGCTCATACCATTGACCTTAAATTGTTTAAAGGTTTTTAAATTATGTTTAAAAGGTTTGATTTCATAAAATTCATATATTTCTTTTATAATTTTTTCAGGGTTTTTAACTAAGTCATTATAATCCACTAATTTATATGTGCCTGGATGATGATCGACTAAATGTTTGATAGCAATCAATTCTTTTACAATTAATCCATCATGATTCATTAATAATTCACATCTTTTTTCTGTATCCATGGTTCCCAATCTATTAGGAAAAGCATCATAGTTTTTATCGGCCCATTCAATAAATGAAGCTAATACTTCTAATACATCTCTAACTAACACTACAATTTTAGGTTTTGGATTTACATAATGTTTTAAAAATTTTAAATTATTAGGTGCACCCCAAGGGCCTCTATCTATAATAATTGATTCTTTCCAATCTTTATAATATTCAGGGATCACGGCTTTGATAACATTGTCATAAGATTTATGGTTAGGATAATTTTGAAATACATCGGAATTTTTTAAATTATGTAAATCTTTAAATATTTCAGTGATGACTGAATTAGCTGTTGCTGCAATATTAGGATTTTGATTTAAGATGGTAGATAAAATAGTATTACCTGCTCTTGGTAATCCACAAAGATAATGTATGACTTTCTTGCTCACAAGGAACTTATAGCAAATTTAAAAAATAAATCAAGTTTAAGTTAAGCCACCGTGAGAAACAGAGCAACCTCCTCCAGCTCTACCTGCTCGTGTTAAATCTCCAAAGTCGGTTGCATTACCAGTTGATGCAATAGTTACTGCATTAATTACATCTGTAGCCGCTTCACTTGGACTAACAGATCCTCCAGCAAATATACCTGTTATGGAATTAGATCCAGGTAAAGTATAGTTTACAGAAGATAATAAATCGCCAAAATCAGTAGCATTACCTGTTGATGCAATTGTAATATAACTTATAACATTTGATACTGGAACATTTGAACCAGCTGAAAGTCCTCTTGTGCTTGAACTTAAACCAGTATTTTGTCTCATATTAATAGTTAAATCTCCAAAGTCTAATGCATTACCCGTTGATCCTATGGTTATGTAATCTATCACATTAGTTGTATTTGCTGGAGCTGTTGGAGAATTATTTCCTCCTGCAAAACATCCTCTTGTAGGACTAGCAAAACTAGCCAAACTATTTCTATTAAGAGTTAAATCACCAAAGTCTGAAGTGTTTCCTGTTGAGGCAATCTCAACGTACTCTATTGTATTTACTGTAGGAAAACCTCCAGGAGAAGGAAAACCTCCAGCACACACACCACGTGTTGAGTTAGAAGCACCCCCCATACCAAGTCTTTTTGTAGTTACATCTCCAAAATCAGTTGCATTACCAAGGCTTGTCATTGTTATTGCGTTGATAGTATTTGTAGCACTTGTAAAAGGACCATCTGTAAATCCAAAAAAAAGACCTCTAGTGCTACTAGAAACTATTCCCGCATTGTTGGTACCACCAGTTTCAGTAGTGTCACCAAAATCTGCTGCATTACCTGTAGTACTTAAATTAATATATTCAATTACATTATCAAATGAATAGCTTGGAGCTGATCCAGGCCCTGATTTAAATAATGCTCTATCGGAAATAGGAACAGGCCAAGCATTATCTTGAATGTATTTTGATAAATTTGATAACTTCCAAATTCCAGAGTAAGGTCCACCAGGAGTAGGCATACTGGGCTATCTCCTATGCGTCGTCTATAATTTCGTATGAAATAGTAGCTGTTAGATCTCCAGTAGCAGAAGCTCCACCAACAATAGCGTCGCCTTCTTCTAAATAAAATCCATTATTTTTATCTACAAGAACAAGTGTTGCATCTGATGGCACGGTAATTGTACTAGCAAAATTTACTTGTGATCCACCTGATTTAATAATTCCCATAGTTACTGCTGCATCATTTAGTCCATCAATATTTGCTACATTAATAGAATTAATTTTATAAACTTTATTTGAAGCTGCTGTTACTAATGCAGTTGATAAAGTTGTAGTCAATGCAAATTGATCTACTTCACCGAAAATGCTTGTTACGTTTACTATATTTGGTGCTGCCATTTTTTAATCTCCTGTTACTATATTATCCGAAAACGATTGCCATTGCAATAGCTTTCCCTGTTGAAATTCCTGCATCACTAAAGCTTAAAGCTCCTGATCCATTGGTTGTTATTGCCTGTCCACTAGTACCATCTGCTGTAGGTAGTGTTAGACTTAAATTTGATCCTAAAGTAGTTGTTTTTAAAGCTACATAATTTGACCCATCATCCGTATCTTCAAAAATTCTTATTTCACCAGGTTGTGTACTATTTCCTTTAATATTAACTGTACCTGTACCTTTTGATAGTAAATTAACATCAATATTTGTATCACCACCTGTAGAAGAAATAGTTGGTCCTGAACCAGTTGCAGCATTAGCAATTGTAAATTCATTTACTGCAGAACCTGTAGCTGTAACTTTTGCAAGTTCATTTCCATTAGTATCTAAAATAGATGTTCCAATTTTAGGACTAGTTAAAGTTTTGTTTGTTAAAGTTTGTGTTCCAGTTAATGTTACATCTCCAGCAGGTAAAGTATATATGTCTGGATTAGTTCCATCATTTGCTGTTGCAAATAAAACAGCATCACCTTTATTAGTTGCTGCAAAAGTAAAAGTGTCACCACTTCCTGATACATATTTAAATTGTACTGTATAAGAACCCGAAGTTGAATTTCTTAAAAAATAAAAATTTTCAACATCTAGTGGAATTGTTACGACTTGGTTTCCTGTGATTGAACCTGTGAACTCAATCATTCTTGCTTGAGCTGTTCCAGTTAATGCACCATCTGCAACTGTTAAAGCAGTTGTCTGTGCACCACCAGCAATTGAAACTGATTTAAACCCTCCAAGAACTTGTTCTATAAGATCTAGGTTTGCGTTTGTTTTTGTTCCCCATGTACCAGCGTTTTCGCCAGTAGCCATTTTTTCTATACCGAGAGGTGTATAACTTGATGCCATA
>Ga0208134_1002445_pt1 | contig 10000 bp, 11 predicted proteins | sample VirMetDEL_Mar_31_FD_184515 | JGI IMG/M metagenome (GOLD analysis project Ga0208134, IMG submission 184515) | Aqueous microbial communities from the Delaware River and Bay under freshwater to marine salinity gradient to study organic matter... | ecosystem: Environmental > Aquatic > Marine >...
AGTTTCAGGTTAGGGCTAGGCTTCGCTGTGGTCTTATATAACAGGCGTCTCACCCATTTGGACGTTAACTACTCGCGCTTATTTTAAGAGCCTTAATGCAATGTCTAATCCAACAGCTCTCCCAATATATCTGACAGGCTCCTATTGGGAAGGAGTGGAAAAACGCATGAGTACGCTCTGTCGTCTTATTTGTGGCAAGGCATCTCACCTCACAGGAAGTTTCATTTATCTATCAAGGCTCATCCACTTCTAACGAGAGCACACGGGGTTAAGACTGTTGAGCAAATATTGATGGAGCAGCACCAGGCGCACCAGCAGGCATTACTTGGCTAGGCATACCGCTTTTCACACCAGCTGGAACACCTTTTACTTTGTTACGAGTAACACCAAGATTTTTATCCAACCATTTTTGTTTGAATACTGGCGAATCAGATTCAGCAGTAACTTCGACAGTTGTAAAACCATCAGAAGTACGGAATGCTTTATCAACTTCATTCTCATCACGAGTTTCACCAGAAGGTACATAATCGCCTTGACCATTCTGTACGTTTTTATCAACGGTTTGTTTAATAACACCTAGAGAAATATGTGCATTTGTTAAGTCAGTAATAACTGTTTTTTCTACAGGCACTTCTGTACGTAAATCGTAGTCATAAAGCTTGACCATTTTTGGTTCCATTGCACATTGACCAATTTCTTTAGCTACTGATAAAAGAGCGATGTCATTCATGATGGTAAAGCCAGGAAGATAACGTTTCTTATTTGTCTTTTTATCGACATAATAATTATTGTTGCCTTTGACATCACCAGAAGCTACCCATTGCTGAGTTTTAAGTTGTTCACCGTTAGCACCTTTAAGATGCATATTCATGCTCATAGCACCAGTGTTTTTTGAATAATCGATATAAGCAACTTCAATAGTGAAGTCGTAGACATTAGTATCAAGTACTGAGTATCCACCAATAACATCACCATCTTTTTCGATTGTATTGTCTGTTTGTAAGTTTTCTAACATTGTTTTTTACCTTTTTGGTTTAGTTAAACAAGAGACTGCGCGGAGCGCAGTATTAACTCTCGTAATATTCATGCAAGCGGTTAATAACCAACTGTGCATCATTGTCGGTGTATGTTTCGTTTGTTTCCCACATACCTATACTGTTACGTATTCTTTCATTTGTTGTTGATTCAGTAAGTTTGGTTTGATATACGTACTTAAATCCAAGAGCTGTATCTTCTGACGTTATATTTAATAAATCAGTATCATATTTTTCTAGGTCTTTAGTACGAACTTTCTTAGTAGCAATTATTGCGCTAAAGAAAGACTCTATACCTACGTTCATTAGTGAACCTTTCACTTTAACCATAGTTTCCATGGTCATTTCTTTTTCGTTTAAAATATCCATTGTATGAGCCAGGAAGATTACGTTCTTTGTAGAAGCAGCCACATACTGGCTCATAAGTGTTTTAAAGAACTGTGCGTAATCACCCCATGCTTTCATGGTGTTTGTAGCAGGCAAGACGTACACGCTTTCGTACATATCCATCATATATGTCAATGTATCGATAACGATGGTATGTATTTCTGGCATTCCTTCTGCTGCTGTTAATGCCTCTTTAACTTGTTCTGGATCAGTCACGGTGTACTGATTGAACTTGGTTCTAAACGGCAGTTTTTTATTGTTTTCACAATTAAGGTACATAACACCTTCGGGTTTTTCGATATTACGTAAAGAAGCACTTTTACCAGTAGCCGATTTACCACATATCAAAATAAGGTTGTCATTTGTTTTTTCATTCATACTTGTATTCTTCCTATAGTCCTTCGACTTACATTAAATTTCTTGGCTAAAGAGGCATCACTAAACTCTTTAATATATTGTTTATACTTTTTTCTTTCGATTTTGCACTGAGCAATAATCACTGCATCTTCTTCTGTTAATATTTTTAATTTAGGCTCTGGCATTTACGCTACCTGTTTAGTTGAGTCTCTTTTTGCAATCGCTTTTATGGTAGATACCATAATTGTTGTATTGATTTCATCTTCAGGAAGTCTTTCTTTAAGTTTATTGTTGAATGACAATAACGCACTACGGACAGCTTCAGCTGTACAGCCATTATCTACAAGACAGAAAGCATATCGGATGAATTTATTAGAACGGTTGCCATTAGCCGTATTAAGGAAAAACCATCTTTCCATATTAGTCATAGCATCATTATCTAGCACCTGTTTAGTCTGCTCTTCTTCTTTACGTGTCTGAGGAATAAACAAAGTAGCGTCTAATAACTTGCCTTCGGTGTACTCATAAGTACCAGGATGAGATTGCCATTTACGGGAAATATCTTTTGTCTGGTCATCAACAGTAAACGGCAACCATGCAAATACATTCTCCATAAACTTACTGTATTGCTCACTGTTTAATTTAACCATGTGCGTTAACGGTAAGATGATACGAAAACGATTATTAATATCTGAATGACGTTTAGTGGTAGCAAACATACATTTGTAGTCACTTAATAATTCTTTAGCAGCTTTTAATGATGTTCCTGTATCAATGTCGAGTACTACAAGATTAAATCCTTGTACGGCATTTTCTTTAGTTCTATGCCCATCAATGAAATTATGTGCTGTATAGTGATAGCCTTTAAGACATACTACTTGGTGTAAGTCAGTAAACTTAGCGACATCAGCAATATATTTGTAAGCTATATCAGTACTGTAAGAAATACGTACTTTATCAATATCAGTTACATCCATAGATTCACCAGTGATGAACTCGATGTTCTGATCGTATGTTTTTTTGATGATGATATTATTCTTGTAACCGTAAGCAACCGCTAGATTCATCATTTCACTTTTAGCAGCTGCAGAACCAGTGTAAAACTGTAAGTCTTCTACCAGGTCAGCTTGTGTTACTTCATGACCAACATTAGCAAGGTACTTAGCCAACTTCACATAATTACGTTCTCTGTTTACAATTTGTGCAAATGCTTCACCTGATTCTTCGGCAAGTTTTATTGCACTGTATAAATGTTCTTCTGTAATCTCATGACTACCATCAACAAATGCGTAAGCACCAGATACTTTCATAGCTTTAAAATATCGATGTGATACTTCTGCTTTTTCTATTTCTTGATGGTCTTTCATCTGGTGTGCTATTTTATGGCATCTTTGCATGTACTCAATACTGAGTAAGCTAACTTTTTTACTCATGGTTAATGTCGTACCAAAGTTAACTTCGTTAGCAAGTCTGCCTAGCTGATTAGAGATATCTGTTATAAATGAAGACGATGTACTATCTGTCATCATGTCATAAATTTCATCAGGAGACATTTGCGTACAGTCTATTGATGATGTGGTATATCCAAAGAAACATCTACGGGCATAACCAATTAATAAGAAGGCGTAAAACTCAGTTTCTTCTTTGCCACCGTTTTGCATTTGTGATGCTGTGCCATACAACATCATATTGGTTGGAGTATTACCATCGATCTCGACCAGGTGTTTTTGGTCAGCAGTATTTTTAGTTAATTTACGTTTGATTTTGCCTACATCATATAATTCAAGGAATGAATTAAGAGCTTCTGTACTACCTAACAGGTTACTGAATATTTCATCAATCTCCATATTCAGTGAGCCTGCTTTAGCCATAAGTAATCTATGACGTAATTGTTTAATAGCAGGAGCTGTACCACTGTCAAAAGAGAAATATAATTCACCTGTTGAAGAAAACTCTGAATTTACTTTATCAAGTGATTCTTCATCAGTGATGTTATCTATAACGGCTCGTTTACAAGCCAATTTAGCAATGTTCTTTTCACTGATTTTTTTGAATGTTTCGTTAGTAAAGCGGTCTTTAAACTGATTAATAACGTGCTCTTCAATAATATTAGTAGATAGACCTTTACCATTACCTGAAGGAGCTAAATTGATTGCATACATACTCACAGGTATAGTGCCTCTGTCATGCGTTTTAATATCAACACGCATCATCGATGCCATCTTGCAGAAGTAGTACGCTACCAATATACGAAAGAATGCTGGATCTGGATTCAGTGTTTTGCCCTGTATCACACTAACTATCTTTTCAGATAGTTTATGGTGCTCAAGGTCTTTTATGTCTCTCATGATTTAAATATCCTGTTGTATTGCGACTGAGTTTTATTCAGGTCGTAAGTTTTATTAAGGTATACAACCAAAAGTTTTTTAGTAGGAATATCTGTATCTTGTATACGCCCAAATGACATCCATTCATCGTAATCAGAACGTATGGCATATCTAGTTGCTTGGTTTAATTTTGTTTTATCTGGTTTTTTACGTTTATTTGTAGGTTCTGGTTCGTCCTCACCAAATAATAGGGTGCAGCTATATTCATAAGCTTCTTCTATCAATTTAGGGGCGAGTGCTATCAGTCCTACTTTTAGGACTTGTTTCATCATGATTAGGTGTACCATTTAAATTTGATGGATATTTACGATAAGAGACTTACCGCGCATAGGGATTACTAATTTTGTGGGGGTAAGGAATTTACCCGCTTTTTTAATAGCAGAATACATCGTCATACTATGACTCCAAGTTGTGTTTTGTGATTTAGTTTTTTCTTTTTATTATTATTATTAGAGCGTTAGTAAATTATGTTCGACTAATAACTTAGCCTGGTGACATATTTCATTTACGTCACAATATTTACAGCGCATTACAACACCAGGAACTTTTACAACAACGCCTACATTGCCGTCTTGAGCAAGTCGTTGATAGGCTTCACCTTCAGTATTAAAATTCTTAGTTGATCTAGCTCGTTTGGCTGGATTCTTATAATATTTAAATATGTCAGGTTTCTGCCACAGTTCCTGTGGAGTGCATTCAGGTAAATCTTTTTGAGCCAGAGGCATTAATGTTGATATTTCATTTAACTTTCTTTTCAACATTACTTCTGTTTCAGGGATGCTCATCAAATCATAGCTTTTAGAAACTATTCTTGATTGCGGATATGATTTATCACTCTTTGATTGAGCAGCTGACCAATCAGTGAAGATAAAACGAATATTCATATGGTTCTGCGTTACGATATTCTGGTGTAACCAGCGGTAAATAGAACCTTGTCGGATATAATCATCGGTATTAGAACCATTGATATAACTGTATGTGCCTGTGGATTTAAAGTCTTCTAGTGCGCCTTCAATCACAAAATCAAACTTACCTGATATTGTGTATTCACCTAGTTTTTTATGTCCACGTACTTCCATAAAGACAGGGATACAATCTTTAGGAATATTATTTGGGTCAGGGTTTACTTCTATTCTATCGATTATTTTCTTTGGATAACCAAGGGATTCTAGCGATTCATATAAACTGCCATTGTTCCATGAATTCTCAATAGACTCATGTATGGCTGTGCCTATACGTGCTGGTATCATTGATGATATATCACCTGATTTATCCAGGTCTTTATTTTGTCTTGCTAGAACTATTGATCGAATAGGTTTATTGAATGTTGTGGCACTAATTATGAACGGGTCATGATTGTGATCATATCCATCAGTACTTAGCCATACCGCTATTGAAATCGGTAATGAATACTGGTTGGTTAACTGCATAGGGTGTCCTCCAGAACTTAGAGAAGTGCGCGGAGCGCACAGTTACTCTGTTCAGACGTTGAATTATTGTAACATTGAAATATTTATGAACAAGCCCTAAAACACTATATACGTAGTGTTTATGGCGTATGTAGTACTACTAACAGGACGTTAGTAATAGATATAATTACTTGTTAATGGATAGAAGGATTAAGAGAGTTAAGTTTAATTTCTAATTCTTTTGTCGCTTTTTCTATTTGGCTTTTGTCGTCTAGTTGATTTAGCAAATCTGCTAATTCTTGAAAAGCAGTTACAAGTCCTACTGAAATGTCATAATCTTCTTTTGTAAGTAGTATTTTTCCGCATTTAGGACAAGGTTTATTTAGGTATTGTGTGAAATCTCCGAGTTGTACATTTTTATTTACGTAATCGCAGTTTTCGTTATCACATGCTACACCTGATACTTTTAGTAATCTTGGTGTTTCTATTTTTTTACTTGTCACTTGTTCTTTCCTCAATGGCATCATGTACCGTGTTATAAATTGTTTGGTTATTACAGTAATTGGGTAGCTTTATTTCATCTGCCCATGTCGGGTAGAAAACAGACATTTGCCCACCTAGTTTTATTTGGTCATGCTGTAATTCTGGTAAGTCTTGCCATTCCATTGCTTTGATTAAGTTATCGTTAAGCCATTTGAGCGTATCCAGATCATCTTTAACGATGAAATATTGTGCATCATGGATATGTGATATTGGTTTAATGTTTTCTGCGTAAGCAGAAGCTAAGAGCTTCTCATGCAGTTCTATGGATGCTCGGTTATTGAGCATACCGTAACTTTGTCCATGGAAATTACCCATGGTTCTACCTTCTTTTTGCGCTTCATAGGGAGTAATTCTAGTATTAATAATAGTTTTACCCAGGATAGGTGTACGTAGCCTTAGTCCAAATGCTGCAGTCGTGTGACCTACCTTAGAAGCCAGTGCTATTTTGTCTTGGATATACTCGTCAGATACTTTGTATAGATTATGGTAATTATTATAGATTTTTACTGCTTCAGGCTGTGAGAACCCAAGTCCCATAATAGCGACATACGTTCCCTGGTAGGTCAAAGCAAACGTAGCATTCTTTGAGCTTTGTCTTAAATGGGTATATTTAGTTTCGATAGAATTAATGCCGTTAACGTTATTAATAATATCTGGCATTTGATCACCGAAGTAAGAATACGCTCTTAAACAATGCCCATCGTAGCCGTCTTCATAGACTTTTACTTTATTTGGGTCTTTAGTTGTCAGGGCTGATATCTTGTCTTCTAAACTAGCAAAGTCAGCACCTACCATGAGCCAACCTTCAGGTGCAGTAAAGCACTGCTTAATAATTTTGGCGTATTTACTGCCTGTGCTAGGCAAGTTCTGTAAGTTAATATTGGATGAACTTAATCGTCCTGATAATGTGCCACCGATATTGAAATTACCATGCAGGTAGTAACAATTATCTTGTTTCTGAACAGTCTTGTCTTTAAAGGCTTTAACGAATGTATTAACTATCTTACTTACCTTGGCTATATCAATAAGCAATTCTAGTATTCGTTTATATTCTGGATTAGCATTCTTATCCAGATTATTAAGTAACTTTTGTATTGAATCTGCACCTGTTGATGGCAGTTTAGTCTTAGTCCTGTCCATAACAGTCAAATTCATGTGCTCATAGAGCAATGCAACCGTTTGTTTAGGTGAAGCAGGGTTATAGTTGTCTTTAAACTCCTCTAAGTCCTTTACTAACTTGGATAAAACCATATTAGCTTTTACGCAAGCCATTTTTTGTTGATTTTCTTCAAATTCTTTAATTGTACGTAGGCTATACAGTTCTTTATTCAGTTCAGCCTCTACTTTAGTTAGCTTATCCCAGGTAATAGTGATTTGTGCCTTGTCCATAGGCATCCCATTCAACTCCATGTGGGTTATTACCTGCATTGTAGGTATCATTATGTCCTTATAAACTGCTAACTGCTTGTCTTCTACCATAATAGGGTAGTTCTTTTCTTTTACGTACCAAGTAGCAAGACAATCGATGAGGTTATACTGTAATAAAATATCTAATGGGATAAGTTTTATATTTTTAATGTCTTCTTGTGCATAGTTACCTGTATATTCAAAAGCAGCTTGTTTTAGGTTTAGTTTATTCTTGGCTGATGAATTAGTTGCGAGATACGTCATTATTAACGTGTCATCAACGTTTTTAAACATTGTCTTAAGACCTAAGAGAAGTCCTTTAGTATCTAAGGCATGATCCATAAATAACTTATAGATAATTACCTTTATGTCAAAAGTACCGCCATGGTATATAAGCTTGCCTTTGTACGTTAAAAAGAATTCTCGAAGTGAATCAAGTATTAACCAGTTGTCTGTTGTAGGAATAAACAGATCGACAGCAAAAGCTATACCATTATGTTTGTCCCAGGCAAATCCTATTGTGCCTAATCCACAGGTAGCTATATCAAGTCCGAATGTTTCTACATCACAGACTAGTTCTTTGTGCTGGTGCAGTTTTTGTAACTGCATATTAATCTTAACGGTTGTATCAGGGTAGACAGCAGAATGTATGATGTCTGTGCCTAAATCAATATGTGTACCGTTACTATGGTTTGTCAGCGTTTCTAGTGACATATCCAGACGTTCTTTTATCAATGGGTTGTAGAACAACGATTGATAATTAACCGATAGGATGACGTTTAAATACTCGTATTGAGGTATTGCACATGGTTTTATATAACCATGATGTGGTTCAGCTCTACGTAACTTGGTTAAGGTCTTAAAATAATGACCATCAGCTACTAAGAGTGTTTTTACACCAATACTTTTGCAGGCAGTCAGCACAGTAGTTAGGTGTGTTTTAATGAGTTTTACAGGAGCTTTATTGGTTTCGTTATATTCAAGTCCAATAAAAATAATATTATCGCCAGGAATACCTTGTGCCTTTAATGGCTCTAGGTAGTAGTTAACTAATTCTTTTTCAGCTAATGCTGCTTCTTTTATGAGAATTGCTACAGTGTATTTATTTTTACTATTTGGTTCAGGTGTAACGTATAGCATAATTCCTCACTTTTGAATTTGTGTAGCAGTTGCATACTTTTGTTGCATCTTATGAACACCCAAGAACATTACAACAATCAGGTTTGATTCTGACAGTGATGCTTAGATTGACTCTGCTACGATAGCCATATTAGGAGATATTTCTCAGGTTCAACACAATATATTTAGGTGTATCTATTATTCTCTTTAAGGTACTTAAATACAAATACTGTATAGAGTAGATAGAGTGATATAGGAAAAGATAATCGTAGATAAACACTATTATTTAAGGTTTATCAGTAAGGGCATTTACGAGTAATCTCTGATTAATTACAGAAGATGTGTCTATGTTGTTTTTAATAAGGTGTTCTTTGTATTCTTCAGCTAAAGCACTTGGAAGATATGAATCTGCGTATAAATTCATTTCCTTACAGAGATGATTATCCAGTAAATAAGCAAAATCATATTGATCTTCAGAATGATTGAGTAGCTGTTTAATATAGTTAATAACTATAGTGTGCTCTTCATCGACTGTTTCGTACATACTGACAAGCGCATTTAATTGCTGTGTACTATCTTTTGAAAGCATATCCATTTTAATTACTTCTGGGAAAGTTTTGTAAGAGTTTGTAAAAGAAAATACAGCTTTTATAGAAGCCCATTTAGTAAACGCATGGAATAAAATGTAATGGTTCTTAAAAGAAATATAGTAATCTTTCTCTGTAGATAGCTTTTGTTCATGTAATACTTTAATAAATATTCTTGATAGCTCAGTACGTATATTTGTTTTAGGGATACTATAAAGTTTATGTATCGCTGAATCACGTAAATCTACTTTTTCTTGGTCAAATGCTAAACTCATTTCAGCACTCCATTGTTTGGTTGTGTAATAGTACTATACAGTTATCTTTAGTCGGGGTTAAATTAGTACATAATGTCTCGTTATTTTTTGTTTCAATAAGCAGATAATTACATTCTTTACAGTTGCGTACATTGATATGTTTTATTATCGTTTCTTGATCTATGTCATTAAGTAATTGTGAATCTCTTAGTCCTTTTTCGTCTTTATACATATTATTTTGGTTTATAGTAAATTGTTTCGCCTATGGTTGATTCTTTATGTTGGGAGTAGCATAACCAGATGACAGGGTATGTTTGTTCTTCTGTTATATCTCTTGCATAAAGGTCTGTGAAGTACAGTAATGCTTGTGGTTCATTTTCTTTGCAGTAATTAATTACAGGTTCAAAGGATGTGCCACCACCACCAGTAAACTCAAGATCAAGAATATTAGTATCTTCTGTTACTTCGTGTATATGGTTAATACGGTTATCACAATCAATGATTGTTAATAACTTT